>OBEQ011706014.1_pt1 | contig 12510 bp, 10 predicted proteins | sample 1670901 | NCBI WGS metagenome assembly OBEQ01 (sample SAMEA104232315, study PRJEB22302) | groundwater metagenome | biome: forest; feature: aquifer; material: groundwater | place: USA | collected 2011-08-07 | depth 5.4 m | reverse complement strand
TTAATTGAAGAAGAATTTGGGCCCAATAATCACCCCGCTTTGTGGTTAAAGTTTGCGAAAGGTTTAGGCGTTGATGAAAGTACCGTGAAAAATTCTGAACATTTGCCTGAAGCAGATGACTTGATTCAGCATTTCTTATCGACCTGCCAATCTTCTTATGCCGAAGGTTTGGGGGCGCTCTACGCGTATGAACGACAAGTCCCCGAAGTCGCAAAAAGCAAAATCGAAGGCTTGGAAGCGCATTATGGCATCACGGATCCTGAGACGATTAAATTCTTTAAAGTGCATCAACATTCCGATGTCGAACACAGCGAAGATGCTCAAAAGTTAATTAATCAACTATCCGAAGTCGAACAAGCCAAAGCCTATGCCGCTGCAATTGCTATCGCGAAAAAAGTCTGGGATCTGCTAACGGGAATTTACAATCGCAGCATTGGATTACGAGAAGGTTTATTGGCGCCTGGACAAATGGCTTGTGCCGTCTCGTAGTGGGAGGCATGGCGAATCTTCTTCTTGAAAATATGGGTCGTAAAGGAGATCTATCGCGTTTTATTAAGGAATCGAAATAAATGATCAACAGGTCGAACGCGGATACTAACTCCAGAAGTTTTCTGTGCCGAGATACTCTGACTATTCAACTTGTGCTTGAAATCGTATAAAATGAACCAAAAATAACGAGTCGCTTCAAGGGCAGCTCACGTTGATTCCAAGCACCTTCATAGGCAGAAGCTAGATCTGGATACATCCGGATTTTTTCCTTTGGGATTTCTGCTGCTTGAAATGCCGCTAATAATTCTGGTAATGAAGCTGCTCGATAGGTTTTTTCCGTTGAAATGGTGGCTACATGCCAAAACTTAATATGAGACTTCATCAGCCTCAAACATCCTGTGATGTCTTTATCCTTCAACATAGAAAATACCGCCTGAGTTCCCATCGGCTGGATTGATAACTTTTTGACTAAACGTTTGATTGCTGCAGGATTGTGCGCCACGTCGAAAACTTCTGTGATGTCGGCTGTTGGATGATAAATTTCTTGTAATCGACCGGGTAAAAAGACCCGACTGAGGCCTTCTCGACATTGCGCTTCCGAGACTGGAAATTTCTCTTGCCAAACTTCAATGGCCTTCAAGACCGTAGCGGTATTATCTTCCAAAGCATTACTCTCTACTTGATAAAAGGGACAATGCATCGCCTTAGCTTTTTTAATTAAGGCCTTGGGCGGGTTTCGATCTCCACAAATCACGGGTTTTCCGGGTCTAAAAATTCCGGATTTTTCCAAGGCAATCTTCGCACGGGTTTCACCTAAAAAGGCTTGGTGATCCAAAGCAATACTGCTCACGATTGCCATCTCTGCATCCACGATATTGACCGCATCAAGACGTCCACCCAAACCGACTTCAAGAATGATGAGATCTACCGCCGCTTGTTTAAATAATATCAATGCAGCCAAGGTCATGTATTCAAATAAGGTTAAGGAGATTTCGCCTTGCAGAGCATGAATCTGAGAGAAGGATTTTTCCAGATCTGAATCAGAAACGTCTTTTCCATCGAGACGAATTTCTTCATTTATTTTAAATAGCGCTGGAGATTGAAAAACGCCAACCTTCAAACCGACCGTCAGATAAATTTGTTCAAGCCCGGCAATGCAAGAGCCCTTGCCATTGGTGCCTGTCACTGTAATCACAGGGGCCGAGGGATGAAGCAAATTGAGTCGTTCTGCAACACATCGAATCCGCTCCAAGCCCAAGTCCATCCAGAGTGGATGGGAGCGAGAGATCCAAGTCAGATAATCTTTCAATTTCTTCGTTTTTGGCCACTTTTCCATTACTGATATCTCGTAGGATCCTCTAGCCTTGCCTCTAAAAATCCTTTTCGTCGATAACTGCAGCTATCACAGTTTCCGCACGCTTTTCCGTCTTCATTCGCACGATAACAAGAGACGCTGAGCGCATAATTCAGGCCATATTTCATCCCCAGTTGAATGGTTTCTGCTTTACTTAAAAAAGAAAGTGGCGCATGGATATTAAAGCGAAGACCAGACACTCCCTCTTTAGTAGCCAGATTCGCCAAGGTTTCAAAGGCTGCAATAAATTCAGGCCGACAGTCGGGATAGCCTGAGTAATCAACGCTACTCACGCCGAGAAAAATATCATGAGCCCCTAAACTTTCGGCATAACCCAAGGCGAAAGAGAGAAAAATCGTATTTCTAGCTGGGACATAGGTCACTGGAATTTCATGCTTTTTGGATTCATCAAAATCAGGAACAGCAATTTCTGCTTTGGTGAGTGCTGAGACTAAGATATCGGTAGGCAGTTGAATGACCTTGGGTTGCTGAATGCCTAAACTGGCACAGATGCTTCGCGCGGCAGCCAGTTCCGCTTTGTGACGTTGTCCGTAATCAAAACTTAAAGGGTAGACTTCAAATCCCAAGGCCTGGGCATGTGCTAAAACCGTACTGGAATCTAATCCTCCTGAAAATAACATTACTGCTTTTTTTTTAGCATTCGACATAAAAAAACATCCTTTTGATGGGTTTATACTCTTCGAAGATCAAGGCATTGGCTAATTAAACCACAAATTCCATACTGAAGGTTTAGGAATTGTCGCTTCGCAGTGCTTGAGCTGCTTGTCGAATTGCAATTTATCCAATTGAACTCGCCTGGCGACATCGGTCAGCCAGTGCTTACTGAGATAGGTCTTTTTTTGATAACCCGTGATGCCTTCGTGATAAGCCAAATACAGCGCGTAGGCATTGTCAGGAGAAATGCCCGCTTGTCGATAGGCCTGATAAGAATACCAACCGATAAAATCGGTCGCGTAAGCAAAATCCGTTCTTTTGGCGTCTTTGAAATGAGTAGCCTGAATATATTCTTTCCAAGTCCCATCTAAGGCTTGCGAGTAGCCATACGCTGATGTGGGATGTTCCCAGGGAATAATCCCCGTTGCCGTTTCAAGCGGGGGACGGGCATCCTGAACAAAATGCGATTCTTGCTTGATAATGGCAATCTGCGTGCTGATCGGGATTCCCCAGCGCTGCTCCGTATTTTTGGTATCCCAGTACCAGGCAGGATAAGCATCAAAAATGCTACAGATATTGTTTTGATGTGCGGGAGGTGCCGTTCCGCAGGCCGTCAATAGAGAAGCGATCGTAAAAACCAAGCCTAACTGAAATGCAGCGTATAACGATTTCATCTGAACGACCTTTTCTGAGCATGAAGACTTCAAGCTTAGCAAAACCCTTCCTTTTTAAAACTTAAAAAATAATTCACTGACACCTCAGAGCTCAGTTCGAACTGATTTTTGAAGAAAAAATATTTCAAACCCTGGCAGTGAATGGGATTTAATCCATGGCGACGCCCTGCTTCCGTCAACTCTGCCGGTTTAATGAATTTATGGTAGTGATGCGTTCCACGAGGCAGCAGCCCGAGCACATATTCCGCACCGAGGATGGCAGTAATGAAGGATTTTGGGTTTCGATTAATCGTTGAAACTATCAAAAATCCCTGGGGCTTCAACAAGCTTGCTGCCGATCTCAAGATGGATTCAGGGTCGGGAACATGTTCCAGCATTTCCATACACACAATGACATCGAAGCATTCTGATTTGCTTTCAGCGAAGACTTCAATGCTCGAACATTGATAATCAATTTCAAGTTGAGATTCGTACAAATGAAGTTTTGCGGTTTGAATCGCTGCACTGGAAGCATCAATCCCCGTGACTTTCGCGGCATTCTCAGCCAATGCCTCAGAAAAAATTCCCCCTCCAGAGCCTAAGTCCAGTATGTGCTTTCCGGCTAAATCACCCACTTGAGTTTTGAGATAATGCAAACGAAGCGGATTTAATTGATGGAGCAATTTGAACTCTCCGTTTTTATCCCACCAGCGAGAGGAGGCCTTCGAAAATTTAGCAATTTCTTGAGGATCAAGGTTAAGCGAGGGAGAGGCATCCATGAATTATTCACCTGGCCAAAAAATTAAGTGTGATAAGAATTTAGGTGAAATCCAAGAAGAAAATCATCTCTCTTTATTTTTGTTATTTGGTTATAACCCAACGATTTTTACATTTTTATTGGGTTGAAACCCATCGAAAGAAGAACTATTCTCTTATCTATCAAAAAGTTAGCTCAGAGACCAAAATATGTATGCCCTATTTGAACTTCAGCGGATACTGCTAAATCAATTCCATTCCAGACCTTTTCATTTTCGCGAATCATTCAAAAAACTGACTTTGGATAATACGGCAACAGGAATTATGGGAGGGAGGGGAGTAGGAAAAACGACTTTGTTATTGCATTTGGTGAGTTTTTTGGGAGCGAATGAGGATCGGGCTTTATACGTTTCTGCAGACCATGTCTATTTTTTAGAGAAGAATTTATTGGATCTGGTTGATCAACTCTACAAAGAAACGGAGGTGAGATTACTGTGCATTGATGAAATTCATAAACAAGAAAACTGGCAGCAGCTTTTAAAGAATATTTCAGATATTTATTTAGATTTTAAAATAGTGTTTACCTCAAGCTCTCGAATTGACTTAATCCACAGCCAGTATGATTTATCAAGGCGAGTCACTTTGCATGAATTGCATGGTCTGTCTTTTCGAGAATATTTAAGCTTTTTTCATCAGATTAATCTTCCTATACAAACATTGCCCAACCTTCTGGATTCGCGAGATGAATTGAACATTAGTCAACAAATTCCAGACATATTGCGACTGTTTAAACGCTACTTGATGCGAGGATACTTCCCTTTTTCCGAAAAATTTACGAATGACATAGAGCTTTACCAAGCCTTACAGCATGCGGTTCAGAAGACTATCTACGAAGATATTGCAGCCATTCGATTATTAAAAACACCAACTTTAATGATTCTTGAAAAATTATATCAATATGTTTTGTCCATCAGTCCCGGTGAACTGAATGCCAATAAATTAGCTAACGCTTTAGAAAAAGATTTCTCAGATATCAGTGATTACTTGAAAATGCTTGAACAAGCAGGGTTACTTCGTTTCTTATTTTCTCAACAAGAGGGGAAAGCTAAGCTTCGAAATCCGATAAAGATGTTTCCTGAGAACACTAATTTCATCTATGCCAGCCTACTTGGAAGCTCTGATGCACAAGCCCTTGGAATGATTCGAGAAACCTTCGTTTTAAGCCACTTACAAAATTCAGGTTTAAAAGTGTCCTATCCGAAAAAAGGGGACTTTCAAGTAGAGGCTTACATTTTAGAAATCGGTGGCAAAAATAAAGCACTGTCTTCAATCGCAGATTTAGAGAAAGCTAGAGTGCTAAGAGATGGGATTTTAACAGGCATGGGGAAGGTAAGGCCTTTATATCTCTTGGGGTTTTTATATTAGCATACCTCTCAGGGCGCTGGGTCCGAATCTTCTTCATTGCGTCTTCTTCGCTTAAGATCAGGCTCTTCGCATCCAGAAGCACGTTTATCATTTGCTTCACGTAAAAGTTTAACAATGTCCATGGAATCATAATAAATCGCCATATCTATAGGGGACCTTCCATCTCTATCCACTGCTTGAAGATTAATCTCTGGCCTGCTTAATAACAGCTGAACAACCCCCACGCTGTTAGACCACAGATTCGGGGATGGCTGACATCGGCTTTCATCGCTTATAATTTTTCGTCACTTTAATTGTTTTTTTAGTGAAAGTCAAAAAAAGGGGGTTTACGCTAGCACTGCTTTTAATGAATTTGCATGCACTTCCAAGATTTTGACTGAAACGAACTGACCTTTGAGACTGAGAGGTCCCTCAAAATGCACAAAACGATTGCTTTGTGTTCGCGCAGTGAGTTGATTCGGGTCTTTATACGACGCCCCTTCTACCAACACTTGCTGCGTACTTCCAATCATATTTTGGCTCAAGGTTTGCGCTTGTTTAAATAACTGATCCTGCAAGATTTTTAGTCGTTCTTTTTTAATGGCTTCGGGGATTTGATCGGGCAGTTCTGCAGCAGGGGTCCCAGGCCTTTGACTGTAGGTGTAACAAAAACTCATATCAAAAAAGAGTTCATCGACCAATTTTAAAGTGTCGTTGAAATCTTTTTCGGTCTCGCCAGGAAAGCCCACGATTAAGTCTGTGCTGATCGTAATATCGGGGCGAATTTTCTTCAGCTGACGAATTTTGCTTTTAAATTCTAAAGTCGTGTGACCTCGCTTCATGGCCGCCAAAATTCGATCTGAACCGCTTTGAACCGGCAGATGTAAATGATTGGCCAATTTGGGCACATCGCGATACGCCTGAATTAAGGTCTGACCAAATTCCACGGGGTGAGAAGTCATAAAACGCAGGATTCCAATCTCATCAATTTTAGCCAGGTAATGAATAAGCAAGGCTAAATCAGCGACATCCCCCGGACTTGCTTTGATGGAGCCCAAGTAATGATTGACGTTTTGCCCCAGCAACGTGATCTCACGGACCCCTTGTTGCGTTAACGCCCTGCACTCCTGCAAAACATCTTCAAAAGGTCGACTGACTTCTTCTCCACGGGTATAGGGCACGACGCAATAAGAACAATATTTGGAGCAACCTTCCATGATCGAAACATAGGCCTTAACTCCTTCTGCGCGAGGAGCAGGGAGATGATCAAATTTTTCAATCTCCGGGAAAGAAATATCCACCTGGGCTTTGTGCTTCATTCGACGCGCCTTGATGAGTTCGGGAAGTTTATGAATGGTTTGTGGTCCTAAAACGAGATCCACATACGGGGCTCGTCGAATAATATTTTGACCTTCTTGACTGGCCACACATCCCGCGACTCCAATCAACACTTCCGGATTTTTTTGCTTGAAGGGCCGATACCGACCCAAAGCATCAAACACTTTTTCCTGCGCTTTTTCTCGGATTGAACAGGTGTTGAGTAAAATGATATCCGCATTTTCAGGAGTCTCTGTGGCTTCCATCTGAAAATGCATTTTGAGCAGCTCACCCATCTTGTCAGAATCATAGTGATTCATTTGGCAGCCAAACGTTTTAATAAAATATTTTGAAGCGCCGGACATAAGTATCCTCAAATTTTCATCACAATAGCTTCGATCATACCTCAAAATAGTCAAGCAAGCTTTTTCGTTTCCCTGTGTACTCACGCTTATTTTGGAAACTGAAAGGAGAATGTGAAACTCGATAGCAATGGTCTTTGTCAAAGGATGCGGCTAAATAATGTTCATAAGCTTTTTCATTGATAAGTCGTGCAAATTCTATATTACCCATAGCACTCGCTTTACTTAAAGGAGTTTCTCTCTTTTTGCTGTCTACTCGATCAAGGTCAATGTCGGGCCTGTCCAACAAAACCTGAACCATCTCCAAGTTGTTATGATGGATAGCACAATGCAAAGGCGTCATTCCCTGAATACCGGCTTTATTAACATCAATTTTTGGATGCTCTAATAAAGCCCGAACGATCGCTCTCTGACCGGCTTCGACGGCGAGACATAAGACGGTCACATTACACAAAACCGTTTGATTAACGTCAATCTCTGATCTGGTCAATAAGACTTTAACGATATCAATACGGTCACTGATCACTGCCGAAGACAAGGCAGTCCCCTTGCCCGTGGTCGCTTTATTGAGATCAAGATCAGATCTTCCTACTAGCATTTGAACTACTTCAAAATGGCCTCTTACTACGGCTGAATGCAAAGCTGTCATCTCTCTAACTGCCGCTTTATTGACCTCAATATCTGGCCTTTTCAACAACGCTTCCACAAATTTTAAACGACCCCACATCGCTGCTGAGACTAAGACGGTCGCTTCATCCTCATAGGCAGTATTCACTTGAATTTCTGCTTTGCTTAACAAGGCTTCAAAGAAGTCAAATCGGTTTATTAGTACTGTTGTGTACAAGGGCGTTAAATGGCCTTCTTTAGTGCTTGTATTGATATCAATGTCTGGTCTCGCCAATAGGGCTAGAACAATTTCTGAGTATCCATGGTCTATAGCGATATGTAATGGCGTTAAGCCGTTGTTTCTAGACTGATTAACATTAATATCTGGCCTTTCTAATAAGGCCAGACAGATGTCTGTATGCCCGCAGCATGCTGCTGTATATAAAGCCGTTACCCCATCAACCCCTCTCTCATTCACCTCAAGCTCTGATTTGCTTAATAAAGCCCTTACCGTCGTCAGGCGATCATATCTTACTGCCCTCTTTAAAGGTGTCATTCCATCTCTGCTTACTTGGTTAAGCTCTATTTCTGGTCTTTCCAAGAGGATTGACACTATCGCTTCGTAACCTAGTTCTGCTGCTGCTGACAAAGGTGACATGCCGCTTTCTGATGCTTTATTGATGTCAATTCCTGACCTTGCAAGTAAAATTCGAACCATGTCCACGCAATTTCTGTAGACTGCGGCGAGCAGAGGCGTCTTTCCATAACGATTTGCTTGATTGATACTGCTACTGTCTTGTTCTAATAACGCCAACATCATTGCCGCACTCCCTTTCTCTGCTACAGCCAGCAAAAGGCTTGATCCATCATAAAACGGACTTTGAATAGCGCCTTTTCGGAGTAAAGCCTGAACAATATCCAGACGATCAGCGATTACTGCTCTATGCAAAGGGGTTCCTCCGAGATGATCGGGCATAGTGACGTCAATCCCTTCTACGTTTAACAAGGCCAGCGCAATCTCAAAGTATTGACAGTCCAATGCAAGATTTAAAGCCATTGCACCATTACAATTGACATTGATAATACCCGGGACGCCTAATAAAATTTGAATGGCATCCAGGCCCCAACGATGCAGAATAGCCACGTGCAGCAGCGCTTGTCGCGACGCATTGCAGACATTGACAGAAGCTCCGCACTGAATAAAGGCTTTCGCCAGTTCAGCCGTATTCTTTCCTCGATTTGCGGCAAATAAAACACCATCTGTCGCTGAGTACAACGAAGGCCCTCCTGCTCTCGCATACTGTTGTAAATAGCTTGCAGCATCTTCACTTGAGCCGGCTCTTTCCAGGACAGCTTCTGCGACTTGAACCAAGCCCTTTCTTAGTATCGCTAAGAGAATGGGCCTTCCTTCCCATTCCAAACTCAAAATATCACGGGGATTATCTGCCAGCAAAAGGAAAGAAAAATCCCCTACTGCAAAGTACACATTTCGCTCGGTGGGATCTTCATCACCAATTAATCGATTCGCTTTTAATCGATCAACAATCTGATCCTCAAGAAGGTAAGTCTGAAAATTTTTAGCATTGCCCGGCAAATAATAAATAATCGGAACGGTATAATCAGGAGGGACTTCAAAACTCGGCTCAGGTCTTCCGTACCCTACCGTTCTCTCATAACGACACCCTAAAGCTCTCAAGGTTTCTTGCGCTAAAAATTGAGCAGCGCAACGAGAACTAAAATTATCCATCGTGACCGCAATGCAACTGCTCTGAAGATCAAAATAAAGACGAGCGAGCACTTCGTTGTAGGTCACATTGGTTCTGAGTGCTTGCATAAAACTTTCAATATCAGAAAAGAGTTTTCCTTGCATTTTGACCAGATAGGCTTCAGCAAGGGCTTTGGTATTAAAATCGTAGGGGCGATAGAGCGTTCCCGTATCGTCTTTGATTAAACGACTCCAAGAAGAGCGCGCTAAGTCAAACAAAAAGGCAAGACCCACCACGTGATTTTCAAATTTAAAAGGCAGAAATTGATTCTCTAGTGTGATCAAGGTGGTGGATTGAGGCCTGGATAAAAAATGTTCATGAGCTAAAACCGATAAGCGAGGCGGTTTTTGACCTCTCTGATAAATGGTCGTTCCAAATACAGTATATGGCTTTCTGCTTCCAAGCCTCAGATCTGCTCGCGGTTCTTGATCTTTAGCTGCCGCATGCGTAATGCTTTCAATAAATGAACGATAGAAACAGAGGGAGTCCCAACGCAGGGCCTTCATCAATCGAGGAGGAACTCTTGCTCTTTCAAGCGGAGATTGTTGTAAAGCGGCCAAAGCAAAATGCTGAGGCCAGGTGAGTTTGAAAGAATGCCCCGTCGCGCTGCTCGACACCTGAGCTGATTTAATATTCGCATGGGTTTCAGCCAAAAAAAGCTGGGCCAGTCCTCGACCTATCTGCGCTTCATGTCGAGAATCATAATGATAAAAAAGCCAGGGATGCTTGTGTTCTACCCATACCGGCTTAAGTCCCTGATTTAAAATATCGACAGTATGTTCTTTTATACGCTCTTCGATATCGTCCATCATCATGATGTCTTTCAGGTAAGCTTTCACGACTTCCCAACTTAAAAGAATCAATACTTCTTTCGCATCCATGACCTGTTCTCCTAGATACGGAGAAAAATGTGCAATCAAGGCTTGGAGGAAGGGCAAAGTTTGAACGACTTCTGCATAACGTACGTAAAAAGCTGAGAAAAGATCATGAAGACGAAGCACTTCTGGCGCACTTAAAAACAACATCGCATCAGCCAATCGGGCTTCCAAGCAGCCCACGTCGGAATCTTTGATTTTTCGAATAAAAATCCGAGCATATGGTTCATTTTCAAGTAATCGGGGAACGTTAATCTCTAAACCTGAAATCCATGCTGAATAGTCCGTCCAAGCACGATCTGGATCGCTATACGACACGATGTGAAACGACATCCCGTTATGATCCCGTAAAGCTTGTTTGGCTCGATCTTCTGGATTTTTATAAATGGCTGGATCGGTTTTATTTAAAATGGCATAACGAATAAAGGCTTTATTTTGATGAATAAAAATTAGGCATTCTAAGCTTCGAATCGCCTGATTTAGATTGCTCTCATCTGCACAATGCTCTCGAAAATACTGGATTAATTGATACAGTCTCTCAGGACCTCCCTCAGGAATGGGGACCACAGATTCGGGGATGGCTGACATCGGCTTTCATCGCTTATAATTTTTCGTCACTTTAATTGTTTTTTTAGTGAAAGTCCAAAAAAAGGGGGTTACGCCAGGGCTATCTCATTAAAACCATAAGCGCTACGTAGGCTACCATCGTAGCCTCGAAATCACCAAAAGAGGCGATGGGATGTCAAAAAGATATTGCGGCCAAAATTATCGACGCCGAATCGAACACCGACAATATTGGATCACAGAGAAGATAGACTGGCTTGAAATGAAACCGGACTGGAAGGGATTACGCTCGATCGGTTGCGTAAAGAGAACCCGAGAACACGTCTTTGGCTTCTTTACTCGCTGCGTCTCCAGACACTAAACCACGAAACTGTTCTAGTGTTGTGATTTTCTCAACAGGAACTTCTTTCCCCAGCGCTTGAAGCAACACTCGAGCGATTCGATTGGCATCATCTGATAAAGGAACCACTTCTCCTCCCGCGCCTCCCATCGGTGCAGCAGCAAAAGGGGTGGAAGTTGGCTCAGAAGCATTTAAAAGCTCAACAACTTTTAAGGCAATCGACGGTTTATGAACACCTGCTTCTGTCAGCAGACCTAAAGTTCGCCAAATATCCCTTTGGAATAATAAGGCCTCGTCAATGAGCGTAGTTGGGGAATCTGAGCAGACCAATGCATTCGCCCAAGCCAAGGTCTTGATTAAAGCCTCCAAAATATCCGCGTGCTTTTCTAAACCTATAAGTCCCTATTTGACTAGGATCTTTCACTTCTTGCTGTAACAACTTCAGATCTTTTTGAAGATCTGAGTCCTCTTGTTCAAAGATCCCTGCTATTTCTGAGTACTCTGTTGGAGCCAAAATGCTTATTTTCTTCAACACGTCTCGTGAGAAATTTTCTCGAAAGGCCTCTGCCTCAGGGCTTAATAGCTTCTCCACAAATTCACTTGGGTTCATGCGATACAAGGCAATAAAGGCCCAAGCTTGTTCTTCGATCGTCGCATGATGCTGTTGAGATAAAATTGCTTCAGTCGCTCCTGCGGCTCGAGCTTGTTCTGAAGTTGCGATTCATATCATTTCTGCAAATGACGTAGCCTTTAAATATTTGACAGCCCAATTGCTCAGGCGTTGGGCTTGAGTCTGAATCTGAGTATGATCGAAAGGTACACTTGAGTTTTTTAGGGGCCAATCAATGGATTTGAAATTGCTTAAACCTTTGTCCTTCCTATTTCGAATGCTGATTTTTCTTCGCCGAAAGTGGTATGCCTTCACGCGGTCTTGGCGTCAGAAAATTCCTATTCCTGTCATTGTTATTGGCAATATTACTTTAGGGGGAACGGGTAAAACGCCTCTGTTAATCAGCTTGGCCCAGGATTTATGCTCCCAGGGCCTGAAAGTAGGGGTAGTGTCTCGGGGATATAAAGGCTCGGGACCTTTTCCCTGCCTCGTTAAGGATCAAGGACCTGAAGTCGTAGGAGATGAGCCTTTCTTGATTGCTCGAAAAACAGGATGTCTTGTCGTTGTTGACCCCAATCGCGTTCGAGCTATTCAAACTTTGCTAAAAACAGCGCCTGTGGATGTGATTTTATCGGACGATGGCTTACAGCATTACGCCATGGATCGAGCTTTTGAAATTGCCGTGGTGGATGCTAAGCAAGCCTGGGGGAATGGCTTGTGCCTCCCGGCCGGTCCTTTG
>OBEQ011181811.1_pt1 | contig 12510 bp, 8 predicted proteins | sample 1670901 | NCBI WGS metagenome assembly OBEQ01 (sample SAMEA104232315, study PRJEB22302) | groundwater metagenome | biome: forest; feature: aquifer; material: groundwater | place: USA | collected 2011-08-07 | depth 5.4 m | reverse complement strand
CTCTCCCCCAAGCTCCTCATGTTTTGCAAATGCAACTGCATGTAAGAAAAAGTCAACTTGTCCAAATTGTTTTTTAACTTCCTCACCAGCATTCTTTAATTCTTCGTCTTTTGTTACATCTAAGTTTATAGAGTATGGTTCTTGAAGGTTTTCTTCTTTAAAAAGTTTCTCCAAATTTCTTAAAACTCTTTCACCTTGATATGTAAAACCGATTTCTGCACCTTCTCTTATACATGCTTTAGCAACCGCCCAAGCTATGCTCCATTTGTTTGCAACTCCAACAATTATTCCTTTTTTCCCTTTGAGTAAGTTATTTGATGACATATTTCTATTTTCCTTCTGTATTGGTTTTTCCATTGTTTCTGTAGATGACATATTTACCTCTATTTTAATTTTTGTGTTTTCGCTTAATAAAACAAGAAATATAATATCAAATTATCAATTAAAAATATCATGTAAAGATGTAGAAGATCCAATGTGAAACTAAATAGTATGCATGTTAAATTGATAAGGTTAAAAAAGTATTATTGATTAGATTATGACATTAAGAGCAATTAATCTTATTAAGGCATTTAATGGAAAGCCAGTCGTTAACAATATTTCATTTGAGGTTAATCCAGGTGAAATAGTAGGTTTATTAGGACCAAATGGGGCAGGAAAAACAACTTCATTTGATATGATCGTTGGACTCGTTAAACCTGATAATGGAAATGTAACACTCTTTAATAAAGAGATTGCAACTTTGCCAGTCCACAAGAGAGCCAGAGCTGGGATTGGTTATCTAACTCAGGAGCCATCAATTTTTCGACGATTGACAGTCGGGGATAATCTGAAATTAATCTGGGATGTTTTAGGAGATAGGATTTTGGGTTCAGAGGATAATCTGAATAAACTACTTGATGAATTTAATTTATTGGATTTAAAAGATCATATTGCAATAAGTTTAAGTGGTGGTGAGAGAAGAAGAGTAGAAATAGCCCGAGTATTAGCAAGTGACCCAAAGTTTATTCTTCTGGATGAACCTTTTACAGGAGTAGATCCCATTGCTATTCAGGATATTCAAAAACTAATATCCAACTTAAAAACAAAAAGGAACATTGGTATATTACTTACGGATCATAATCCTAGAGCAACACTTGCAATAACTGACAGAGCATATATCATTCAGGATGGAAAGATTTTACTGTCTGGTACTGCTCAAGAAATTGCTAAAAATCCAATTGCACTTAAATATTATCTTGGTGAGGATTTTACATTATGATTAAATTTTTAAAAGAAATAATTTTTGCAAGAGTAAATATTCTAGATAAGTATATAATTAATGAATTTTGGATGCCATTTATTGCAGGTTCGGCAATAATTACTGGTATATGGTTAAGTGCAGATCAATTACGACATGTGTTTAAGCTGATTACTACTTCGGATGCTCCGATTACATTAGCTATAACTATTTTAGGGCTTCATATGCCACAGATTTTAATTATTACAATTCCAATAGGAGTATTATGGGCATCATTTCTTGTATTTAGTAGATTAAACAATGACTCAGAAATTATTGCTATGAGAACAAGTGGTATCAGCCTGATTAAAATTTTGAGACCTGTAATTTTATTTGGATTGCTTACCTCTTTTGTTTCATTTGCAATTAGTGAATTTATTGTTCCTATAACTGGACCAATAGTTCGTAAATTAGAAGTTTATGCTGTATATAAAAACCCATTTCCAAACAGTAAGAAAAATTTTGTTTACTTAGAAAAATCCTCTGGTAAACAACTTAAAAGAATTTTTTATGCATCGTATTATAATGCTGACAAAGATCTTTTAAAAAAAATTCTCATTTTAGATTTTACACGGAAAGGACTTAGGCAAATTTATACTGCAAAGCTCGGCAGATGGAGACCAGAAAAAGGAGGTTGGGAATTAAGCAATGGTATAAGCCACACAATATCCAATGATGATTTTGTAAGCCGTGTCTCAAGCTTTGATGTGCTTTTTATACCAAGTACTTCAACACCTGCAAAACTAATTCAAGAGTTAAGTAAACCTAGCGAGATGAACTTTGCACGATTAAATAGATTTCTTAAATTACAAAAAACAAATACAATACATACGGATGATTATGCTGAAGCACAGGTCACTTTCCACAGCAAATTTGCTAGGCCTCTCGCATGTCTTTTAATAGCATTGGTTGGAGCACCATTGGGAATCCTTCCTCGCAGATCAAATTCAAGCTGGAATTACATTATTCTTGCAATTGTAATTTTTCAGTTTTATATGAGTCAATCAGTTTGTACATCGATGGCTGAAGCTGGCAAGCTTACACCATTTATAGCAGCATGGGTTCCTAATATTGTTTTATTGTTAATTGCAGTTTTTATTATCAGGCAGAAAACTCGATTGGCTTAGAATTGTGTCATGGCTTAATTAATCAGAGCCCTATAGGTACAATATAAGTTATGCCTTCACAAATCTCAGAAAAATCTAAAATATATGAAAATCATTGGCCATCAGTCGATAGCAAAATTGCTATTTGTATGAGTGGAGGCGTAGATAGTAGCGTGAGTGCTTATCTGCTGAAACAAAAAGGATATGAAACAATTGGTTTAACCGGATGGCTCATTAAGGGTTCTGGTCGTTGTTGTGACAATGGAATGATTGATGCAGCCAAAGTTTGTGAACAAATAGGTGTTAATCACATTTCAAAAGATTTAAGAGTATTTTTTAAGCAAGAGATTGTTGATCCATTTATAAGTTCTTACAATGCTGGTTCTACACCTATACCATGCATTACATGTAATACTTCAATTAAGTGGGGATCCCTTATGCAGTATGCATTTTCTGAACTAGGTTGTACACATATTGCTACTGGACATTATGCAAAGCTTGTAAAAGAAGATACTGGTTTTAAAATACTTCGCCCTAAGGATTCTAAAAAAGATCAAACGTTTATGCTGTGGGGCTTAACTCAGGAAGTCCTTTCAAAGACAGTATTTCCATTGGGTGACCTGATTAAAGAAGAAGCTAGAGAAATTGCAAGGACTGGAAATCTTCTTGTGGCAGATAAAGAAGAAAGTCAGGATATTTGTTTTGTATCTGATAAAGAAGGTACACAAGGATTTTTAGGGAAACATTTGCAGGTAAAAGAAGGGTATATTATTGAAAATAAAACTGGGAAGGTATTAGGTCTTCACCAAGGTACGCATAACTATACAATCGGTCAAAGAAAAGGGCTTGGTATAGCACATAGCGAGCCTTTATATGTAATTAAATTAGATGTTGAGCAAAATATAGTTTATGCAGGAACTAAAGATGAGCTTGAAGGGTATGAATTAATTGCAAAAAATGTTAATTGGATAATGCCATCTGTAGGTGTAGGTCCTGACTTACATTTGCGAGTCATGGCAAAAATTAGATACAATAGTCCTACTGCACTTGCTAAGGTGACACTTTTAGAAAACAATCAGGTAAAGGTTGTATTTGATGAACCGCAGTCGGCTATTACTTCTGGACAATCTGTAGTATTTTATGATGAGGGTGATCAAATCCTTTTAGGTGGTGGTTGGATTGTTTAGCCTTAGGATTTTTCCTCTAATGTTTTGTAATAGTTGATTTATAATATAGATCTCTTTGGAATACGCATTTATGAAGGTTTCAGGTATTTATATTTATCCAGTTAAATCATGCAAAGGAATAACCTTGCAAAGTAGTGATGTTGATAATCTTGGATTAGAAAATGACAGACGATGGTTAATAGTTGATAAGGATATGAAATTTATTACCCAGAGACAATTTCCAAAGATGGCTTTAATTGAGCCAATTATGAAGAACGGAATTTTGTTTTTAAATGCCCCAGGTGTTAGTGAAATTGAAGTTCCTACATATAAAAAATATGTGACTGTTAAAATATGGAATGATGAATGCCTAGCTTATGATCAAGGTAAAAGAATTAGCCAATGGCTAAGCACATTTTTAGAACAAGAATGTAGTCTTGTTGAAATATCTACTTGTGACAAACGCTTAGGCGGTGATAAAAAAAATAGAATTGCATTTGCAGATGGTTACCCACTGCTTATAATTTCAGAAGCGTCTTTGGATGATTTAAATAATCGATTAAAGGAGCCTCTACCCATGAATCGGTTTAGACCAAACATTGTTATTGCTGATTGTGAACCGTATGAAGAAGATAAATTACAACAAGTAAAAATAAATGATGTAATTCTAACTGGCGCAACAGAATGTACAAGATGTTCTGTTACAACAGTTGATCAATTAAAAGGTGAAACAGAGGGGAAAGAACCTCTTGCTACCCTTGCTAAATATAGGAAAACTCATAAAGGTGTAATATTTGGTAAAAACTTTAACCACCAAAATCCTGGAACAATTAATGTGGGTGATGAAGTAAAGATTATATAGGGAGCTTATTGAAAACCTGAGCTCAAAACATTATTAACCAAAACCAAGCTTCTCAAGAAGTGGTGCAAATATTTTGCTTTGAACACCTTTTATAATTGGTGCAATGTATAATCTATCAACCCATTTTGCTTTGCCAATTAATTTTTTTGGATTAGTGGTTACTAAAGAAGCCTCTCTATAACTGGGATCATGAGAATTTTGAATTAATTTTTCTGTTTCTCTTGCAATTCGCTTGGTTAAGAATCTCCACTTATGTTCGTAAGGCTTATTTAACTTAAATTTTAAAACAACATCCGTAGGATATTCTGCTACTGATTTATCAAATGCAGGTTTTCTGTTTGGTTTTTCAGCAATGTTTATACCTTCTACCTTTCCAGCACTTAAGTCAGCTAGATAAATAGGTAATTGACTTTGTAATACTGGCTTTTTATTATCCCCAAGACCTACTCTACAAGCTTCATCAGCATTAAGCCAAGACCACTTTATTCCTCTGGAGTTACAAATAAATGGTACTGCTAAAAGCTTTCCAATTAATGCAGGTACTCTTTCTGTCCCGCCCCATTCTGGATCCAGTCCTAATGCATTTTCTGGCATAGCAAATGCTGCATTAGCAGTAACTACTCTATAGTCACAGGCACTAGCTAATTCAACGCCACCACCTAGTGCTTTACCACTTACAACTGCTACTGTGGGTTTTTTACAAGCTGCAATTTGATTCATTAAATTTTTGCCTAGCTTTATGTACTCCATTGCTTTTTCTAAATCAAAGCCAATTTTATTCTTTACGTAATCCAGATCTGCTCCTTGACAAAAGTCTTTCCCCCCTTGACTTCTAAGCATTATGGTCTTTACATTGTTATCACTTTCAAACTTAGTAATTGCAGCGCTGATACCCTTTATCATTTCTGGACTTAGAGAGTTATCTGTTTGCAAAAGATTTTGAACATGACTGCTTCCCATTAAAATGTGAGCTACATTATCTTGTACATAAGTCTGTACTCCTGATAGATCATGATCATTAAATTCAACAAAAACACCAGGTGGACAAATGCCTGTTTGTCCATTTAAGCCTTGGTTTACAAGTGTTGTTAATCTTTCAACTTCTTCTTTCCCTAGACTTTTTGCCATCTTTAATGGACCATAGTTATATTTAAATCCTTCTTCACAAGCCATTTCTATATCTTGTGGAGAAGAAAGCCCTTCTAGATAAACTTGTTGACCAATTGCTATATATGCTCCTTTTAGTCTGTCGGCTACGAGCTGTTTAGCCTCATATGGTTGGAGTGAAGTGGTTTTTAGTGCCTTTGGAAATTCATAAGGAGTAATATTAAATGGTTTTAAATAGTCATCTAGTTTTGTAATCTGAGCTTGATAGTCGGAAACAGCTTTAAATTGAGCCTTTGCTTTTTGTTGTAGTTCATCTAAGATTACAACTGGTTTATAAAATGATCCTAAGCTACTAACGTTTTTTACGATTCCTGCATAGACTACCTTTTGATTTAAGTTTCCCTTTACCTTATCTAACAACTCTGCTTTTTTAGTAACTAAAGATACAATGGTGTCAATCTTTTCTTTTCCTTGTAATTTCTTTAATGATTTTTGAATATCATTATCACATTGTTTAATTTCATTATATATACCAGTCTCATCTTTAAAAAAGGAAAGTTTAGGAGCTTCTTTAAATTTGTTTCTGCCTTTTGTTGTCTGAACCCCTATTTGCTCTGGATAAAAAGTTTCTAGAAAAACCTTATCAACTACTTCAATTGGAGCAATGCCATCTTCATATATTCTGGCGGCTTCCATTAAAACACCCACCAATATTCTGTTTGCTGTAGCACATGGAGAGTCTTTCCAAACCATTATTGGTTTATATCCCATTGAAATAGCTAGATTGTGAGCAGCTACCATTGTTTCATTTGATGTTTTTTCGCCTTTAATTATTTCTAGCAATTGATTTCTATCAGCGGGTACAAAAAAGTGCCATCCAAAAACACGCTCTGGATTTGCACTAGCTTTTGCCATTTCATCGATAGATAAAGATGATGTATTGCTTCCTATTAGTGCATCTTCATTAGCAGCACCACTTACAAACTTTACTAGATTAGTTTTAAAAGGTACTGACTCAGGCCCAGCCTCAAAAACAAACATTGCTTCACCATATTTTTTTCTTGTGTCGCTATTAGGTTCTAAAAACTTGTCTAGAAATTCTTGTGCTTGTAGTCTTTGTTCAGTAACAGTGCCTTGTAGTGTGGGAATCCTATTACCATTTGGGAAAACTACAGGAACTAAGTCGCTGTTTAAGTTAAGATTAGCTCTTTGTAATCCGGATAATGCTCTTGCAGAGAGGGCTTTATCGTGTAATACTCCTATCTCATCGATAGCTTCTTCTATAGGGTTTTTAGCAATATCTTGCATTACCATAGAATATAGGCCGCCTCTTTGCATGGCAGCACAGGCATCTCTTCCCATCTTTCCTATACCTATAGCAATAGTTGTATGTTCTTGAATCTTTTTTAAGAGTTCTGCAGCTTTTTGTGCTGATACTGAACTAAACGTATTTTGATATTGATTATTAACAAGCATTTTAAACCCCTTTTTTAAACCTCTTAAATATTGCATATAATTTTATGTTTTGCCTTTGGTTTTGTAAATGTGTAAATTAGTGATTAAGGTTCTGGAGGGTAGATACCAGATTAAGAAATTTTCTAGTAGTTACTGGTACAAAAGCATATTCTAATTTGTTATACTTTCCCATAACATTTTAAATGATCAAAATTTTGTTAAAAAAAATACTTAGGAGTAATTTATGTCAAAAGTTCAAGATGTATTTGTAGTAGGAGCAGCTAGAACACCAATTGGGAAAAAAAGTGGAGGACTATCACGAGTTCATCCGGTAACATTGGGAGAAATAGTTTCAAAAGAAGTTGTAAAAAGAGCAGGTATTTCTCAAGAGTCTGCAAATCAGGTAGTAAAAGAGTGTAACTGGGGTTGTGCTACACAATCAGCAGAACAAGGTTTTAATGTAGGTAGATTAATTGCAGAAAAAGCATTTGGATTTAGAATGCCAGCTTCTACGGTAAATATGCTTTGTGGTTCAAGTGCTAAAGCTATTCGTGATGCTGTATATGCAGCTTCAAGTGGTGGTAAGGATACAGATGTAATTTTAGTAGGTGGTGTAGAAAACAATCTTATGGTAGGAATGGGACAAGATATGATTCCCTTTACCCCATCTCTGAAAGGAATTATAAAAAATGCCTGGAAAGTAATACGTAGCGCTAAAAGACCAGAAAAAATAATAATTCCTTCATTACCTAAAGACTATATGTTTCACACAATGCAAAAATCAGGGGATGCAATTGCAAGAAAATATAAATTTTCAAGACAAACTTTAGATGAGTTTGCCTGTAGAAGTCAAAACCTTGCAACCCTTGCAACAAGCGAAGGAAGATTTGAAAAAGAGATAGTATCTGTTCAAACACCGATAGGTATTGTATCTATTGACGAAGGTATAAGATCTGATACAAATCTAACTACTTTAGGAAAAAAACTAAAACCATCACTTGGTAGAAGTGGATTACATACAGCAGGTAGCTCTAGCCAAATAAGTGCAGGAGCTGCAGCACTGTTAATAGCAAATGAAGATGCCGTTAGGGAATATAACTTTAAACCAATGGCAAGAGTGGTAGCTTCAAGTATAGTCGGAACAAACCCAAGAGTTGCTGACCAACAACTACTTGGACCAATTGAAGCGGTAAGAAAAGTTTTATCCAAAGCAAATCTTACAACTGATGATATAGATTTGTTTGAGATAAATGAAGCGTTTGCCTCGGTTGTTTTAGCTACCCAGCAAGAGTTAACTATTCCTATAGAAAAAATTAATGTAAACGGTGGTGCTATTGCACTTGGACATCCATTGGGGGCAAGTGGAGCAAGATTACCTGTAACACTGCTTCATGAAATGGAAAGAAGAGAAAATGAAGGAATTAAATGTAGATATGGTTTATCAGTATTATGTATTGGTGCTGGACAAGCTATAGCAACTATTTTTGAAAGAGTTTAAATTGTTACGACTTTAACTTCTAAATATAAACTGCAGAATGTGAAATAACATGTTGGATGGTAAAATATTCTGTAAGTAAAATTTATGATAGTAAAAAGTCCTACAATACCTACAGTGGATAGAACTCAAATCAAACAAACTAATACTCATGAACAAGATGAGTTTGCAAAAGAAGTTCGAAGCTTAGATAATGAAAGTATAATTGCAAGCATTTGTACTGGATATGTCCCATTAAATATCATTAAGTCATTAGTCAATGAAAAATTACCTGTTGAACAACAAGCAAGAATCAACTCTTTTAAAAAACTAGTTAAGATTGGCTTACGTCACAATGTGCCATCAGTGCTTAGGTCTCATTTAGAAGGATTTGGTATACCAAAAGATACTCCAATAGAAAAGATTATACCCATGCATGCTACATGGTATAAATCTGAAATTAATAATTTTGAAGAAGAAGAAAGAAAAATTAAAATTAGTCTTAAAGAAGATTCTGATGTAATTGATATGATGCAATATCTTGGAATTAAAGCTAATGATATAGAAACCCCTGTAGTTAACCCGCATGAGTTTATGCCTGGAGGACTTATTCCATCTCATATCCTTGAAAGATTAAGTAAGCTTGGGCTTTTTAAGCTAAAAATATCTAAAGAGCTAGGTGGATTAGGATTTTCACCTTTAGAATATGGGGAAATGATAAGAGTAGTTTCAAGATCTTCAGAAAGTTTAGCCATTGTTACTAGTGTACAAAACACTCTTGGTTCTAGCTTATTGGATAAATATTACCCAGAAATTGCAGAAGGCAGGTCTTTAATTGCTTTTGCATTAACTGAGGTACAATCTGGTACTGATGCTATTTCTGGAATGACTACTGAAGCAAGATTATCATCAGATAATGAACATTATGAATTACATGGTGGAAAATTATTTATTACAGGAGCACCGTGGGCAGGAGTTGTCTTTGTTGCTACTAATGTAATTGTAGACAAAAAAAAGAAATCTACTTTTTTCACTTTAAAATTACCATTTGAGATTAAAGATACACAAGAAGATAGAGAAAGAAAAATCAAGCAATTAGCTAGTGAAGGATTGGTAGTTTCAAATCCGCTCAAACTTTCTACAGTGCCAGGTAGCGGACAGGTTCAAATGACCTTTAATGGCTACAAAGTGACAAAAGATCAAATCCGAGGAAAGATTGGACAAGGCGCTAGTGATATGTTTAAGGCTCTCAGTGATGGACGTGGTGGATTTGCACCTATATGCTCAGAAAGAATTAATCGTAGCTGTGAAGCACTTGAAGAACGCATTAAAGAAAGAAAAATGTTTCGTCGATTTGGTGGCGGGATGAAAGATTTACCGTATGTAAAGAGCTTGTTTGCACAAATGAAATCAGAACAAGCTGCTTTAAATGTAATTTCTCATATGACAATGGCACTTATAAACAAAGTAGGAACGGGTGGTAAAGCTATTGCTGAAGCAGCAGCAGCAAAGGTCACAGTTTCAGAAAGTTATGTAGCAGTATCTAGAACTGCAAGAGAACTCTGGGGCGGAATGGGCTTTATGATTGGGCATACAAATGAAACAGAATTAGATATGCGCAATGCTGAAATATGGGTTACTGGAGAAGGGGTAAATGTTGCATTAAGACAATTACTTGCTGGCATAGGTATAAAGGGTGGCGAAGTATTACTTCAACATGCATTGCATCCTTTTAGATCAATTGCAAATAACCTTGTTAAGCAAAAAATAGAGTATAAGTTTACTCCTGATAAAAATAAGCTAACTAAAGAACTCAGACGTGTATTTAGCAACATGTTTAGTTTTGAAACTGGTGGCTTAAGTATAAAAGATGCATTGTGGCTACAATACCAGGCTAAGCGTCTCGCAATAAAGTGTTTATTTTTAGGTCTTAAATATCAAGAAGGAATGGAAGTAAGGCAGCTTGAAATACTGAGAATTGGCGAAATTGCTAAAAGCATTTATTTCTTAGCGGGCATTCAAGAAAAATTACTGGATAAAACTCTCTCAGTTGATGAAAAAATGGCTTTAGAAAAATATGTCACTGACTCAAAAAAACATATACTGGATACATTTAAGGAGCTTAAATTAACTAATAAAAAAGATGAAGCAGATAATGCTTTAGCTGAGTCAATATTAAACAATTCCTAATGTTATTATTAATTCAACTAATGGTGTTACTTCTATCTAGCGTAATATTTCTAAGCAAATGACTCAAAAAGCAATACTAGTCGATGTAATTCCTTCTGAAGTATCTAAAGAAGAAAGCCTTCAGCGTTTAGATGAGCTAGAAAGCCTGGTTAAAACTTATGGTGGTATTGCAGTAGTAAAGGTAATACAAAAAAAGAGTATGCCTGATTATAGGACTTATATTGGAAGAGGAAAATTAGATGAAGTCTTAAATGAAAGCAAAACTAATAAGGCAAATTTATTAATTATTAATAACTTGCTTAAACCATCGCAGATTTATAATCTTGGCGAAATTTGTAAACAACAAAATATAGAAGTGTGGGACAGAGTAGATCTTATTTTAAAGATATTTGATAAGCACGCAAAGAGTGTTGAGTCTAAATTACAGATTGAGCTTGCTGCTATAAGACATATGGGACCTAGGATTTATGGATTAGGTTTGGAGTTGACTCGTCAAGCAGGTGGTATTGGTACTCGTGGTATTGGTGAAACAAATATTCAGATAATGAAACGCCATTTAAGAAGAAGAGAACAAAAAATCAGGGAAAAACTTAAACACCACGATCTTGTTCAGGCAAATCATAGAAGCCAGAGAAGAAAAAAAGATTTAAAAACAATTTCATTGGTTGGTTATACTAATGCTGGTAAAAGTACGCTGTTAAATGCTTTAACAAAAAAAGGTGTTTATGTCGCAGATAAACTCTTTGCTACGCTTGAAACCACAGTAGGGCAGCTTTATTTACCAAAGTCAGAAAAGATTGTATTGTTATCTGATACCATTGGCTTTATTCAGGATTTACCACCAGATTTGATTGATGCTTTCAAATCAACACTAAGCGAGATTATTGATGCTGACTTTTTATTACATGTAATTGATATAAGTGATCCATTGTATGAATCTAAGATATTAGTTGTAGAAGATATTTTGTCCGATCTTGGAGTCTCTGATAAACAAAAAATCTATGTCTTCAATAAAACAGACTTAAACAAGGCTTTAAATAGAGATGAAATTACTGATCACTTTCATGGATTTTCTCCTGTTTTTGTTTCTGCAGAAAAGAAAGAAGGATTAAGTGATCTTGTAAATAAGATTGAAAATCAATTACTTAACGACTTTGAAGCCGTGCACTCTTGATTTTGTTGTATTCTTGAATTACCTCGGCGCCATAAAAATTTCTAAGCAATCTTCTGGGTACTTTTCCTGGTCCTTTAATTAATTCAACAGGAATTCCCTCAGGTTTTACAAAAATAACTGATGGGATAAATGCTTTAAGTTCGGGTGGTAAGCGTTTTTCCAAATGTTTTCTAACCGCACTAGGTTCAATATTAGTATTATCTTTGGGGATAACAATTGCTGAAACTATATCTGTTCCTGTTTCTGGCTTAGGTACACCAAAGATATGTGCTTCTTTCACCCCAGTAACTTCCTCTACTTCTCTTTGTATAATAAGCGGAGAAATCTTTTCACCATTAACGTTTAATCGATCACTAAGTCTGTCCTGGTAAATTAAATTTGAATTATTGTCTATAATTACTTGATCACCGGTTTTAAAAAAACCATCAGGAGTTACTGTGTCAGATGCAAGTTCAGGAGGGAAACAAGGAGGTTTTACCAGAAGTTCATTACTGCCATCATTAGATATTTTTACCTCAACACCATTAAATGGTATACCAAGAGTATCAAGTGTTTCTAGTGTAGGCTGGGTTGCGGTAGCGGATATGGGACCACACTCAGTAGATGCATAAAAATTGACAAGTTCAATTGGTGAAATATTTTTCAGTGCTCTCTTTTCATTCAAAGCTTCAACTAATTGAACTAATTTTGGGGTTAG
>OBEQ012579368.1_pt1 | contig 12512 bp, 11 predicted proteins | sample 1670901 | NCBI WGS metagenome assembly OBEQ01 (sample SAMEA104232315, study PRJEB22302) | groundwater metagenome | biome: forest; feature: aquifer; material: groundwater | place: USA | collected 2011-08-07 | depth 5.4 m | reverse complement strand
CCCGGAGGGGCCGCGTCGCCGCCCGCCACTTCGGTGTTGTGGCGTTTCTGAAGCCAGGACAGTGCGCTGCTCGCCACCGCCAGGTCGAGCGGCTCGACGAGTGAGGAGGGATCCGTGCGATCCGCGAACATCGGGTGGCGATCGGCCAGGTGCCGGACGTCCGCGTCGCAGGCGGTGTCGACGTCGCGCCTTTGGAGCGCGCGCCCCAGTGTCCGCCGCTCCTCGACCAGCGCGACGATCCGGCGATATCGGTCCGCCGCGGCGCCCATGATGCGATGGCTTTCATGGTCCCGCCCGCGCTGCACGCCGTCGAGATCGACCAGCATGTCCGAGCACGTCTGGTATCGCTGTTCGGGGTCCTTCGCAAGGCCCTTCGTCAGGATGGTTCGGAGCGGGTTTGGCGCTTCTGCGTCGGTCAGCGGAATCGGATCCTCGTACATGACGGCGCGGAACAGCTTCGGCAGCTCCGCCGCTGCGAATGGAGGGCGCCCGGTCAGGATGAAATAGAACACCCCGGCCGCAGCGAACACATCCGACCGCGTATCGATGGCACGTCCGTGAACCTGTTCGGGCGACATGTAGTCGGGCGTCCCAAGCGGAAGGCGACCCACCGTGAGGTTCGACATCGCCAGGCGTGCGACGCCGAAGTCGAGGATCTTCAGGCTGCCGTCGTCCTGGACGAACAGGTTGCTCGGCTTGACGTCGCGGTGGATCACGCCGCGATCGTGCGCGACGTTCAGCCCCTCACAGACCTGCCTCATCAGATCGATCTTCGCGTCGAGCGTCCGCGCCGGGGGCGTCCGAAGGTACGCGCCGAGCGGATGGCCGTGGAGCAACTCCATCACGATGTAAGGACGCCCGTCGTCTTCGCCCAGATCGAAGACCGTCACAATATTGCGGTGAAGCAGTTGCCCGGCGACTCGGGCCTCGCGGTAGAAGCGCTCGCGGGCTTGAGGCTCGTCCTCGAGGTCGGCCAGCATCACTTTCACCGCGACTCGCCGCCCTATGCCCTCATCATCAGCGGCGTACACGGTGCCCATCGCTCCCTTGCCGATGCACTCGACAATGCGATAGCGTCCGATGCTCTGCGGGTCGCCGCCGTGTGGAGTGTTCGCGGCTATCGCCATCACGGTTGGCCCTCGTCGTGCACGACCAGCGCGGTGACGTTGTCGCGGCTGCCGCGTTCAATGGCAGCGTCGACGAGCTTCCGTGCGGCGATGTCGACGTCCGTTGTCTCGGCACGTAGGCTCTTCAGCGCCTCGGCGTCGAGCACGCGGTGCAGACCGTCCGGGCAGAGCAGCATCACCTCGCCGCCCTCGAGGTCTCGCTCGATCACATGGGTGGTCCACGAATCGTCCTGAGTCAACTGCTGAAGCGTGCCGTCTGACATCACGTACATGCGGCTGTCGCCGACGTGCACGATCGAGATTCGCGAGCCTTTCACAATGAGACCCACGATGGTGGTGCCCATCCTGACCCGGACAATACCACTTTCGTAGCCGTCGCGGCGTGGATGCCGACTTCGCCGAAACGCGAGTATCGTATGTTGACGCGACAACATCGAGGCGGAGGATCAGGGCATATCGTGCGAACGCAAATTGAACGACTGTGGCGGGCGAGCCGCCCGCTGACCGCGACCGGCGTGGGTATGCTGCTCGTCTTCGCCGCGTCGCTGGTCGCCATGGCGGTGGACCACAGCGAGATCCTTGGCGCGCCGACCTGGCTGAAGCCGGCGAAGTTCGCGATCTCAACCGCCGTCTACGCGTTCACGCTCGCCTGGATCTTCACGTACTTCCCGGGCCGCCGGCGGCTGACCACGATCGTCGGCTGGATCACAGCCGTCGTCCTGGTGCTCGAAGTGGCCATCATCGACGCGCAGGCGGCGCGCGGCGTCACCAGCCACTTCAACGTCGCCACGCCGCTCGACGCGACGTTGTTCGCCGTCATGGGCCTGGCGATCCTGATGGTGTGGGGCGCGGCGATCGCGCTGACCGTGGCGCTGTTCCGGCAGCGGTTCGCAGACGAGGCGTTCGGATGGACGCTGCGGTTGGGCATGCTGCTGACCGTGCTGGGCCAGGCGACAGGCGGTCTCATGACCAATCCCACTCAGGCGCAACTCGCCGCGGCTCGGACGACGCGCCTGACGGTGGCCGGCGCGCACACGGTCGGCGCGCCTGACGGCGGACCGGGAGTGCCGATCACCGGCTGGAGCCGCGAACACGGTGACCTCCGTGTGCCGCACTTCATCGGTCTCCACGCGGTGCAACTGCTCCCCGCGATCGCCTGGCTGATCGGTCCGCTCGGCTCGGCGGTCAGGCGGCGGCGCGCCGTCTTCGTTGCAGCCGCGGTCTACGGCGCGCTCTTCGCGATCCTCCTGGTGCAGGCGCTCAACGGACAGCCGGTGCTTGCGCTGCGGACGCTGGTGGCGCGATGACGATCGAGGGCGTGTTCTCGGCCTGCAATCTCGTGGCGCTCGCCGGTTGGATTCTGCTGCTCACCGTGCCGCGGAATCGCCGGGCGATGACGATCGCCGGCACCGTGATCCCGGTGACGCTGGCGGCGATCTATCTGGCGCTGTTCGTGCTGCACGCCCGTGAATCGAGCGGCGGGTTTTCGTCGCTCGCCGCGGTGGCGGAGCTGTTCAACAACCACTGGCTGCTGCTGGCGGGTTGGGTGCACTATCTCGCGTTCGATTTGTTCATCGGCGCCTGGGAAACGCGCGATGCGATCGCGCGCCGCGTGCCGCGCCTGGTCCTCGCGCCCTGCCTGGTGCTGACCTTCATGCTCGGGCCGATCGGGCTGCTGTGTTACCACATCGTGCGCGCCCGTACCCGCGAAGCACTCGACGGCGAAGTACTCGCGCCAGTGCCGAAGACTCACTGAAGCAAGTCAACAATCCAAGAGCAGCCCGCCTTCACCGATCACGATACGGTCGAGGGGAAGTTCGCAACCGCGCGGGCTGCGCCGGTCAACTCGAGGATGTGCAAACCCGTGTTGGCGCGGTCGACGATGTAGATGTAGCCTCGGTCATCGACGTCCACGTTGTTGGTCTGGATCGCCACCTTGCAGCGTTCGCTCGCGCCCGTGCCGACACAACGTTTGTCCGTCTTGTCCGTGATCGCCGGAATGTAGTAGCCGATTTCCTTCGGGTGGAACGGGTCGCGGATGTCGACGGCGCGCACGCCCGCATTGAAGTGCGCGAAGAACATCACGCGTTTGTAGTAGATCGGAGTGAAGTTCTCGTTCGAGGAATGCGTGCCGAAACGGCCGCCGCGGCCGCAGAAATCGCCGCTCGCTTCGGGAACCGTCCAGGTCGACACGCCGAAGGGTTTCGACTCGGCCGTGACGTCGGCAATCCACACCATCTGCCTCGCCTCGAGACATTCGTGGGCGATCGCTTCGTCGGTGATCACGACGAAGTCGCGCAGTTTGCCGGTCTTGTCTTTGCCGAACTCCGGAAGCTCGACGCCGAGCACCGGAAACACCGTGTGCGCGCCCACGGTCGGCGGCAGATCGAGCCTGCCCACCTGCGGAAAGAGCAGGTTCTCGTTCGTCGGTTCCTTGGGTCCCGTCAACAGCTTCTGGCGGTCGACGATCTGCAGGATGCCGCCTTTGTTCGTCCCGTACCCGAAGTACACCCGGTTGCCTTTTGGTCCCGTGGAAATGGGCCCGTGGAGCTCGGTCGGCACGGGACCGTCCGCGCCAGCCTGTTGACCCGGCAGGCCAAAGCTGCGAATGAAGACGGGCTTCGCCGGGTTGCTCAAATCGTAGACGAGCGTCATGCGTGACGCGCGCCAGCCAGGCGCACCAGACACGAGATAGGCAATGCCGGTATCGCACTCCCACCAGTTCTTGTGCGTTCCATGGAGTCCGCTCACGATAACGGTTAGACGGCTCGGTTTGGCCGGCTCGCTGACGTCCCAGATCTCCTGCGAGGAATTGCCAAACGTGCGCAGCAGGTACACCTTGCCCTTGTCGGCGCTCGGCAGGCTGCTGCCATCGCACACGCGCACCATTTGTGCGCCGCCAGCTTCGGCCTTGCCGGGCTCCCCCGGGAGATGCGCGAGATACGTCGGCTGCTTGGGATCGGTCACGTCGAGAATCGACGTCCCGTTGTGTTCCTGTTTGCCGTTGAGCGGATTGGTCAGGAAATCGCCATGGTGGCCGATGTAGGCGATCCAGCGGGTGCCCTGCTTGTGAACCAGAGGCTGATACGCAGTACGGCCTTGGAGATCGTTGTAACCCACCAACGCCATGTTGCTGTGCTCAGGCTGCGGCGCCGCGGCGCCGCCATCGAAGACGGTGCCCAGAGCCGCGAGACCGATCGCGACGAGCCCGAGATACCAGTGTTTCATCTGATTCCTCCCTCGCTTGAGCAGGATTACAATACCCGAGATTGACCGATTTCTGGTCGCAATCAACGGCCGCGCAGCCGCCGCCGCCGAGATCCGCCTGGGCACGTTCGACTTCCTGAAGGAGGCTGTCGTGAAGCGATTGCTTATCGTGTCGTGCGCGCTCGTCGGGGCGTTCGCGTTGGCGGCGGTGCCGCGGGTCCAGCCGGAGACGCCGTTGACCGCGCAGGGCATGCAGAACCCGAACGTGCCGAAGATCCCGTTCGAGTCCGTGCCGAACTACTTCAAGTACTCCGCCGACATGAACCTCGGCGAAATTCTCGGCGTCGCCGTCAACTCGAAGGGCCATGTCGCGGTCCTGAATCACCCGGGCAGCGCGTCGGCGGGTCCGATCTACGGGAACGCGTCGACCCAGTTGTTCGAGTTCGACGACACGGGCAAGTTCGTGCGCGAGGTCGGTCGCGGGGTGTACGGCTTTGCGTACGTGCACGGTCTGCGGTACGACAAGTACGACAACCTGTGGGCCGTGGACAAAGCGGCGCACACGGTCGTGAAATTCTATCCGGCTGGCTACGTCACGCTGAACCTCGGGAGAAGGCCTGAAGGGCCGGACGATCCTGGCCCCGAGTATTTCCGCGGCAACGGGAGTGGCGGTCGCGGAGGGGAGGCCCCTCGTCCACCGTCGCCGCACATCGACGGCCAGTTCCGCGGCTCCACCGACGTCGCGTGGGACTCGGACGACAACATCTACGTGAGTGACGGCTACGTCAACTCCCGCGTGGCCAAGTTCGACAAGCATGGCAACTGGGTCAAATCCTGGGGCACGCGCGGCACGGGTGGCGCGCACGGCAACGAGAACCCCAGCCAGTTCGACACGCCGCACAACATCGGGGTCGATCGGCAGAACAACGTCTACGTGGCCGACCGCGGCAACCGGCGTATCCAGGTGTTCGATCGCGACGGGACGTTCCAGCGCTTCATCCTGCTGAATGCGCCGTACGACAAGAAGCGGCATCCCGTGCTCGGCAACATGAGCCAGAACCCGCCCGACGAGACGCAGCCTTGGACGATTTGCATCACCAACACGCCGACCCAGTATCTGTACACGTCGGACCAGGAGCCCGGCCGAATCTACAAGATGACGCTCGACGGCAAGATCGTCGGCATGCTCGGCGAGTCCGGCCACGATCTCGGCCAGTTCAGCTGGATCCATGGGCTCGCCTGCCCGTCGGAGAACACGCTGTATGTCGCCGACATGAACAACTGGCGCGTGCAGAAGCTGATTCTCCACCCGGAGAACGCGAAAGCGACAGCGGCGGCGAATCGCTGACCGTTGACCTTGCTCAACCGGACCGAGGCTTCATGCCCGCGCCGATCCGTTGGTCGGGCCTCACTTCACATCGTGCGCGTGCGTACGAACGAGCCGCTCGATGGCGCGATACTCGCGCCAGTGTCGAAGGCTCACTGACAGAAATCCGGCGACCGGAATCGCGAGAATCACGCCGCCGGCGCCGCCCAGCGCCGCGCCGATCCAGATCGTCAGGAGCACGGCGGGCGTCGACAAGTGCATGCCGTGCCGGATCAGGCGCGGGTAGACGAGCATGTCCTGCACGATCCGCAACGCGACGAGAAAGGCGATCACCGGCAGCGCGCGATCGCTCGCCTGCGTGACCGCGATCAGCATCGCGGTGACCGGGCCGATCGCCGGCACCAGCTCGAGAATGCCTGCCGCGACCCCCATCGACACCGCCGACGGTACGCCGAGCAGCGCGAATCCGCTGACGCACGCGAGGCCGACGATGACGCCCGCCGCCGTCTGCGCGCGCACGTAGCCGGCCAGCGCGCTGTTGACGTCCTGCAGGTACTCTTCGCCGCGCCACTGCAGATGTCCGCGCGGCAGCACGCGCAGCGTCGATCGCCAGAACCTGGGCGCGCCGGTCAGCAGCAGAAACGCGAGCACCGGCGCGACGGCCAGCCACGCGGCATACGTTGCCGCGTCAATCAATGTGTTGAGCGTCGTACGGGCTTGTCGCCGGATGTAGCTGATGGCGCCACCCACACGCCGCTTGAGCACGGGACGAACAGCGGAGGGCACGGGCGCCCCCGCGATCAGCCGGTCGATGGTCTCGAAGTCGCCGCCGCTGAACAGGTGGTCAACGGCTTCCGGCGCGGTTACGCGCACCCACTGCTCGATGCGATCGCTGGAGACGCGCCACGCCACGGCTCCAGGGATGAACAGGATCAGATAGAGCAGGACGATCGAGGCCGACCGCGACAGCGGACGGCCCCGTCGCCCGAGGCGGACGCGTCGGCTCACGTCCGCGACAGCCGGGGCCAGCAGGTACGCGAAAAACATCGAGAGCAGCAGCAGGACGCTGCCGCCCTGAATCACTGTGGCTTCGTTTTCTTCGCCTCGTCCGCTTCCTTGAGGCGCGCGCCGCGCAGGATGTTGCCCATCGCGTAGTTCCCCTCGTGGCACGCGTATTCGTACATGAGGTCGTTCGTCACCGGCCACGTGTACTCCGCCGTCCACGGCTTCGTCCACGTCGTCGCATCCTCGACCGTGAACTGATACCGAAGCGCCTTGGCATCGACGCGGGTCAGTCGTTCGACGATGTGGAGGGCATCGCTCGAACCTCGAAAGCGGGTCTTGTCGGTGAAATTCGTCGTGTCGATGACGAGCGTGTCGCCGTCCCAGCGGCCGATCGAATCACCCATCCACTTGCGGATCGTGGACGGCACGTGCTGGCCGCCCATCCGCACGATGCGCGCGTCGTGCACCATCTCGGTCAGGATCACGATGGTGTCTGGCGTCTGCACGATCTGGTGGAGGTTGTTGTAGAAGTAGGTCGGGAGGATCGGCGGGCCGGACGTCGAGCTGAAGCCGATCAGGCAGCGCTCGCCGAGCGGACGCTGCTCGGGATCGTCGTAGGCGGTAGCGCCCTCGAAGCCCGGATCGTCTTCTTTGATCGCCTCGTCCGACGTCGTGCGGAGCACGCGCGACGCGTTGCGCGTCCGGGCCTGCTCGGTGAGCGGCGGCACGCGACCGTCGGGGGGATCGACGAGCAGCGACGCGCGCTGGCGGCCGTCCACTGTCGTGTAGCGCGAGCCGGGATCGAGCCAGAAATTGTTGTAGCCGCCGACGTTGCCGTACGGACCGGGTGAGCCGTCGCCGCCGGTGGGGGGCGCCGCGCGATTGGCGTCGATCGGGGCGTTGAGCTTGTTGCTCCGCTCGGCCACTTGCAGTTCGAGCGTCTTCGCGTCCTCCTCGGTCAACACCAGCGGCGAGCCGGCGCGCCGCTCGAGCGGCGTGAGCGTGCCGAGATCGAAGGTCCCCTGGAGATCCGGATGGCCGTCGGGCGTCCGCCGTATCCCGCCTGCGGTCGGGTTCTTCGCCGGGCCGCGCGCTTGTCCCGCAACATCGACCGGCGCGACGGATACCACCGCGGCGACGACGGTCAGCGCGGACAAGAACATCAAGAATCGGTCACGCATATGAACCTCGCTTGCCTCAGCAGATTCTACCTCTGCGGTGTGCAATTCCGCGCAGTAAACAGATATTACCGAACTCTTACAGTGAACCGGCGCAAGGTTGGGTACCGTACGCATATGAGCATTGTCGCGACCGTGCCTGCCGAGTCCCGTTACAGCAAATTGAGCCTCATGACGTGTGGCGTGCTGATCTGGTTTCACATCCAGGCCATCGCCGCGTTCTGGTCGTTCAGCTGGACGAATGTGTTCGTCGCCGTGTTCCTCTACTGGGTGGCCATCGGGCTGGGCATCAGCATGGGCTACCATCGGCTGCACACGCACCGGGGATTCAAGACGCACAGGCTGTTCGACTATTTCCTCGCGATCTGCGGCACGCTGACGCTCGAAGGCGGACCGATTTTCTGGGTCGCCATGCATCGCATGCACCATCAGCATTCCGACCAGGAGTTGGACCCGCATACGCCGCGCGTCAACGGCTTCTGGGCGCATATGGGCTGGATCATTTTCGGCGAGGCGCATCACAACGACACGGCGCTGATGTCGAAATACGCGCCCGACCTGGCGAAAGATCCCTTCTACCGCTGGCTGACGACCTATCACTGGGTGCCGCTCACCGTACTTGGCTTCGGGCTCCTTGCGGTCGGTGGCTGGGGGCTCGTGAATTGGGCGATCTTTCTTCGCGTCGTCCTCGGGCTGCATTCGACCTGGCTGGTGAACTCCGCCACGCACATGTGGGGCCGCCGCCGCTTCGCGACAAAAGACGATTCCCGAAATACCTGGTGGGTCGCGCTGCTGACGTTCGGCGAAGGCTGGCACAACAATCACCACGCACACCCATCGTCGGCGCGCCACGGCCTCGCGTGGTACGAGTTCGACGTGACCTGGCTCGAGCTGAAGGTGCTGAAGGCGCTCGGCATGATCTGGGACGTCCGCGCGGCCAACATCAGCCAGGCGTCCGAGGAAGAGATCGCTGCCTAATTTCCGAAAAGGGGCCGTACCCCTTTTCGCGGAACGTTCTCGAGAAAAAGGGGTACGGCCCCTTTTCGACCGAGGCGGGAACGTCGAAGCCGATTCGGACCCACGACACTAGTATCCTAGAAGGCGTGAGGCGGGTATGAGGTCCGGCGGGCGCCGGAAATCGATCGCGTTCTTCATCGTTCTGGGCGCCTGCCTGGTGGCGGGGGCGGTCGCCCTCAACGTCGGCTGGATCATCGTCAACTGGCGGCAGGCCGGCCTGCTGCTCGTCGGCATCGTGGTGTTTCCCCTCATCATCACCGGCGTCACGCTCAACACCATCTTCCTCGTGCGTGAGATCCGCCGCAACGAGCAGCACGAGGCGTTCATCAACGCTGTCACGCACGAGCTGAAAACGCCGGTCGCGTCGATGAAGCTCTATCTCCAGACCCTCCAGAACCGACAGGTCGACGATGCGAAGCGCCAGGAGTTCTACGGCGTGATGCTGGAGGACAGCGACCGTCTGCTCGGCACCATTGAGCAGGTGTTGCGCGCCGGCCAGCTCGGCGCGAAAATCCGCCGCGCCAGCCCGATGCCGATCGATCTGAAGGCCATCGTGGACCAGTGTCTGTCGCTCGCGCGGACGCGCCATCGGCTGCCGCCTGACGCGTTGACGTGCAGCGGCACGCTTGGCCACGGCGCCGGCTATCGCGTCCTGGGTGACGAAGGCGATCTCGAGGCGATGGTGTCGAACCTCATCGACAACGCGATCAAGTATTCCGGTCCGGAGGTCCACGTGCACGTGGAGCTGGAGTACGCCGATCCGACGATGGCGACGCTGAGGGTGCGCGATCGGGGTGTCGGCATCCCGGCGTCCGAGCTCAAGCGGATCTTCAAGCGCTTCTACCGGGCTCCCGGTGCGATGACCACACGGATCAAGGGCACCGGCATTGGCCTGTTCATCGTCCGCTCCGTCGTCACGCATCACGGCGGGAATGTGTTTGCCGAAAGCGAAGGGCCCGGCCACGGCAGCACGTTCGTCGTGCAGCTGCCGGTCGTGGCGAAGCAATTAGCGAAGCCCCTGGCGCCACCCTTGGCGCCGCTATGAGCCGCATCCTCATCGTCGAGGACGAGCAGCATCTGGCGGATGGCCTGCGCTACAACCTCGAAGCGGAACACTACAGCGTCGAACTGGTGGACAACGGCGAAGAGGCGCTGCAGCGGTTGACCGCCGAGCCGAACCGCTACGATCTCGTCGTTCTGGATGTGATGCTGCCCGGCATCGATGGGTTCACCGTCGCGACGGAGTTGCGCCGGGCGCGCCGGTTCGTCCCGGTGCTCATGCTCACGGCGCGAGGCCGGTCGGAGGACGTCCTGCGCGGATTCGGCGCCGGCGCGGATGATTACCTGCCAAAGCCGTTCGAGCTGCCCATCCTGCTGTCGCGCGTGCGCGGGCTGCTGCGCCGCCACGAGTGGTTCCGCGAGGAGGCGGCCGCGCAGACGTCGCCTCCGGTGGCGTCGCAGTTCTCGTTCCGCGACAAGAGCATCGACTTCGAGCAGCTGGAGGTCCGCGTGGGCGAGAAGCGGATGCCGCTGACGCTGATGGAGGCCGGGCTGCTGCGCTACCTCGTGCAGCACGAGGGGTGCCCGGTGCCGCGCAAAGAGATTCTGGAGAAGGTGTGGGGCGTGCACGAGGACACCGATACGCGCGCCATCGACAATTTCATCGTGCGCCTGCGCCGCTACATCGAGGAGGAGCCGTCCAACCCGCGGCACCTGCAGACGGTCCGCGGCGTGGGCTACCGGTTCGTGGCCAATCCAGACCGCTGAGAAACGCAGCCTGAAAGTGGCCAGAATCTTCATTTCCAAGTTCTCAGTTTTCAGTTCTAAGTTCAGGTTGCGGGCTTTTTCAGCAACCTGCTACTCGTGACTGACTGGTCGTCGACACCGCAGCCGTCCGGCGACAGCCGGTGGGCGTTCCCGCCCACGGACGCGTGGCCGGACAGCGATCTCATCGCCACGGGCGGTGATCTCGATCCGGCGACGCTGGTCCGCGCGTATCGTAGCGGCATCTTCCCGATGGAGGTGACGGCGCTGCAGGGGAAACTGGGGTGGTGGTCGCCGAACCCTCGCGGGATCGTGCCGCTCGATGGTCTGCGCGTCACGAAATCCACGCGACAGAGCGCCAGGCGCTTTGACATCCGCATCGACACGTGTTTCGTGGACGTCATGCGCGCGTGCGGCGATCCCTCGCGCGAGGACGGCTGGATCACCGGCGAATTCATCGCCGCCTACACCACCTTGCACGAGCTCGGCTGGGCGCACAGCGTCGAAGTGTTCGATCGCGACGGTCAGCTGGCTGGCGGGTTGTACGGCGTGCGCATCAACGGGCTGTTCGCCGGCGAGTCGATGTTCCACGCGCGCCGTGACGCGTCGAAGGTCGCGCTGATGGCGCTGGTCGAGCTGATGCGCGACAGCGGCATGACGCTGCTCGACGTGCAATGGTGCACGGAGCATCTTGCCACGCTCGGCGCAATCGAGGTTGCCCGCCCGCAGTACCTGGCACGCCTTGCCGACGCGGTTGGGGAGAAGCCGGGCGGTCATGGACGCATCAATGGGTTGTAGCTGGCTCGTCCACCTGTTTCCGCTTGCCGCCGTCCCGTTGTGTGTCAGATAGTGGGTCTGCCCCGGCGGTGCTGCAAGGAGAATCTGGATCCGGGTCATTGTGCAAAGAGGTCAGCATGAACACGTACGTCACTGGACGACGGGACTTTCTCAAGAACATGACTGCACTGGGCGTAGCCGGTATGCCTGTTCTGCCAGCGTGGGGGGCTCGCCCCGTCGATCTGGCTGATGCGGCGGCCGGATCTAACTTGAAGACGGCATACGATCCGGCGGCCAGGTTCGAGATCACGGTGAGCGAGGTCGAGGTCCGGCGCACGCCGGCCGGCCGGATGCTGATGGCCCGCATCTATCAACCGAATGGTGCGGGACCGTTCCCCACCATGATCGATTTGCACGGCGGCGCGTGGAACGCTAAAGACCGCCACGCGGAGGAACCGATGGACCGCGCGTTGGCGGCGAGCGGCGTGCTGGTGGTCGCCATCGACATGACACTGGCGCCGGAAGCGCCGTACCCGGCGTGCCTTCAGGACGCCAACTACGGCGTGCGCTGGCTCAAATGGAAAGCGGCCTCGTGGAACGGCGACCCGTCGACGATCGGCGTGTACGGAAGCTCCAGCGGCGGCCACGTCGCCGAGCTTCTGGGCATGCGCCCGCGCGATCCGCGCTACAACGCGATTCCCCTGCCCGAGGCGCCGAATCTGGATGCGACCGTGGCCTTCGCCGCGATGCGCTCGCCGGTCAGCAATCCATTCGCGCGTTTCCAGAACGCGGAGCGGCTGAAGCGCGACGCCATGATGAAGAACCACACGATCTTCTTCAAGCCGTGGGACGCGATCCACGAAAGCAATCCGCAGGAAATCCTCGAGCGCGGCGAGAAGATCACGCTGGTGCCGCTGTTGATCATGCAGGGCGCGCTCGACGACAACGTGCTGCCCGCGGTGCAGGAGAAATTCGCCGCGACGTACAAAGTGGCGGGCGGCACGTGCGAGTTCCACGTGTTCGAGGGCTGCGAACACGAGTGGGTTGCCACACCGGGACCGCAAACCGACCGCGCCCGCGAGATGGTCAAGGCGTTCATCGCGCGCCAAT
>OBEQ011499560.1_pt1 | contig 12512 bp, 8 predicted proteins | sample 1670901 | NCBI WGS metagenome assembly OBEQ01 (sample SAMEA104232315, study PRJEB22302) | groundwater metagenome | biome: forest; feature: aquifer; material: groundwater | place: USA | collected 2011-08-07 | depth 5.4 m | reverse complement strand
TCGCTCACGTCTCCCCTAGCGGCATAGGGGCCGGGAATTTGGCCGACAGTTTTGGCTACGACTATATCTCGGTTGGGGAAAATTTGGCCCTCGGTCCTTTTTTAGGGAACACGGCTGTAGTAGAAGCGTGGATGGGGAGTCTCGGCCATCGGGCTAATATTTTAAATTCTAAGTTTACTGAAATTGGCGTCGGTGTAGTGAGATGTGTCTTTGAGGGGCGATCCACTTGGCTCGCAGTTCAACATTTTGGGAAGCCCGCATCTCTCTGCCCCAGGGTGGACGCCTCTCTCGGTAAAACTATTGAGGGAGAGAAAGCGACTTTAGCCGAGATGAAGGGGAGATTGCTTTTAATGAAGGTAGGGATTGAAGCCAGTAATCCGGAAACAGATCCCGACTACAATAATAAAGTCAGCTCTTATAACTTGCTCGTTCGGGGATATAACAGCTTGATAGGTGAGGCAAAAACTCTTATTAACCAGTACAATAGCCAAATAGTGGCTTTTAACGCTTGCGCCTCGCAATAAATTTAAAAGCTGCGGAGAATTTTAATTCGGGCGCCAAGCTTATTCAGCCGATTGGCTAGATCTTCGTAGCCGCGGTTAATGGAATAGACGTTTCGCAAAACAGATTTGCCGGAGGCCGCGAGCATTGCGATTAAGATAATGGCTGCTGCCCGGAGAGCCGGCGGACAGATAATCTCCGCGTGAGTGAGCTTCGTTGGACCATTGACATAAACCCTGTGAGGGTCAGCTAAAATGATGTCTGCTCCTAGCTTATTTAGCTCCATATAATAAATAGCTCTATTCTCGTAGACCCAGTCGTGAATGAGGGTTTGTCCTTCAAGCTGGGTGGCAATCGGCACGAAAAAGGGGAGATTATCAATGTTTAGTCCTGGGTAAGGCCGGGCATAAATCTTTTCCTCGAGAGCTTTCAGCTTTGAGGGGAAGGTTTTAATGTCTACTAGATTGGTAAATCCATTCCTCGCTTTATATTCTTTAGAAACTTTAAACCGAAACCCCATTTTTTCAAGCTTCAGGAGTTCCACTCCCAGAAAATCAATTGGACAACGCTTAATGGTAATCGAGGAGTTAGTGGTGGCGGCAAGAGAGAGAAAGAGCATTGATTCAATCGGGTCTTCGCTCGGGTAATAAGTAACCGGTTTATTAATCTCTGGTTTGCCGTAAACCGTTAAAGTCGTGGTGCCGATTCCCTCTATCCTTATTCCCAACTGGATTAGGAAATAGCAGAGATCCTGGCCCATGTAATTAGCCGAGGCAAATTTAATAATTGTTTTTCCGGGAATTTTCGCTGCCGCCATTATTACGTTTTCGGTGGTGGTGTCCCCTGATTCATACATAACAATTTCTGCCGAGTGGAGTGTGTTAACCGAAACCTCGTAGTAATCATCCTTGGTTTTAATTTTCACTCCGAGTTTTTCGAGCGCAAACAAATGCGGCCTTACAGTCCTTTTCCCCAATTTGCAACCTCCGGGATGAGGAAGCTTAAATCGCGGTATGAGGTGGATCAAGGAGCCCAAAAGAAGGATCATATTTCTTGTTTTTACCGCCGCTTCGACATTCATTTTGCTTAGCGTGAGTTTCTTCGGCGGAAGAATCTCAATATCATTTCCATTCATCCATTTAACTCCGACCCCTATACTCTGGAGGACTTCAATTATCCTGTAGACCTCTTCTATTCGAGGCATTTTTTTAAGAGTTGTTTTACTTCGATTCAAAAGTGAAGCGCAAAGGAGCGCTACAGCGATGTTTTTAGAAGTATTGGTCGTGACTATCCCCTGTAACTTCCGCCCGCCTTCAATTTCAAAATTGATTGTCTCGTCGGAGAGAGCAATCAGATTCTTATTAAAAATCTTGCCGATTTTTAGAAGAGTCTTGGTGCTGAAATTTTGTTCTCCTTTTTCCATCCGAGCGACTGCGCTTTGGCTTGTCTTTAGCATGCGCGCCAGCTCCTGTTGAGTCATCCCACTCTCTGCCCGGTATTCCGCAATCTTATTTCCGATTTTTGTCCCCGGACCGTTAGCAGACATCGCAATGAATATATCATATATGATATATAATTTCTAATTTTCACTCTCTATTAAAAAGAAAAGCCCTCCATTAAGGAGAGCGGGGGAGGGCGTCCGGTCCAAAGAAGAACCGGACGCCCTTGGGGGAGAGGTCCGGGGAGGACCTCGCGCCCAATAGCCATTGGCCATTAGCTAGCGGCTGTGCTACCGGGCGGGTGAGTCCGATAGTGGTCGGACCCATGGAGGCGGCGGGGATCGAACCCGCATCTGCATACTCAATAGCTCGCCAGGCCGGTTTAAACGCTATCGACGGGTGTCAGCTGTGCGTTATCCGAGCTAACCAGCTACGAGTTGCCGCTCTTGTTTCCTTGTTGAGCTACGCCTCACTGCGTACTCCTCCTTTCCGAGCAGAAATTAGGAGCACACATCCATTGCCTATAAGGCTATAAATAGACTCAACTTTAAATCTATTTATAGCCTTATAGGAACTAAGTATTAATGAACAATTAAAGTTAGCATACCATATCTGGCCTCAAGTAACATGGGGATATTTATAGTGAGATTGTACCGGTTGATACGCACCCATTTTACCCTGAATGGAGGCCCCTAGGGTAGTCATTCGGGGGTAGTTTACCTCGTCATGAGGGTAGTGCCGGAATGACTACCCTCCCATCGTCAAAAACCCTTATCAATACTCGCTTTTTCAGACCTCAAAGAATTTTGAGGAGGCAAAAAACAAATTACTAAAAACAAAAAGCCTTCTTTGAGCAAATTGAACGAAGAAGGCAAAAAAAAGGGGGGCGGAGGGATGCCGCTGGTTGTGGTGCTGCTGTCGGCAGGCGGCCTGGGGGACAGCAGCATGCCGTTAGTCACACACCAGTAGCACCCTCCGCCATGTTGACTAGCGGCCTCGAGGTTTGCCCGAGACCACTGGTCTCTTCGCGCGGCTTTCGCGCGAAGCTAGGCGCACCCCCGTCGGTGTGGGTGATATCGGGAAGGAGTATGCCCCTTCTTCACCGTCGGGGGTGCACGTCTATGCAGAGCTAAAAGAGTTCAGTGTTTGAATTCCTTTAGCACTGCACAGACTTATTTACTTTTAAAAAAACAAGGACAACGGAGATTAGTCTACTCCGCTCGTCTGTGGTGTCAAGATGCTAGAGTCAGTGCGCGCTCGAGGTATCGAACCCCGGGCCTACTCGGTGTAAACGAGTCGCTCTACCACTGAGCTAAGCGCGCAAATGGTCGGCCCGGTAGGAGTCGAACCCACAACCGCCGAGATATAAGCTCGGTGCACTGCCATTGTGCTACGGGCCGGACTTCAGGTTCAGATTATGCCTTAATCCCTCTTAGTTTAAAAGGTTTAATAATGGCGTAGAATTCTTCTTGTTCTAGTACCTCTTTTTCAATAAGCGCCCTAGCTATTGCTTTAAGCGCCTCCTTATTTTTAGTGACTATCTGAATCGCTTTTCTGTAGGCATTATCAATAAAACTCCTGACTTCTTTGTCGATTTCCGCCGCTACTTCCTCCGAATAATTTTTTTCGGTTGTAATCTCTCTTCCCAAGAATATCAAATCCTCGGTTTTGCCAAAGGTTAAGGGACCCATTTTTTCGCTCATGCCGTATCGAGTGACAAGCCGACGGGCTAAGGTTGACGCTTGTTTTAGATCGTTCGAAGCGCCGGTCGTAATCTCCTTAAATATTATTTTTTCCGAAGCGTAGCCGCCGAGCATCATTGCTAAATCAGCCAAGAACTGTGACTTGGTAACAAGCCGCCGGTCCTCCAAAGGTAAATTAATGGTATATCCTCCGGCTTGTCCACGGGCAATGATTGAAACCTTGCTTATCGGATCGGCGTCTTTTAAGCCGGCCGCGACAAGCGCGTGGCCGGCTTCGTGATATGCTGTAATCTCTTTTTCCTTATCTGAAACTAAGCGACTCCGCCTGGCCGGCCCTAAAATAACTTTTTCAATTGATTCATAAAGCTGAAGCTGGCCGACCTCGGTACATTTTTCCTGAACAGCGAGAATCGCCGCCTCGTTAACAAGGTTTGCCAGATCAGCGCCGGAAAAACCGGGAGTTCTCGCCGCCACCCTGGAGAGATCAACGTCTTTTGCCAAGGGCTTACCTTTAGCGTGAATCTTCAAAATCTCTTCCCGCTCCCTAATGTCCGGCAGATCAAGCACCACTCTTCGGTCAAACCGCCCAGGGCGCAAGAGTGCCGCGTCAAGCACGTCAGGTCGATTGGTAGCCGCGAGCACTATCACCCGAGTACCCTGATCAAAGCCGTCCATCTCAACCAGAATTTGGTTCAATGTCTGCTCCCGCTCGTCGTGCCCCCCTCCCAGGCCGGCACCTCGCTCCCGGCCAACCGCGTCAATTTCATCAATAAAGAGGATGGAAGGAGCCGCCTTTTTAGCTGTTAAAAAGGCGTCCCGAGTCCGGCTAGCTCCAACCCCGACAAACATCTCTACAAACTCCGATGCCGAAATGTGAAAGAATGGCACCCCGCTCTCACCCGCGACTGCCCTCGCCAACAACGTCTTTCCGGTTCCCGGCGGCCCCATCAAAAGTACGCCGCGAGGGATTTTGGCTCCCATCTCGATGTATTTTTTTGGTTCCTTCAGGAAATCAACAATTTCTTCAAGTTCTTTTTTTGCTTCTTTGAGACCGGCTACGTCAGCAAAAGTAGTCTTTTCCTTTTGGCCGCCAAATAGATGAACATTCGCTCGGCCAAAAGTAAACGCCTGGTTAACTCCGGTTCGGGCTTGCCGAATGAGAAACCAGAAAATCGCTCCGATTAGAAGCAGAGGCAAAAGAGCCGGGAGAATGATGCCTAACCAGAAGCTCACCCCCGACTGCTCTTTGGATTCTATCCCCACGCCCTTTAACTCGTCGGGGTTCACACCGTAATTAACTAAGGTCTCGGTTAGTCCCGTTTCGGTTTCCTTTTTAGAGATAAGTTTCCCGTTGTTTTTAAGTTCAATTTCCAGATTATTGCCACTGACCACAATTGATTTGACCTCACCCGCCGTTACCTTTTGAGCCAGCTCAGTCATGTTAATCGTCGCCGTCTTCTCGCGGGTTCCGTAAATCAAGGAAGCAAGGAGTGTCAAGGCAAGGAGGGCAACGACAACGCGAATAATGCCGCGATAAAATATTTTCTTATTAGGACTCTCTGCCTCCATAGATATAGATTGTAATTATTTTAAAGCTTAGAGAGTAGGAGTTTCGGGCTCCTCCCCCGGCTTGGCCTCTTCCAACACTGCGATCGGGGTTAACTTCAGGATAATTCTCTTCTCATCCGGTTTAACTGAATCAACTAAGAACTCGTAGGACTCGCCCGGCAAAAGATTCTTTTTCAATTCCTCGACCGAGCCAAACTCGGAAACGTGGATTAATCCCATTATGTCCTCGTCAAGCTTAACAAATGCCCCGAAGGGATTGAGGCGATGAACCACTCCCATAACCTTCATTCCTTCCTTAAATCGTTCGCTCACTTTTTCCCAGGGGTTGGGTTGAAGGGCTTTGAGTGAGAGGGAAACTCGCCCGTCTTTAATCTCAACAACCTGAGCCTGGATCATATCCCCGACTTGAACCACCTCTTTGGGATGATCAATAATGTTGTGCGAGAGTTCCGAGATGTGTACCAGTCCTTCAATTTCGGGGTTATCAGCAAAGCGGATAAAAGCCCCAAAATTAGCCACTCCGGAGACGATCCCCGAAATTATCTGGCCCACCGAATATTGGGTCAAGAGTTCTTTTACGTTCTCCGTTACCACCTCTCTTTCCGAAACGATCAGCTTATTGTTTCTGGGATTCACATTAATAATTTTTACCGTGAGTTCAGTGCCGACAAACTGGTTAAGAGCCTCAAGCAGTTTCTGGCGGTTACCATCTGGGTTCTGCGGATAGTGCTCGTTCGAAAGCTGAGAGGCCGGGAGAAAGGCCTGAAGACCGATAATATCCGCAATAAGCCCGCCGGTGTTCGCCCCCGTAATCTTCATTTTAATCGGTTCTCCCCGCTCTTTCAGTTCACGCACTTCCTGCCAAGCTTTTTGTTTGCCGGCTTCAGTCAAAGATAACTCCACCATCCCTTCCTCATTCTCTGGGGCGAGTACTTTGGCTGTTACGGTCTCGCCGGTTGAGAGGTTCTTTAAAATGCCCTTGGCATTGGTAAGCTCCATTCCATAGACAACTCCGGTTCCAATCATTGGGATCTCGAAATAAGCTGCCCGGCCTCCTCTCTCAATAAAAGCGACATCAATTAAATCACCCTCCTTTAAAAGGGTCATAAGCGAAGGATTCGCTTTAAGCATCTGCAGCTCTAGATGATTGCCGTTCTTCTGCATATTAGCGGGGGAATTATAGGGGAATGAACTTGTGTCCGCAAGCTTGTCGAACTTGCCAAACTTACCTAGAATTAAGTGGATGATAGTCAGTTTATCTCCGCCCGGCGTTAAGTGTCAGGTGGGGGATTTTGTAATGCTTGTTGACTCCGCCTCCGATAGGAAGGCGAATTTAATTTTACGCACCAGGACCGAGTTGCCTATCGGATTTCCTCTCCCTGCCGAGATTATTGCCGGCGCCGGCGAATATGAAATTAGCGGTGTGCGAGTCAAGGGGATAAGCTTAGATGAAGAAACTAACGGCCAGCTTTTAAGAACGGTTTATTCGGCCGAGCTTGAGGGAGTCCGTCTAGCATTTTTAGGGGAGCTTAGCAGTGAGTCAATCGGCCAGACCCTGGGTAAATTGGGAACGGTTGATGTTCTATTTCTTTCGGTTGAGCCAGGTGGGCTAAAAGCCAAGCAGATTGCTACTCTTATTAAGCAAGTTGATCCGAAAATAATTATTCCAGTTGGTGACAAAACGGTGAAACTTTTAGCTGAAGAGCTGGGACAAGAAGTTGAAGCCCACGAAAAGATCGTCATCAGGAAGAAAGATTTAGACAAGGAGCAAGGCACCAATAAATTGGCATGGCTAAAGAGTTAAACGAAGCAAATAAAGGAACGAGAATTGAGCCACGCGAGATTACGGCAGAACTTCGCGAATCCTACTTGGATTATGCGATGTCCGTCATTGTCGGCCGCGCCCTGCCTGACGTCCGAGACGGCTTAAAGCCCGTTCATCGCCGGATTCTGTGGGCGATGCAGGAAGCAGGGCTCACGCACAGCGCCAAATTTAAAAAATCAGCCAATGTGGTCGGTGATGTTCTGGGGCGCTATCATCCTCACGGTGATACCGCCGTTTATGATGCCTTGGCTAGAATGGCTCAGCCCTTCTCTCTTCGCTATCCCTTAATTGACGGTCAAGGGAACTGGGGGAGCGTTGACGGCGATCCGCCGGCCGCTATGCGATACACCGAGTGTCGCCTTTCAGAAATTGCCGAAGAGCTTTTAACCGATATTGATAAAGAGACCGTTGATTTTGCCTCCAACTATGATGATTCCCGCAAAGAACCGGTAGTCGTGCCTGCCAAATTCCCCAATCTTTTAGTGAATGGCTCCGAGGGAATTGCTGTGGGGATGGCTACCAAAATCCCGCCTCACAATTTAAGCGAAGTCATTAACGCCAGTATCCACTTAATTGATAAACCGAAAGCCACCGCCGTGGAGCTTATGGAGTTTGTTCAGGGACCGGACTTTCCGACCGGCGGGATAATCTACGACCGAAGCGCAATTATAGAGGCCTACACTTCCGGCCGGGGTAGTATCACGAGCCGGGGGACGGTTGAAGTGGAGGATAAAAGAATTGTTGTGAGCGAGATCCCTTATCAAGTTAATAAATCCGAACTTATTGTGCGAATGGCCGAGCTCGTCCAGGATAAGCGAATCGGTGGTATCCGCGACATTCGAGATGAGTCTGGCAAAGACGGATTGCGCATCGTAATCGACTTAAAATCCGACGCCGTTCCGGAAAAAGTTTTGAACCAGCTCTGGCGATTCACTGATCTAGAGAAAGATTACCACCTGAACATGGTGGCGCTCTCCGAAGGACTCCAGCCCCAGACCATGTCAATTCGAGACGTCCTCCTCGGGTTCATTCTACACCGCAAGGAAGTAGTCATTCGCCGGACTAAATTTGAGTTGAAGCGAGCCGAAGAGCGAGCCCACATCCTCGAAGGATTGGCTAAGGCCTTATCTCAAATTGATAAAGTTATTGCCGCCATTAAAAAATCCGCTGACAGGTCCGAAGCCCACAAAAATTTGATGAAGCAATTCGATCTCTCCGATCGTCAAGCAACGGCTATTTTGGAAATGCGTCTCCAGACGCTCGCCGCCCTGGAGCGAAAAAAGATTGAGGACGAGCTAGAAGAAAAACTCCAACTCATTAAAGAGCTAATACTTCTTCTTAAGAGTCCGGAAAAAATTCTGGAAGTCGTGAAGAATGAACTAAAAAACCTGGATAGCCGTTTCGGTGATCCGCGCCGCACCAAAGTTAAAGTCGGTCAATTGAAAGAGTTAGCAGTTGAAGACATGATTCCTCAAGAGGAGGCGATTATCACGCAGACCCACGACGGTTACATCAAACGTTTGCCTCCCGGAACTTTCAAGCATCAGCGGCGAGGGGGCAAGGGCATTAAGGGGGGAGCTACTGGAGAGACCGATGTCCTGGCTCATTTTGTGGGCGCCCACACTCACGACAATATTCTTTTTTTCACTGATAAGGGACGTGTTTTCCAAACAAAAGTTTACGAGATTCCGTCGAGTTCCCGAACGAGTAAGGGCCAAATGATCCATAATTTTTTGGGCGTGCCGGCCAATGAAAAAGTAAGCGCCATTGTTACCTACGGAAAAGCAGAAGAAGAAAGTCAGCGCTATCTAGTGATGGCGACTGCCGGCGGAGTAATTAAGAAAACCGGGCTTGATAAGCTCGCCAATGTCCGGCGAAGCGGCATTCTTGTCATTAACCTTAATAAGAATGATGAGCTGAAGTGGGCCAAACTCGCCGAGCCGAAAGACCAGATTGTAATGACCACTGCGGCGGGGCGCGCCATTAGGTTTAAAGGTGGAGACGTAAGAGCTATGGGGCGAACTGCTGCCGGCGTCAAGGGTATTACCTTGAAAAAAGGCGACAGAGTAAGCTCCTTTGATTTAATAGCACCCACTAAAGAGGCCAGCTTCTTGGTCGTGATGGCGAATGGATACGCCAAGCAGACTCCACTCAAAGAATACAAGCTTCAGCGGCGCGGCGGTCAGGGCATCTTAACCGCCAAAACGACCAGTAAAACCGGCCAAGTGGTTTCAGCCCATGTTATAATTGAGCAAACTGAATTATTGGCTCTTTCAGCCAAAGGACTGGTGTTGAGAACGAGCATCAAAAGCGTGAGGAGCGCCGGCCGAGCCACACAAGGAGTGCGAATTATGAAACTCGGTGCCGGCGACAAGATTATTGGAACCGTCTGTTTATAGATGACTTTCACCAGACAGCAGCTTATCTTCCTAGGCGTCGCCGGCGCCGTTATTATTGTTTTTCTAGCTATCTTTTTTGCCGGCGGCAGAAAGCCAACTGAAAAAATAAATTTGACGATTTGGGGAACAGACAATCAGTCGGCTTGGGATTATGCCATTCTTCGCTATCAGAAACTGCATCCCAACGTTCGGATTAAATATACCGAGCTCACGCCGGAAACTTACGAGAAAAATCTTATTAACGGCCTAGCAGCCGGTCGCGGTCCGGACATTTTTATGATTAATAACCGCTGGGTTGCCAAACACTCGGATAAAATTGCTCCACTTCCGGAAGGGAAAGTGAGTGCCGGCGATTTTAGAAATCTTTTTCCTCAAGTGGCCGAATACGATTTTCTCGGCGGCAACGGAAAGATCTACGGCTTTCCGCTTTCCATTGACACCTTAGCGCTATTCTACAACCGGGATATTTTTGATAGACGTGGCGTGGCTCTGCCGCCCAAAACTTGGGATGATTTTTTAGCAGTTATTCCAGAATTGAGGAGCATCGATAAAATCGGCAACTCGACTTCAACCGCCGCCGCGATTGGCGGCAGCACCGATAGCATCCCAAACGCGCCGGATATTCTAGAACTCTTAATGCTCCAAACCAGGGCGCTTGCTCCCGATAAATATCCAAGCCAAACCATCCGTGGCCAAGAAGGCAAGAACGCTCTTGAGTTTTACTCCCGATTTACTAATCCTAAGGATTCTTCTTACACTTGGAATGACTCTTTCGCCCCTGCGGTTGAAGCGTTTGCTGAAGGTAAAGTTGCTATAACATTCGGCTATGCTAATGACATCCCCGGAATTAAATCTAAAAACCCGTTCCTGAATTTTGCTGTGGAGCTGGCTCCTCAAACTAACATGGAAAAAGCCATAAATATCGCTAACTATTGGGCCTTAACCGTTTCTTCTAGAACTCAAAATCCTGAGGCGGCATGGGACTTTATTGTATTTGCAGCAACCGACAAGGAAGTTGCTTCCCGCTATTTAACTTCCACCGGCCGGCCGCCGGCGCTAAGATCGTTGATTAACGAACATCTTAATGACTCCGATCTCGGCGTTTTTGCTCGCCAGGCCTTAACTGCCAGGAGCTTTTATCAAAGAGACGACGTAACCGTTAGAGCAATTTTTGATAAAATCATTAAGAAAGCCATAAGCGGCAATTCAATTTATGAAGTTCTGCAAGAAGCCGAGACCGAGTTGTACAAGTTGGAGAATACAAAGCAATGACAGAATTTTTGGTCAAAACAACTCTGGCCGCCGGGCTTGTACCTCCTTGTCCCGGGGCTACTCCCGAGAACCCTCTTGGTGATGTTACTAAATGCGGTGAACATCAACTTCTCGAGCTCGGTATTAAAGTTATTCAATTCATGATTGATACTGCCCTTGTTCTCGCCGTCTTATTTTTCCTCTGGGGTGGATTTCTTCTTTTAACTTCCGGCGGTTCGCCTAATCAAATTGAGCGGGGCAAAAAAGCGATTACCGGAGCCGTCATCGGATTAGTGATCGTTTTAACTTCAGTTGTAGTGATTAATACGGTTCTCCAATTTATTGTTGCTCCTAAAGTTTGCCCGGTTGATTCTAAAGCAAAAATTATTTCAATTGGCAAGATTGAATGCCCCGGCCTTCTCCAAGAGATCCAAAAGAATAAGTGAGTAATGTGATATTATAAAAACTGGAGATGAAAAGTAATATCTTGCACTCTATTTTCTTGTCGGTTGCCTTCCTCTTTCTGCTTAGTCTATTAGAACCTCAGCTGCTGTTTGCCCAATCTACCCCTGGAAGTGAAGACTTTTTTAAAACCTATCAGGAGGGGTGCCTCACTGGAGTGAAGGAGGGGCGGAAAGTGACCGGCTGCGAGTTATTAGATGTATTACGCTATGGCGACAGGTCTATAGGAATAAATACTCTTAATTCAGAAGCTAAGCTTCTTTTTTCCCATGATCCTAAGAATCCTGATGCTCCTCAGTTCGGCACAATAGTTATTTTGAATAAAAGCGGGAAGTTGTTTTTTTCTGATATCCTTTCCGGACGTTTTAAGAATAATGGGAAAGTCTATAATGGCCCTGGCGACAATCAATATCTAACTTTTGAATCCGAGTCGGCTATTGATCTCGGCCGCCATAGTCTGTTGGTTGAATACTCTCCTAAGGATAAAAGTCTCAGGGCGATCGCCTTCAGTGTAAATAAGGTACAGGGTCATAAAGGAGGATCTTTCGGTAAACCGGGGTATATTACAGCTTTAGGATTCGAATCTCCTATTTCTGTCAAAGATACTAATCCGCCTCCTATTGCCCCAGGCAAGATAGTAGGCGTGAATCCCCCCGAAGGGACGTTTGAATGTGCGTGGAATATTACATCTAATGGATGCGAGGTAAATCCACTGGCTTCTCAATGCAAGCAAGGGTTTACTAATGATTGTTCTGCAAGAGCTAGCGAAGCATCTTGCTTGGGCCCAACCAAGTCGTGCATACCTGAAGGCACAAACCCCCCCGGAGGCACGAATCCCTTAGATCTTCAAATCATAAACCCCCTCAATGCCGGTACCATCCCAGATATTCTTAATGCAGTTAGTGGCTTTCTCTATGCCCTTGCTCTCGCTTTCGTGACTATCATGGTCCTTTGGGGCGGTTTCCAGATCTTAACCGCCGCCGGCAGTCCGGGACAGATTGATAAAGGCAAGCAAACTCTCCTTTGGGCCGTCATCGGAACGGTTGTTATTTTAATTGCCGGCGGAATCGCCGGAATTATTAAGGATATCCTAGGTGGGCCGGCTTAATGTGTTATAATCATTAAAGTTAAAATGGACAAAAGATTAATAATCTCACGGCTGGGAATTACCCTTGTAGGGCTATTAGCTGTGGTTATCCTAACGGTCAACGCATTAGCAGCCCTAGGCGATCCAGGTGGCGGGCCAGCCGGGCCAGGGCCTGGCGGCGGGACAGGAGGGGGTACAGTTTACGGTCATCCCCCTACCAACATCAATAGCGGCGATGATTTTATCGGAGCCGCCAACAACGTTGCTGGCTTTCTA
>OBEQ011276634.1_pt1 | contig 12512 bp, 12 predicted proteins | sample 1670901 | NCBI WGS metagenome assembly OBEQ01 (sample SAMEA104232315, study PRJEB22302) | groundwater metagenome | biome: forest; feature: aquifer; material: groundwater | place: USA | collected 2011-08-07 | depth 5.4 m | reverse complement strand
ACAAAATTCCCATCGGTACATTTAAATTTGACAATTTATTCCTGATTGGCGTCGCGGTAAGGCCGATTATTGGAGCGCTGTTTTTATCCTTCCCTGAACGCGCGCTATAATTCTCGCGTATTTGTCGGGTCATTTGGATGACCGTTTGAGTTGAGGTCGCGTTAGGATTATTCAAATTATCTATCTCATCAATTATCGCGCCGTCTACTTGCGACACTTGCACAAATCGCTTAAGTTTATCCGAAAGAGCGGGGTCAGTCTTTGCGCGTCCAAGCAGTTTCTGGCTTATGACGATATATTTCTTATCGCTTCTCGCGGCTTTCTCAAGATCTTTTGACGCTTTTATAAAATAAATATTGGGTTGATCCTCAATGCGAACAAATAATTTCTCCTCTTCTGTTCTCCAGGCTGTGGAATCTGAGGGAGCAAAGACCAGTACGCGCGTCGCATCGGTATTTTCCATAGCAAGAAAAGCGGTGCCTGTTTTGCCCAGTCCTGTCTCAGCCGCGATAAGCCTTGTATTATGGTGGTTAAAATCATAGGTAAAAGTACGTTGTTCAAATGAGGGGAAATCGCGCTCAGCGCCATTGACAGATATTTTATCTCTAAAATTTCCTTTGAGCGGATTTGTCGCGATTTTGTGTACTCTGTCATGAATGCTCTGAATAAATTCTTTTATATTTTCATCCTCAGTGTGCCTTATGAACCCGTCAATAAACGCCAGCCCCTCGTCAATTCCTTCCTCTGTCATGTTTTTGAGAAACTCCCGCTCGAGATAATTTTTAACTAGACTGGATTTAACGCCTTCTGGATCCTGGAAAATTTCTTTGGGCATTCTGCTGATTAAATCAGGAATTGTAAGCTGCCGGTCGCCGCGCTTGCCTCTGAGTACGCCTAGATAAACCCGCAAAATGCTTCTTGTGATCCATGATCTATATTCCTCAATTTTTTTCTCATCAGTAATATTTGAGAACATGTCAACGGCTATGAGTTCCGCCATGACTTCGAGAGGCACTCCGCCTTCAATTAACTCCTTTAGATTTGGTCGCTCCGCGAGCCGCCTTTCAACAACTTTCTCAGAATCATCTTTACTTATTGTGCTTGGAGGTATTATCCCTTTTTCTACACCCAGTATCTTTAGTTTTTCATTCAGCTCTCTCATAAGAGTCTTGGACTCCTCAGGAAGATAATTAACAATACCCGGATCTCTCGAAACAAATTCATTAATCAGGAACTCCGGATTCTCAAATCTACCGTCGAGTATGATGCTTCTTGCGGTTACGTATTTAGCCGTAAAGTTTTTGTTTTCAATATATATTTTTTTAAACTCATCCCGCTTCATCCCCAGCACTCTATCAATCTGCCGCTTAGGCGCTAAGATGTCTAATTTAGACTGCATTTCAGGTGGTATATTTGATCCTCTTTCCGGTGTCATATCTGTAGCCCTCCTCCAAACGCTATCTGCTCCATGAAGTTGTCGGCTTCAGTGGTGTCTTTTGGCTCGTCTTTGGTATTTAATTCTTTTATAATTCCTTCAATTAATTGAGGACTGTAGTATTCACGCTCCTGTTTGTTAGTGCCTAAATAGACACCAAACCATTCAGGATGATTACTACGATATTTATTTGCAATTTTTCGTATCTTTCCATCGAATACTAGACCGTCTAGCGCTATTCTAAGATTACGACATGTTTGCCAACCTACAGGTGCTTCCTGCAGTTGTTTAACATATTTACTGATCTCATTAATAAGTTCAGGCGAGAATACCTCTCTAATTACTCCACCTACTTTGCATTCCTGAAACCATTTAGGATTATCTTTTCTATATAAATTAGCAATTCTTGTAAGTGTTTCGGAGCTTTTCTTCAATTGTCTTGCTAAAGACCTACTTGTCATCCAGCCTTCTTCTGCATCAGGTATCTCTTTATTATTTTCTACCACTTCTTTCTTTTTATATCCATGGGCTAAAAGAACCTCTTCTGCTTTTGTTTTATCAAAAAAAGTTGTAGATCTGCCATGTATATCCCTACCTGGGATTGTCGGTACTTGCGAAAGCAACTTCTTAAAGGCATTTGGGCTATCAGCGTAATTATTAATAAAAAATTCCAGATATATCCATTGTCTACCATCCTGATCAATAAAATGTCTAGACTTTTTATCCACTTGCGGCAAATTCAGTTCCTCTCGCCTTTCATAACCATTGGCCAAAAGAGTCTCTTCAGACTGCTCTTTATTAAAAAGTATTCTCGTGTTATTACCTGGATCTCGGCCTTGCATCTTAGATACTGGCAAGAGTAATCTGTTCAAAATATTCCTATCTATTCTAAAAGTATTTCTTAAAAATGTTCTTGTTACCCAATGTCGTTCCTCTGAATCAGCGCTCTGTTTTATCTCGGCATTAACTCCCGGCAAATCTTGTTTTCCTAACTCAATTCCTATCCTATTTAATTGTTCATCAGGATTCTGCTGTTGCAAAATTTGCTCTTTTGATTGTTGCGGATTTCCTCCGGCTGCTCTTTCCGGTGTCATATTTCCTCTTTTCCGAATGCTATATCTTCCATAAATTTATCTGCTTCCGTTGTATCTTTTGGTTCATTTTTGGTTGTTGGATTCTTAATCCCATCGCTTATAAGCGCGATAAGTTCAGGGGCGAGATGTGGGAGTACACGTGTATCGTGTGCACCTTTTAATTCATAATCATGTACCCAATCAGGGTGATCTTCTTGATATTTATTTACTAATCCTTTGACAATATAGTATGTAGCTGATAATCCTTCTTTTTTCAGTCTAACTGTTAAGCCGCCAATAGTCTCCCAATTCTCTGGCGATATTTGCTGCTGTAAAAGTTGATTTCTGATAATTTCAACAAGCTCAGGCGAATAAACGTCTACAACTCTTTTTGATCTTCCGACAATGATCTTCCTTTGCTGAAACCACTCAGGATGGTCATCTCTAAACTCATTAGCTTTTCTTCGAATTGACATAAAACCTCTCTCCAATTCATTTGCTAAGTTATTATTTGTCATCCAGCCCCTTTCGGCCGCAATAGCATCTGTATAAGCGTGAAGCAATGTCATAGCTTGAGCTTGATTATATAGTCGTGTCCTATGTCCAACTGAAGTTCTTCCAGGAATCCAGGGGACTTCTCCCAATACTGAATTTAGCTTTCCAGAACTGACTTCAAGTTGACTACAGAGTTCCATAGCAGTCATCCATGACCCCTGTTCATTGGTATGACTTTTTGTTTCCCTATCTATCATTGGAAGTTGATTGGGGTCAGTTGTTATCGTTTTCACTCTCCTTTGAGGCCGTTTATACGCAGTAAGAATTTCTTCAGCTTGGGTTTTAGCATAAAGGGTTATAAATTGATTATTTTTGCTTGCACTTTTTCCTATCATCGTCGGTACTTGTGCAAGTAATCTCTTTAGGCCTCTATGATTATCTTTAAAATTTTTTCTGAAAAATGATAATGCTACCCAGTTTTGCCCATCTTGGTCTGTATACTGTCTCGTCTTAAAATCAACTCGCGGTAGATCCTGTGTGTCTTGTGCATTTACGGGAAATACTGCCCTTTCAGTTTGTCTAATTGGAGAAGTTTTCTCATCTGTTTGTGAGTAGTTTTTGATTTCTTGCGGTGCTTCAGAGCGCTCTATCATTGTGTCAATCTTATCACAATTATAGGCCTAAGTCAACTGCTTGCTAAGTTTTTTTTAAATTATTTGATAGCCACTTCCAGACAGGCGTAAAATCGACTTGTATCCCATCTATACTTATAGTGTCTTCAAAATCCCATGTTATTATTCTTCCCTTTGATTGATGTAGCGACTTTGCTGTTTTTACCAATGCTTTTGTTTCCCGTTCTTGTACTTCTACTTTGCTTGACGCAAAGGTTACTTGTATGAGTTCTTGAACTGTTTTATTGTGTGTAACGACAAAATCCACCTCATTTCCAACATAGTCTCTCCAGTAAAATATTTCATATCGACCATCCCATGCAGATTGCCGGTGGAGCGCGTGAAATACCAATTGCTCCATTGCATGACCAAGATTTGCGGAAAAGGTACTGCTATATTGCGAAGAAAAGTAATTATCAATTACATATGCTTTTTTCATTGTTTGAATACGACTTTTTACATTAGCAGAAAATACTTCCACATGTGAGAGGAAAAAAGACATTTCAAGCCATCGCATATACCGAATTACTGTTGCTTTACCAACAGTATGCCCCATACTTTTAAGAGAGTTGGTTAGCTTTGAATATGTGTAGGTTCGAGTATTAGGAAGTAATCTCAACAAATCAGTAAATGCTTCTGTTTTACGAAGTCCGTAGCGCTCAACAATGTCGCGGTCAACAAATGAAGAAAGATAATCTGAGACTATTAACGGTCTCATTCCAGCTTGCGCCAGCGCTATTTCCGGTAAGCCGCCAAACTGGAGGTATTCGCGTAATAAGTTAAGCACTTGCGCATGAGGCAATGCCGACACGTCAGCCTCACGAAAGCGGGTAAACTCGTTCCAATTTAAGGGAAACATAGGAATTGTTATGGTTTGTCCTCGAAGCTCTGTGGGTATCTCTCGAGAAGAGAGTTTTGAGCTGGAGCCGGAAAGTATAAGCCGATGTTGAGTCGTTTCATTTATTCTACGAGCCCACAGACTCCAATCGGGTATTTCCTGTATTTCATCCATGAGCAGAACAAACGGTTGGTTTCCCTTCAGTTCAGTAAGAAGTTCAACAAGTTGACTGAGTATCTCTGTTTTTTTAGGTATACGTTCATCCTCGAAGTTTATGTATACACACTTTTCTTTTCCATACTTTTGGGCAAAATCCAACAGGGTGAAGGTTTTTCCTACCCGTCGAAATCCTACCACAGATACAATTTTGCGCACATTTGGATCAAAATACGAGACTAAATCGACATCCCGCGCTTTTATGCCGGGTAAGGGGTTATTCCACCAGTTTTTGACTAAATCCTGTAAAAGTTGATTCATATCTTATGATCTATGATACAATCCTCGTTAATATTGTTTCATAGTAGCAAAATTATAGATCAATGTCAACATTCACTTTTCCGGTGTCACATCTGTTCTCCCCCTCCAAACGCTATCTGCTCCATGAAATTATCAGCTACCGTTGTGTCTTTTGGTTCATTCAACCTATCGTATATCTCCAATGCCCTAAACTGTTTTGCTTTTCTGTCAAATCCATAAGAGCCCAGTTCAAATTCTCCTTTCATCAGCTTATACACAACAATACCGTCTTCCTCTTTTAACGGTATCAACTCGACTTTATCGCCGGGTTTGATATTAGATTTTTTATTAAAGGATAGATATACTTGCTCATTGTTTTTACCACTAGACCATACTGTAGCCTGGGGGCTTTTGCCTTCTCCGACTTGTAGGCTTATAGGCATGAGATCTTTAAATTCTTTTTGGCTCTTTGCATATTCTTTTAAGCTTTCTGCTCCTGCTCCATGCCAGCGTTTACCATCAAAGCCAACTCCCTGAATTATTCTTTTTGAACCTATAGCCTCGCCGATGGGATCCCTGCTATTAGGATCAGCTTTATAAACCTCAATCCACTGATATAAACCTTTGGTATCCTGCTTTGGAATTAAAAAAGCATTCTCCGCTCCTGCTTGATCTTTAGTATCGACATTTATTTGAATCATCTTGTTATTGATCATCCCCTAAATGCACAGTATGGGAGTTTTTAGGCAAGCTGATATAAATTGGCCTGAGATTATCGAAGTTAATTTCGCTGCTTCCTGATATGTAGTCAATCAGATATTGTATCTCTGGGTTTCTCCAGCCAATACTAGAAATCTTTTTTTCGTCCGTCAAAATTCTATAACTCAAAACCTTGATAGATGCTTGTCCTTTTTCCTGTTTTTTAAGAATGTCTATCCAGTAATATTTATTTTGATCATCTGTGGAGGGCACAATAACAAGTCCGTCTCCTTTCTTAATAAAACCCTTGGTTTTTAAACTAATTATAAGTTTATTAGCTGATGTACCAAGATGATATGTTTCATTTGAGGCTTTGATTTTGAAGGGAGATAAATCAGTAAATTTAATTCCGTTCTCGCCATTAATAAAGTCGACAAGCAATTGCTCCTCTAAGCTTCGCCAATGCAAAGAGTCGATTTTACTCATTTGCTTATCAGGCTGCAATCTACATGACTGGAAAACTGAACTTTCTTCCTCATCGGAAAGTTTTTCTCTAAACTCAAGCCAATAATATGGCCTTAGTCCAATCGAAGCTATCTTTGGCACAGCAAAAACTTGTTCCGGTTTATATCCTAAATAATGTAGAGGATTAATAGCAAGGCCATATTGCATTTTATTATCTTTATGTCTTCCCAAGTAAAAATTATAATATCCTTTATTCGTAGTATTTTTAGTTCCCGTGTTAAGTCTGAATATTCCAAGTGAATCAAAATCAGCTTCACTTTGTAAAAAGTTATGCAAAGCGTTTAATCCTTCCTCTTGTGACAATATTGGTCTTGATTCAATATCGACTTGTGGCAAATCCTGTCCGCCTCGCTCATTTGCAGGAATTTTAGTAGCCTCGTCCTCCGTTGGAACTGTGCCTAGATTCAATCCTTCTTTCATGCCCACCAGTATAGCAAAAATGAAGTTAGGTGTCAAACTATAGGTTGATAAAATTTGACAGATCGTTTATCATAATGTATTATCTAAATTGTGGAATATCCGTAATTCCATAAATATCTTATTATGCAAACACAAACGAAACCACAAGAGACATGGATAAAGGTATTGTCAAAGGGAGTGATTACTATCCCCAAAGAATTTCGCGAGCAATTGGATATTAAAGAAGGCGATGTTGCCAAAGCCAGAATAGACGGCGATAAGCTTATTATTCAATCAAGAAAAGCTTCTCATTACAAAGACTACCGTGTCTACACAAAAAAACAAATAGATGAATGGGTGAAAGAGGATCAGCTGCCTGAACCGCTCGCATCCGAGGTTGAAAAGCGCTGGTCTGATCTGCCCTAATGCATATTTTTCTTGATTCATCAGTCTTGCTCTCATTTTGTCGCTCCAAAAAGGGCGCATCCGCGCTTATACTTGATTATTGCAGGGCAGGGAAACTTGTGGGTTTTATTTCTCAAAAAGTTATACTTGAAGTCAGGAAAAATAATGACGAAGATGGAAATAAACTTGGTACACTTCGATTTTTAGGTATTTTAAAGCAGAATTTTCTAGTTATTGTTGAGGATGCACAAAAAAAGGAAGAGCAAAATGCATATGAGGTTACCAAAAATAAAAAGGACGCGATTATATTTGCTACCGCGAAATCAATTATTCATATAGCATTTCTACTTTCTTTCGATAACGGATTTTTTAAGCAGGAAGTTAAAGCGTTTCTTAAGCCTATTGAAGTATTAAAACCTGGAGAGTTTGTAAATAGGTTCAGGGAAAAGTTAGAAGGATAAGAATTTAAGAAATGAAGCTGGTTGTCAAACTATAGGTTATCTATATATCAATTTTGCAGGACTTTTATTTCGCGATCGCGAAATATTCTTGAGGGGAAATGACAGGAATTTGCGCTGCAGAATAATGCTTTTTATTTCTGGTTACCAGATAATCTACTTTCTCTTTCCGTGCCGCATAATACTGCACAGCGTCTTCAAAATCAGTGAAATCTGACGCAAGCGCCAGGTCAATAATATCTTCTGTCACCTTAGCAACTCGAAAGAGTAACCTGATTTTCTTTAAAGCCGCCCATGCCTTATTTTTGTCCTTCAGCCTGGTGATAATATAAAAACTGTTGGTAAAAATAATTGGAGAAGTAAAAGCCGTAATTTGTTTTTGTTCAATAGTAGTCAAAAGTTTTTGAGAGCATTCAAACTGTTCCCTTCCAAGCAGTACATCCAGGATAACATCGTTATCTACAAAAATTTTCATTTATATTTTTCTAAAAGATAATCTGAGATTATGTCTTTTTCATTTGTGTCTTTGGAGGTCTTGGCAATACCGGTCAATTCCGCAACGACAGGCGTGTCTGTGAAGTGTCGCGCTTTGGCCGAGAGAAGCGCTTTAAAATACTCCTCTATAAGATGAGAAAGACTTTCTCCTCGAGATTGCAAATCTCTTTTAGCGCTTTCTATAACTTCTTTATCTATGCTTAGCGTGAGTTTTGTATTCATACAGATCTTATTACGTATAAATATAACTTATTTATACGTACAAGTCAATACCTCTATTAGTAATCGTCTACGAGCTTCCATACCCAAAAATAGCAAAAATGAAGCTGGATGTCAAACTATAGGTTGATAAGGTTTACCAAGAGTGTTTAGGGATTGCTTCCCTTCGGCTTCGCTCAGGGTAAACTTTCTCGCGATGACAAGCTATTAAAAGTGGAGTAATTCTCCTAGGCCGCCGAGGAGGGCGGCGGCAGTAATTACTATCCCCGACCCTACTAACAGGATATTTTGGAGTTTGTTATTTTTGTGCGCGTCCATAAGCTCCTGAGAGTTGGCGAATTTGTATAGGAAGAAGAATATGATGGGCAGAAATATTCCGTTTAGGAAATCAGCATACAATGTAATCTGGAATAGTGAAATTTGCGGAAACATAACGACGATCATTCCTAGAAGGAGTTGGAAGAAGAAAAACCCATAGAAAAGCCTGCTTTTAGTGTAATTTACGTCTAAACTTCCTTCATAGCCGAAAAATTCCGAAAAGGCGTAAGCTGTTGCCAGCGGGACAATTGCTATTCCTATAAATCCCGCGACAATGAGTCCTGCACCCATGAGGGCTCCCGCGAGATTTCCGGCAAAAGGCCGGATCGCAATTGCCGCATCTGCCGCGCTCCCAATTTTGACATTGTGAATAAAAAGTGTCGCGATTACCGCGACCATCATAAATAATGAAAACAGATCAGTGAGAAGCGCTCCGATATAAATTTCAGCTTGACTATATTTAAGTTTATCAATTGTCAATTTTTTGTCTTTAACATAGCTGTTAATAAAAAACTGCCCCCAGGCAGTTATTGTTGTGCCAAGCACCGCGACCGAGGTGTACAGAAATCCATAAGACAGCTTTCCTGTTGGAATAACGAGCGACTTTGCGACGAGTCCCCAATCCGGCTTTGCGAGAATTGCCGAGAGGAAATAGGCTAGATAGAAAAAAATCATAAATAAGAAAAACTTTTCAACTTTGGCATATGACGCCTTGGTAATAAAAAGAAGCGTCAGCGCGACCACAAGCGGCAGAAAAAGAAATATATTTAAGTGAAATAATCCTAAGCCATCTTTGAGTCCCCCCATATCCTGAATAATGACGCCGAAATTTACAAAAAAGAGTAATCCAAAAAGGAGTATGGAAATTTTTATGCCGAAATGTTCGCGGATCAAGTCGCCGAGTCCCTTGCCGGTGACAACCGCAATGCGCGACCCGATCTCTTGTGTAGTCATAAGGACTATTGTCATAGGAATCGTAATGATAAGCATGCTATAACCAAATTTCGCGGCGGCTACGGAATAAGTGGCAACTCCGCCGGCGTCATTGTCGGCGAACGCGGTAATAAGTCCAGGACCAGCGACAGCTAAGAGAAGCAGGAGCTTAATTTTAAGAGTTGTAAATAGTTTCATAAGTGCTTACTTGATATAAAAAAAGGTCTATAAATAACGGGATTGCCACGCTCCTTTTGGTCGCTCGCAATGACATGCGGTAGGCAGCTGGCTTCACAATTTTTTAAGAATATCTTCTACCAAGTCGTCATACATAACAATGCCAATTATTCTTTTATTGCCTTCGACGACGGGAAGAGCGTATAGTTTGTAGCGAAGAAGTTTTTTTGTGGCAATTTCTTTAGGAGTTGTCAGATGGATAACTACGACATCCTGTCTCATAATGTCGGCGATCTGGGTTTCCGATGAGTGGATGATGAGGTCGGACAAATTTATTGCTCCGACTAACTCATGATTTTCATTGACCACATAAATATAAGCTGTGAAATGTGAATCCGTTATCTTTTCTTTCACCTTTTTGAGAGCAGAGCTGACAGTATCTTGAGAAGAAACAGCAATAAACTCGGGGTCTATAAGTTCTCCAATGGGGGTTTTTGAATACTTCATGAGTTCTTGAAGTTCTTTCCTCGTTTTTTCAGGAATAAGATGCAGGATTTCTTCCCGTTTTTCTTTTGAAATCGCGAGCAGTATATCAACTGCCTCATCGGGATCAAGGTGCTCAACCAGCTTCGCGCCTTTTTCGGAGGCAAAACGTTTAAATAGTGTAGTTTGATAATTGACATTCAAGTCCGCGATAACGTCCGCGGCAAATTTTTCGTCAAGCGTATCAACGATTTTGTTGACATTACGAATATTGGTTTTCTCAAGATAATCTGCCAAATCCTCGGGCCGCATTCGCTCTAAGTCTATTGCTTCCTTTTTTAGTTTTACCCTGCCTTGAGCAAGCTCAAGCGGTTCAATATCCGCCCAAGAAAGAAAGTCCGGATGGGACGCAAGGCCAAGAGCTCTATAGACTGGCATGGCAGGCTTTTCAAGATGTATCCAGCGCAATATAGCGCGAAAGCCGATGTCAACTCCCGCAATATAATAGGTATTGGTCTCTTCCCTATGCTGGATTGCTACATCATTGACGCGAACTACTTTGCCTCCCTTAACATCAATAATTTGTTTATCAAGAAGATTTTTAACAAGATACAATTCGTTTTCTTCTCCATTTTCAACTGTTTTGTATTGTGTGTCTACTATTATTGTTTCCGCTCCAATCCTTTTGAAAAACTCAATTGGTATCAAGAATGTTTTATTCTCCGGTGACAGTACGACAATTTTTTTAACCTTGGCTGATTCACTGGCTTGGAAAACGAAATCTTTGAGATTTCCAACGAATTTTTCGTGCTCGGTAGTAATTTTTTTCCCTTTAAGTTCTGAAAAGTAAAGCATGTCTTTCTCCTTTCTAAATACAAGGCATAAAAAGATCTATAGGAGGGAAAAAGCTGGATTAAACAAAAAGAATAGACAGAGGCATACATCTCTTCCTGTTCTTATTGTATAATTTACTTGTTTAGGCTTTAGTTTATTTAATTCCTATATTTGTTTTTACTGCCTATTTGAAGTTTAGTCTCCTATATAATGATTTGTCAATCGTTAAAATGATTGTGGAGTGATATACTGATTGGAGATGCTTACTTATTTTCAAGCAATTATTTTCGGGTTGATTCAGGGCATCACGGAGCTTTTCCCCATTTCAAGTCTCGGACATAGCGTACTCCTGCCCAAGGTGTTGGGTTGGCATATTAAGCAAGAAGATCCTTTCTTTCTCACATTTCTTGTCGCAACCCACAGCGCGACGGCGTTGGTTTTGTTCCTGTTTTTTCTAAAGGATTGGCAGAGAATTTTTACAGGGTTACTTAGATCGATCAAAGAGCGTGAAATTAAGGCAAGCAATCATGACGGGAGATTAGCATGGCTGCTTATTATTGGCACTATTCCTGGGGGGCTTCTTGGTTTGATTTTTGAACAGCACCTGAAGAATTTATTTGCTTCACCTGAAATTGTCGCGTATGTACTAATTCTAAATGGCTTATTTCTTATTGGAGCGGAAAAATTGTGGAGCAAAAACTTCGCGGTCAAAACGCAAAGAGGCAGTGATACGAGGATCGCAAAACTAAGTTTCCCGCAAGCTGTAAAAGTTGGATTATTCCAATGCCTTGCTTTAATTCCGGGCTTTTCTAGAACAGGAGCAAGTTTGGCAGGAGGGCTTTATGTCGGACTAACTCACGAAGATGCAGCCCGTTTCTCTTTTCTTCTCGCAACGCCTATTATAGCGGCAGCGTTGGTACTTAAATTGCCTGGACTTTTTTTACCAATGCTACGCCCCTTTTTGGGACCAATCATTGCCGGAGCGCTCGCGGCAGGAATTGCAGCATATTTATCTGTCCGCTTTTTGACAAAATATTTTGAAACAAAAAAGCTTTTTCCGTTTGGGATATATTGTATTGTTGTAGGAGGATTGGTTTTGGCAATATTTTCTCTTCAATAACGGCTAACACTTTCTTCTCCATTTATAGTATAATAGAGTGAATGGCAATGCATAAAAAGTTTTATGCAAGTGGATTTTTATATTATTTACCAACACAGCGAATTCTCTTGCATCAACAAACCTCCTCCTCATCTACCCTTTTGTCCCCATGGCGACTATTTGGTAGTCTATATACTGAGAAAGAGGAACCTGAAACAGTATTCAAAAACATAATCCACGAAACACTTAGCATAAAGATCGGAATTGTTAACACGGTGTATTCATATTTCAATACAAACACCAACACAAATCAAGTTATTGTTTACTCGGAGTTAAAAACTCTTAAGAACTTTTCTTCAAAAAACGGACTAACTTTTGTCTGGTTTTCGTTCAAAGAAGTAATCAAACTCCAGATTACGGAACAAACGAAACATGATATTGTTGTTGGGCATAGAGTGATTGAGGCCGCGGCTAGAAAAAGTCGGGGGGAACACACCTTT
>OBEQ010208745.1_pt1 | contig 12512 bp, 8 predicted proteins | sample 1670901 | NCBI WGS metagenome assembly OBEQ01 (sample SAMEA104232315, study PRJEB22302) | groundwater metagenome | biome: forest; feature: aquifer; material: groundwater | place: USA | collected 2011-08-07 | depth 5.4 m | reverse complement strand
TCCCCGGCGTGACTCGAACACGCGACCGTCGGTTTAGAAAACCGATGCTCTATCCAGCTGAGCTACGAGGACGAACTTCCGCCCGGTTTACTGGAGGCAGTTGGCGGGGATTGCAGCATTTTTTCTGAGCCAAGCCAGACTCGAGCAGTTTAACCGCGGATGATACGGATGAACACGGATCAAGACTTTCCCTGGTAGCGCGGTGCTTCAGCCCGCGCCAAAGATTCGGAGTGCGGGCTGAGGCACCGCACTACTTTTTTTGCCGGACAACCGGTCCGTCCAAAACACCGGGCTGGCAGCAGCCAGTAACCGGTGCCCATCCGTGTCCATCGCATCATCTGCGGTAGATTTCGCCCGGATTATTTGGCCAAGGAAAGGGCTTGCCTAGGGGTGGGTGATGGGTCTTCTTCGCCCTTCCGATGGATCATCGGGCTGTAGCGTAGCCTGGTAGCGCGCTTGCATGGGGTGCAAGAGGTCGTGAGTTCGAATCTCACCAGCCCGACCATTTTCGCCTGGGGAGGCGGAGGCTCAACCGTTGGCAGACATCACAGGATTGGGTTGAACCTCAGCTGCTGGCGCCGGGCTGCGGATGGCAGGCCATCCGAGTCGTCCCCACCGGCCTGCGCTGGAGCGATCCCCGCGAAAATCCGGCTCGCGCGCGCATTTTCGACCTGTAATCACACAAGCGTGCGCACCGATCGATCGACATGGCAGAAACGCCGGGAGGTGGCCTGGCCCTTCGTGCTGGCCGGGACGATCACCCTTTGCTCGGGATTTGCGGCCGTCAGCGTTGAGATCAACTGGATTGCACCGGACAAGGCCGGGCATTTCGCCGTTTATGGTGCGCTCGCCACGGCATTGGTCCGCCTGCCGGCCTTGGCGCGCTGGCCGCTGCTGGGCGCCTGGTGGGCGATTTTGCTGACCTCGGCCTATGGCCTGGGCGACGAGTTCCGGCAGAGCCTGACGGTCGTGCGGCTGTTCGAGTGGGACGACTGGCTGGCGGACACCTTGGGCGCGGCGGTGGCGGTGGCCCTGTATCTGCGGTGGGCGCGCTATCGCCGGCTCATGGAGACCCCGGTCCATTTCAGATGGGCGAAGTCGGGATCAGGTGGGTTACGCACGGATGAATAAACCTGATTTTCATTCGTGTCTATTCGGGTGTTTCGGGGGAACTCTGCTGCCTTCGGCAAAGCCCCGGGTTGAAATTTCGCCGGAACCCGTGCCTAATTTAGGCCCATGACCCCAGCCGAGGCCAAGAAATGCATCGCCCATCTGCGTTCGCAGGTGGCCCGGCATGACGAGCTCTATTACCGCCAGGCGAAGCCGGAGATCACGGATTTCGACTACGACCGGCTGAAGCGCGAACTGGCCGACCTCGAGGCGCAGTTTCCCCAGTTTGCCAGCGTCGGATCCCCCACGCAGCGCGTTGGCGACGACCGGGCGCAGGGTTTTGTGCAGGTGGCCCACCGGCAGAAGATGCTCAGCCTCGACAACACTTACAACGAGGCCGAACTGCGCGCCTTTCACACGCGGCTGACCAGGCTGCTCGGTGCCGACGAGCTGCATTACACGGTCGAACCCAAGATCGACGGCCTCGCCGTCAGCCTGACCTACGAGCACGGCCGCTTCGTGCGCGCCGTCACGCGCGGCGACGGTGAAAAGGGCGACGACATCACGGCGAACGTCCTCACCATCGCCTCGCTGCCGCGCGAGCTGAAGGGCGGCCACCGCGTGCCGGACGCCGTCGAGATCCGCGGCGAAATCTACCTGACCGCGGCCGAGTTCGAGCGGATCAACGCCGAGCGCGCCGCCGCCGGCGAGGAGCTTTACGCCAACCCGCGCAACCTCGCGGCCGGCACCATCAAGCAGCTCGACACCGCCGAGGTCGCCCGCCGCAAGCTCGCGATCGTCCTCTACGGCCTCGGGTTCTGCACGCCGGCGGTCGTGCATTCGCAGACGGAGCTCCACGAGCAGTTGCTCGCCTGGAAGCTCCCGGTCGTGGAACGCATCTGGCCGGTGCGCGGCATCGACGAGGCCTGGGCGGCCATCGGCGAACTCGACCGCCTCCGGCGCGCCTTCGCCTACGGCACCGATGGCGCCGTGATGAAGCTCGACGCGTTCGCCCAGCAGCGCGAGGCGGAGACGACGGCGAAGGCGCCGCGCTGGGCCATCGCCTACAAATTCAAGCCCGACACCGCCCGCACCCGGCTCAAAGCCATCACCATCCAGGTCGGCAAGACCGGCATCCTCAGCCCGGTGGCCGAGTTGGAGCCCGTGTTGCTCGCCGGCAGCACGATTGCCCGCGCCACGCTGCACAACGAGGACGAGATTCGCCGCAAGGACATCCGCGTGGGCGATCTCGTCGAGATTGAAAAGGCCGGCGAGGTCATCCCGGCCGTGCTCCGGTCGTTTCCGGAGGATCGGCCGAAGGACGCGAAGGAGTTCGACCTCTGCGCCGCCGTCAGCAGCAAATGCCCGGTGTGCGGCGGCAAAATCGCGCGGCTAGAAATCGCCGACGAGGAGGCCCAGGGCGTGGCTTGGAAATGCCAGAACTACGACTGCCGCGCCCAGCGGGCCGGCCGCCTCGGATTCTTTTGCAGCCGGCGGGCCCTGGCGATCGATGGCGTCGGCGGCGTGGTGGCGGCCAGGCTCGTCGAGCTCGACCTCGTGCGGGATCCGCCGGACCTCTACGACGTGCCGCTGGAAACCCTCGCCACGCTCAACCTCGGCACGGCCGACGAGCCGCGCGTTTTTGGCGAGAAGAACGCGACGAAGGTCGTCGCCGCCCGCGAGGCGGCGCGCACGCTGCCGCTCGAAAAATGGCTTTACGCACTGAGCGTGCCCGATGTGGGGGAGTCCACGGCCCGCGCCCTTGGCCGGCGCCATCGGAATTTCCCGGAACTGGCGGAGTCGGCCCTGTTGCGCGCGCTGTTGCAGAAGGCGGGCCTGCTGGCCGAACGGGAACTCCAGGCGCCCAATTCCCGCAAAAATCCGCCCAAGTCGGAGGAGGACAAGGTCCGGCGCAAAACGCTCTGCGCCCGGCTCGACGCCGAGATTGCCGCGCTCGACGCCGGCCCGCTGGCCGACGTCCCGGCCGATGTCGGCCCGGCCGTGGCCGCGAGCGTGCAGGAGTTTTTCGCGAGCACGCCGGGCAAGCGCCTGCTGGCAAAGCTTTGCCATCTGGGCGTCGATCCGCAGGGCACGGTGAGCGCCGCCGGGGTGTTCACCGGCAAGACCTTTGTGCTGACGGGAACGCTGCCGATGCTGAAGCGCGAGGAGGCGGAGCAGAATATCCTGGCGGCCGGCGGCAAGGTGAGCGGCAGCGTCAGCAAGAAGACGAGCTATGTGCTGGCGGGCGCCGAGGCGGGCTCGAAGCTGGAGAAGGCGAGGGAATTGGGCGTGCCGGTGATCGATGAGGAAGAGTTTTTGCAACTGCTAGGAGGTTAACCACTAATCAGTTTCGCCAAGGGCGAAACTTTACTTATGCCCTCCGGCTAATCGCCTTCGGGTTTGGCTTATGGGGTCTGCTAATCGCAGACCGGATAGCTGCCCGCGATTAGCGGGCCCTAAAGCCAACCGGTGGCGACGATTAGTCGCCACGCACCTCCAAGGATTCATCCGTTGATGAATCCAATTAGTGGTTAACCCAGTCGGGGTCGGGCGGAAATCGTCTACGGCGTGATCGAGGGCTTGAGCTTGGGCATGCCGTTGTCCACGGACAGAGGGCCGGCGCCGCTGACGGCGAAAATGACCAGCAGGAACAGCACGAGGGCCGAAAATTCGAGCGATTGCCCCGAGGTCATGAGACCCTCGTTGCGATGGACAAAGAGCGCCCCGGCCAGGATGGGGATCTGCGCCCAGGCGGCGATACGGGTCAGGAGGCCGACGGTGAGCATCAGGCCGCCGACGAGGTGGGCGAGCGCGACGTAGTGAAGCAATCCGACGGTGACGAGCCAGGGATACTCCATGCGCTGGATCAGCGCCTGGATGAATTCCGCCCGCGTATTGGTGATGATGAACAGGCCGCGGATGAAGAGGCCGAGCCCGAGATAGATCCGCACGCAATCGAGCCAGACCTTGGGATGGGCTTCCGCCCAGCCGATGAATTGACGCAGCTTTTCCATGAGGCACTTCGTGGTTGGTGGTGAACCCGGCGAGTCCAATGTCCGCCGGAGCGACGGGAGGATACTGGATGGGGCGGGCTGCCGTCAACGGCGGGGTGTGTCGGGCCGGCGCTTGGGGCCGGGCCGGCTCAAGCAGGCATGCCGACAAGCGGCAGCCCTCCATTGTCATTTCAAAATCCGTGCCGCTGCAGCTGAGTCTGAAGCTCGCGCTGGAACGCCTGCACGTCGCCGGGGCTGGGTTGATATCCCTTTTGCGGGGTTTCAAGCATGAGGCGGCCGAGCTGGTCGAGCGCCCATTTGCCGGAGACACCATCGCTGAAGGTTACGCTGCCGCTCACCACGGAGCCCGGGCGCACAATGCGGTCGATCTCCAGCGTCACGCCACCCGGGCCCGCCGGCGAGCCGGGCAGGTCCGCGTGCACCTCATCGGCGAGGTCTTCGGCGGGCAGTTCATCTTCGTCCTCCGGCTGACCGCCGAGGCCGACCTTCTCCTTCATCTTGTCGATGAAACCCTTCTGGTCGGCCGGCTGAGCCCGGGATCCGGCCGGAGCGGGGCCGGTTCCGACGGCGGTCTTGCTGACATCGGTGACATCGGCCTTGGGCGCGGCATTTTTCAGCTCGAGGCCGAGGTCGTCCACCAGGAAGCGGACATCCATGTAGGTCATGGAAATCTTGAAGTGTTCGGCGAGCTTCTTCTGGACGACGGAGAGATTGTCGCCCGCGGCGACCCAGGAGGCGATGGACTGCTTTTGTTCGGGGGTGAGGGTCATCGGATTTACGATTTATGATTTACGATTGCTCGTGCGGTCTCCGTCAAGCAATGCGATTCCACCAATCGGAAATCGCCAATTCAAAATCCGAAATCACTTGGTCAGCTGCGTCTTAAGGAAATCCACGCTGCCGCGGACGGAATCGTCCTGCTCCATCATATTCTCGACCGTCTTGACGGCGTGAATGACGGTGCCGTGGTCGCGGCCGCCGAAAGCCTCGCCGATCTCCTGCAGGGAGTGGCGGGTCAGCTGGCGGGAGAGATACATGGCGATCTGGCGGGGGAAGGCGATGGCGTTGGGCCGGCGCTTGCTCGTCATGTCCGAGTGGCGGATCTGATAGTGATCGGCGACCCGCTTCTGGATGCCCTCGATGTTGAGCCGGTTCTGGGCCTCCTCCATCAGCACGTCCTTGAGGAGGTGTTCGGCGGTGGCCAGGTCGAGCGGCTTGCCCGTGAGCGCCGCATAGCTGGAAATCTTGATGAGCGCGCCTTCCAGCCGGCGGATGTTCTTGGAGATGTGCCGGGCGATGAACTCGATCACCGGCATCGGCAGGTCGACCTTCAACGTCGCGGCCTTGGTCTTGAGGATGGCGACGCGGGTCTCGAAATCCGGCGACTGGATGTCGGCGGAGAGACCCCATTGGAACCGGGACACCAGGCGCGCCTCGAGGGTGGCGATTTCGGTGACGGGCCGGTCGCTGGAGATGACGATCTGTTTTTGGGATTCGAAGAGGTCGTTGAAGGTATGGAAGAACTCCTCCTGGATGCGCTCCTTGCCGGCGAGGAACTGCACATCGTCCACCAGCAGCACATCCACGTTGCGGTAACGCTGGCGGAATTTCGTCAGGGCGTTCTCCTGGATGGCGTGGATATATTCATTGGTGAACTTTTCCGTGGAGAGGTAGGCGATCTTGGCGTCGGGGTTGCGCTGGAGGATGCTGTGCCCGATGGCGTGCATCAGGTGGGTCTTGCCGAGGCCGGTCGCGCCATGGATGAACAGCGGGTTGTAAGCCTGGGCGGGCGCCTGGGCGACCGCGAGGGCGGCGGCGTGGGCGAGCTGGTTGTTCGGGCCCACCACGAAGGTCTCGAAGCAGTTGCGCGGGTTGAGCGAGCCGGCCGCTGCCGAGCGTTCGTCGTAGCGCAGCGTGCGTTTGACGGCGGTCCGGGCCTTGGGCTCGATCACCGGGATGGCGGCGACGATGCCGTTCTCGGTTTTGCGGAGATTGACGTGCACCAGCCGGCCGGCGGCGAGCCGCAGGCGCTGGGAAATCAGGTCGAGGTAGTTGTCGTGAATCCAGATGGCGGCGAAATCGTTCTGCACGCCGAGCGTGATGGCGTCCTCGGTGGTCTCCACGCAGCGCATCGGCTCGAACCACATCTGGAAAACGTCCTCCGGGAAGAGCCCCTTGAGGTCGCATTTGACGGTTTCCCAGAGACTGGTCTGGAGCAAGGGATGGGGCATGGAAGGTCGGATTGGTGACGGTTTATTCTCACCTCAGCAACTGCATTTGCTGCAACCCCCGCTTCGTTTTCTCGTGGGACCGTCACTGCCAAGGGAAAAATGGTGGGCGAGGCCGTCATCCCGCCGGCAGGCTGTGGCTGCGGAGGGTTGGAATGATGATGGCCGGCGGGGAGGAGAACCTTGGAGGAGCCGGGGCACGGAGTGCGCTGCGGAAGTTGGCAAAGAACAGACGAGAGGAAGGAACTTAAAAGAAACTTTGCGAATAACGTGAATCAAAAAATGTGTTTCAAGCGCAACTTTCCGACATCTTGTTCACACGATTTGGGCCATAACTTTTCGCATTTTATTGTTGCGAAAAGAAACGCGGGCGCGGGGCGCGATTTCTCCTCTGACGTGGCGCGTTTGGGCGCCGCGCTTGCCACTCGGGGCAAGCGATCGAGCGTTTTTGCCACGGATTTCACGGATGAATGCGGGCAAATATTTTTTTCGTGAAATGGAATTCGCGGAAGCGAAAGCCGGTTCGGCGTCGGTGGTAGGGGCGCAGTCTTGCTGCGCCCTTCGGGGGAGGCGTCACGGTCGAGGGCGCAGCCTTTCGGCTGGCTCAAGGCCCTGAGTTAATCGAACGGGCAAGACTGCGCCCCTACGCTCGGAAGCAACCAGGGCGGGATCGGGCTGATCCCTCCGCCCCGTTCACGCGTTCGCGAGCTGGTGCGGCTCCGGATCGGTCCACTTGCCGTGCTCGCGGATCAGCGCGATCAGTCGGGCGTCGGCGTCGGCCTCGGGGATGTTGTATTGCACACAGTTTTTACCGACGTAGAGGTTGATCTTGCCCGGCGCCCCGCCGACGTAGCCGAAGTCGGCGTCGGCCATCTCGCCCGGACCGTTCACAATGCAGCCCATGATGGCGAGCTTCACTCCCTTCAGGTGGCCCGTCTGCGCGCGGATGCGCTGCGTGGTGCTCTGCAGGTCGAAGAGTGTGCGGCCGCAGCTCGGGCACGCGACAAACTCGGTCTTGGAGATGCGCGCCCCGGCGCCCTGCAGGACATTGTAGGTGAGTTTGGCCGCCCGGGCTGCGTCCGGCTCCGTTTCGATGCTCACAAGATCGCCAATCCCGTCGCACAGCAGCCCGCCCGTCAGGAAACTGGCCTCGAGCAGCTTCGAGAGGAAGCTGTTGTCGCCGCGCACGGCGGTTGCGGGCGTGTTGCGGATCCAGATCGGTGCCCGCGAGCCCGCGGCCTTCAGGCATTCCACCAATCCCCGGTAGGCTCCGGTGGCATGGCCGGCGAGCCCGGATGGACCTGACAACGTAAATAGAAAATTCGCATCGCCGAGCTCCCGCAAAGGGCCGGCAAAGGAATCGAAATCCGCCGGATCGATCTCCGCGGCGAGAAAATGTCCGTGCGTGCGAACCAGCGCGACAAATTCCCGGAATATCGGGACATCCTGCGGGCCAAAACGACGGACGAGGACGATTTTCGGTTTTTGATTCAGCCCTGTTGCCGCGGTGCTCGCGTCCCGGGGTTTGTCCCCGGCCTTCGCCGAGTCAAAGATTTTGGATTCCAACTCGGCGGGAGCGATGGCCGGCGCCAGTTCCAAGGCAATAAAATCGATTTGTACGTCGGGGTTTATCCCCGACATGTCGGGCATAAAGCCCGACCTACAGAGAGTGTCTAAATCGGCCGCAGCTCCTATCGGCACGAGCAGGCCTTCGGAGGGGGTGTCCTTCATCCGCGGGGCGGCGAGGGCTTTGGCGGCTTCGGCCAAACCCGCGAGGGTGGTGCGGACGATGACCCGCGGCGGTTGCTCCGGCCCGACGATGCATTTGTCCGACAGGTGCAGCGTGGCGGTTTCGCGGCGGGTGAAGTGATAGGGGGCGATCGAGTCGTTGTGCGGGTAGGGACGGACCGCCGGGCCGTCCGCGTGAGTCGGCGCGCCCAGCGGTCGCGCCCTACCTTCCGACCAAAGCGACATCGCCTTGTCCGCGATGGCGCGGGCGACGGGGATCTCGTAGACCGAATCCTCCGTCAAGGAGACGCGGATGGTGTCGCCGAGGCCGTCCAGGAGGAGGCTGCCGATGCCGATGGCGCTCTTGATGCGGCCGTCCTCGCCATCGCCCGCCTCGGTGACACCGAGATGGAGCGGATAGTGCATGTCCTCGCGGGCCATGCGCTCCACGAGCAGCCGGTAGGCCTGGATCATGACCTTGGGATTGCTCGATTTCATCGAGAGCATGATGGCGTGGTAGTCGTGCGCGCGGGCGATGCGGAGGAATTCGAGCGCGCTTTCGACCATGCCGAGCGGCGTGTCGCCGTAGCGGTTCATGATGCGGTCGGAAAGCGAGCCGTGATTGGTGCCGATGCGCAGGGCGCGGCCGAGTTCCTTGCTGCGCTTGACCAGCGGGGAGAACGAATCATGCAGCCGTTGCAATTCGCGGTCGTAGTCGGCGTTGGTGTATTCCTTGACCGCGAATTTCTTCTTGTCGGCGTAGTTGCCGGGGTTCACGCGGACCTTTTCGACGTGCTCGACCGCTTCCATCGCGGCCGAGGGCAGGAAATGGATGTCGGCGACCAGTGGCACATAGCCGAAACCGGCGGCGGTGAATTTTCCCCGGATTTCGCGGAGGCACCGGGCGGCGGCGACGTTGGGCGCGGTGATGCGGACGATTTCGCAGCCGACCTCGGCCAGGGCGATCGACTGCTTCACCGTCGCCGCGATGTCCTGGGTGTCGCTGGTGGTCATCGACTGGACGCGAAGGGGGTTCGTGCCGCCCACGCCGACGCTCCCGACCATCACCTCGACGGTGTGGCGGCGGATCGTGTGGTAGCGCGAGGCGCAGTAGGACATGGGGGAAGAATCAATGTAGGGCTGGCGCTGGCGCCAGCCTCAAAATGCGGCGCGCCGCAAGCGGCGGCCCTGGTGGCAATGGTGTTTCCTCTCTGTTTACAGTGGGCAAAGGCCTGCGTAGCCGTCGTCATGGCGGAGTTGACCACTAATGGATTCACCAAGGGATGAATCCTTCACAGTGTGCTCCGACTGATCGTCTCCGCCACTGGGTTTCGGGGGCCGGCTTCCTGTTGCTGCCTGCTGGCAGCCCGGGATCAGTCGCGCAGCCTGCGCTGCGGCTGACATCGCCGGCTGATTTTCCGGTCTGCGATCAGCAGACCCCAAAGCAGTGACCGGAGCCGATGAGGCGGAGGGCTCGTCGAAAGTTTCGCCCATTGGCGAAACTGCTTAGTGGTTTCCAAAACTTCAGGGTGTTGGATTTATGGGCAGCCCACAGGAAGTAGCGAGGAACCATAATCGTTAATCACGGCCTGGCCGGCTCGGCGGCCTTCTTTTGCTGTTCGGCGGCGGCTTCGCGGGCCTGGGCCTCGGCCCGGTTGTCCCGCACGAGGCGGCGGATGTCACCGAACACGGTCACATAGGCCATCACCGACAGGAGGAGCACCACGAAGATGCTCTGCATGGTGGCCACGAAATTGAAGGGGAGGGCCTTGCCGCGAAGTTTGCCAATGGTGGCAAAAAGCATGTGGCCGCCGTCGAGCACGGGGATCGGCAGCAGGTTGAAGATAGCGAGGTTCACGTTCACCAGGATGGCGATCCAGATGACGTAACGGATCCCGGCTTTCGAAGCGTCCCAGTAGATCCGGCCGATGCCGACGGGACCGCTGAGTTTGGAGAGGCCCATGTCGGAGGTCGGCTGCACGAGGCTGACGAACATGCGCACCGTCATCTTGACCTGGGTGTAGACCTGCTCGACCGGATTGACGTGCACGAGGCCGAAGTTCGTGCGGTAGTTCGCGCCCAGGAGAGGCGAGGTGTCCTTCGGTCGCTCCGCGGGCACGGCTATCTCGAGCACCCGTTCGCCGCGGCGGACGCCCAGGGTAAATGCCTCCGGCACCTTTGCCTGCATCGTGTCCATCAAGGTGACGAGATTCAGCAGCGGGGCGCCGTTCAGGGTCAGCAACTGGTCGTCGGTCTGGAGGTCCAGTTTGCGGGCGAAGGCATCCTCCGGGACGCCGCTGACGATGGGCGTGTAAGCGGCGAGAATACCGACCTTGCGGAAATTCTCCGTGCCGGAAAGGCGCGGGTAAACCGGTATTTCCATCAGTTGGCCGGCCCGCTCGATCGTGAAGACGGCCTTGCGCCGGCCATCGTCGGTCACGCCAGCGCTCGTCACCAGCGTCTGGAGGAGTTCCGGCCAGTCGGCGACCGGAGTGCCATCGATGGCGCGAATGGTGTCGCCCGCCTGGAGCCCGGCTTCCAACGCGGGGCTGGGGACGGCGGTATTGTCGGCCAGCGTGATGGTCCTGGTGACATAGCCGATGCGCGTGGTCGACAGGTCCTCGCTGGTGGGCTGGCCGGCCCACCAGAGAATGCAGGCCAGCGCGAAGGCGAAGAGCACGTTGAACACCGCCCCGGCCACGAAAACGATCATGCGCGACGCATAATCGACCGGCGGCAGCTGCTCGGCGCCCTCGGACTCGCCTTCGAGCGCCGGCATGTCGGCCAGCTGGGGCAACGCCACGTAGCCGCCGAGCGGCAGCCAGGCCAGGCGGTATTCGACGCCGTCCTTGCCGTGCCATTTCCAGATGGCCGGGCCGAAGCCGATGGAGAAGCGCGTGACCTTCACGCCCCGGCGTCGCGCCGCCAGGAAATGGCCGAGCTCATGCACAAAGATCGAGCCGCCGAAGAACAGGAGGATCATGAAGATCGACCAGACGCTGCCAAACAGACCGGAGAGGAATTCCATGGATAAGTGCACGTCATCCAGCGTGAAGCGAAGGATCCATAATGGGGAGGTAGTCGGACATATGGATTCTTCGCTGTGCTCAGAATGACAGATTGCGGGGATTGGTTGTAAATTGTTGGGCGATGCGCCGGGCTTCGGCGTCGACGGCTAAGACCTGATCGAGAGTGGTGGGTTCAATCAACTTAACTGTGGCCAAAGTGTGCCCGATAATCCGGGGAATCGCAAGAAACGGCACGCGGTTTTGCAGGAAAGCCGCGACCGCCACCTCGTTAGCCGCGTTGAAGACGGCCGGGGCCGTGCCGCCAGCGATCATGGCCTCGCGCGCCAGGCGCAGGCAGGGGTAGCGGATCTCGTCGGCCGGGCGGAAATCGAGCGAGAAGACCTTCTCGAGCGGCAGCGGGGCATCGGTGCCGGCCGGCGCGCGTCCGGGGTAGAGCAGGGCGTGCTGGATGGGAAATGTCATCGAGGGCGGACAGAGCTGCGCGAGCATCGAGCCATCCGTGAATTCGACGAGGCAATGGACGATGCTTTGGGCGTGCAATACGGTCTGGCATTGCTCGGCCCGGAGGCCGAAGAGCCATTGCGCCTCGATGAGTTCGAGGCCCTTGTTGGCCAGCGTGGCGGAATCCACGGTGATCTTCGGTCCCATCGCCCAATTCGGGTGTTTCAGCGCATCGGCCGGCGTCACCTGCGCGAGTTTTTCGGTCGGCCATTCGCGAAACGCGCCGCCCGAGGCGGTGAGCACCAGCCGGCGAACCTCCTCCGGCCGGCGGCCCTCGAGACACTGGAAGGCCGCGTTGTGCTCGCTGTCCACCGGCAGCAGGCGGCTGCCGCTGCGCCGCGCAGCCTCCATGACGAATTTGCCGGCGAGCACGAGGATCTCCTTTGAAGCGAGGGCGATGTTTTTTTTGCCCGCGATCGCCGCCAGGGCCGGCTGCAAGCCGGCGGTGCCGACGACCGCAATGAGGACGGTATCGGCCTCCGGCAGGGTGGCGAGTTCGCTCAGGCCGTCCGCTCCGGCATAAAACCGCGTGCCGGCCGGAAAATCGGCGCCGGCGCGGGCGGCGGCCAGCGCGTCGGGATCGTGGAGGCCGACGTGCCGCACGCCGAATTGCCGGGCGATCTCCGCCAGGCGCTGATGCCTGCCATGCGACGCGATGCCGACGAGTTCGAGCCGGTCGCGCTGGGCCGCGATGACGCGCAGCGTGCTTTCGCCGATGGAGCCGGTGGCACCGAGGAGGACAACGCGTTTTTTTAGCGGAGAAGTGGGCACGAGGCGGGGGTGGGGCGGTGCTTCAGCCCGCCAGCAACGGCGCTAGCCCGCATATTTCACCCTTCAACTGCTTCTGGTCAGGTGTTCGCGGGCGCTCGTAGCGGGATATCGGTGAAAATTGCTGGGAATGC
>OBEQ012384840.1_pt1 | contig 12513 bp, 12 predicted proteins | sample 1670901 | NCBI WGS metagenome assembly OBEQ01 (sample SAMEA104232315, study PRJEB22302) | groundwater metagenome | biome: forest; feature: aquifer; material: groundwater | place: USA | collected 2011-08-07 | depth 5.4 m | reverse complement strand
TCTCCGCGCGGGGCCGCCCCGCTGGGCGAGGCCGAACGGCTCGTGCACAAGATCTGCATCAAATCCCGCAAGCCGTATCATCCCGCACCCGACTTGCTGGAGCGGCTGAAGTTCGTCAACCTCGCCGATACGAGCGCGGAAAGCCAAGCGACGCAGAAGCTCATCGGGGATGAGCCGCCGACATTCTACGAAGCCGTCGGCTGCCACCTCTGCAACGGCAGCGGCTACAAGGGCCGGATCGGCATCATCGAGTTGGTCGCCGTCGACGAGCGCATTCGCGAGCTCATCGTCGCGAAATCGCCGTCGTGGGAAATCAAGAATTACGCGATCGCGGAAAAGGGAATGTCGACGCTGCGCCAGGACGGCCTCAAGAAAGTCGCGGCCGGCCTGACCACCTTGGAGGAGATCGTGCGCGTCACGAGCGACGAATAGCCCGGCGATCGGACCGGGACGAGCCGGACGCGCAAGGATCGGAATCGGGAGAGAGCCATGCCAACCTTTGCGTACGTGGTAAAAGACAAGTTGGGCCGCACCCACAATGGGTCTCTCGAGACCGATTCGCGGCAGGCGCTGATCGAGCAATTGTGGAAGCAGGACTTCGTCGTCATCTCCGTCGAGGAATGCCGCACGAAGCAGGCGATGCGGCGTACGAGCCGCATGGCCGTGGGCTCCGTGCACCTCGTCATCTTCGCGCGCCAGCTGGCGACACTCGTGGCCAGCGGCATCCCCGTGCTGGGCGGCGTGGACGTCTTGCGCGAGCAGATCGAAGACCGCACGTTTCGCAGCATTTTGACGCACGTGCGCGACGACATCGAGGGCGGTTCGAGCTTGTCGGAGAGCCTCGGCAAATACCCGCGCGTGTTCTCGGAGTTCTTCATCAGCATGGTGCGCGCCGGCGAATCCGCGGGGCAGCTCGACGACATCCTTGACCGGCTCGCAGCGTATCTGGAAAAGACCGAGGAGTTGGTGCGCAAGGTGCGCGCCAGCCTCGTGTACCCGATGGTCGTGACGTTGCTGGCCATGACCATCACCAGCGGCCTGGTGATTTTCGTCGTGCCGAAGTTCAAGGAAATCTTCCACTCCCTTGGCGGCAAGCTGCCGGCTCCGACGCAGTTCCTGCTGAACCTCAGCGACTTCACGCGGCACTACCTGCCGGCGGAAATCATCGCGCTCGTGCTGATGATCACGGCGTTTCGTTTCTACATCCAAACCAAGGGCGGACAATTTTGGTTTCACAAGACGCAGTTGCGCCTGCCGGTGTTCGGCAAGCTGCTCCAAAAAGTCGCGATCGCGCGGTTCTCGCGAACGCTGGCGACACTCGTGCGGGCCGGCGTGCCGATCCTGAAGTCGTTGGAAATCGTCGCGAAGACAGCCGGCAATCGGGTCGTCGAGCAGGCTGTGATGACCGCGCGCACCAGCATCCGCGAAGGACAGAACATCGCGAATCCGTTGGCGCAGAGCAAGATTTTCCCGCCGATGGTCACGCGCATGATCGCGGTCGGCGAGAAAACCGGCGAGCTGGAGCGCATGCTCACCAAGATCGCCGACTTCTACGAAAGCGAAGTCGACGCCGCGGTGTCGGGATTGACCAGCTTGATCGAGCCGCTGATCATCGTATTTCTCGGCATCGTCATCGGTGGCATCGTGATCGCCCTGTTTCTGCCGATCTTCACCATCTCGACGCTGGTCAACAAGTGAAACATACGGGGTTCGTGGCTCGTCTGCCGTGACCCGGTAAGGGCTTCTCGAGCCCACGAGCGACGGAACTATTGGTCGCGCACCTTGACGTTCGAACGCTCGGTATGGCATAGTTACGGTGACCGTCAGGAGCTTCGGGAGACAACCGAGGATTGCACGGTCCGCACGCGAAAAAGCCACACCCGTCGTAAGGCGGGGCCGGAAAGCGAACGAGCCCATCGGGTGACCGAAGGGTGGTCGAGCTGCCGCTGCCATGCCGGAGATCCGGCATGTGGACACAATGATCATCACGTCATTGTCCAAGCGGCAATGGCGTTTTTTGTTGCCCGCGGCGGACGTAAGAAAGGAGGTGCGTTGGGCAAGCGGTTTGAGGTAGCTGTTCTTGGAAGGCTTCTTACATAGGCATCATTTGCAGCAGTCGGTAGGTTAAGGAGGCGCACAATGCGTACATCCGCACGAAGTGGTTTCACCCTCGTTGAAGTCATGATCGTGGTGGCCATCATCGCCTTGCTCGCGGCCATCGCGATTCCGAACGTGCTCCGCGGACGAACCAGCGCCAATGAGACGGCGGCGGTGGGCAACATCAAGGCGCTGCTCAGCTCAATGGAAATGTATCGATCGGTGAGCAATGCCTATCCGACGACCGCGCAGTGGGTGGTGAATGGTGTGATGTATCCAGCGGGTCAGCCGGGGTTCGGTCCGCCCAGCTTCAATGCAGGCTCGCCGGTTACCGTCCAGGGGTTTACGTACACCTACGCCGGAACCGCAAACACGTATAGCTGGCTTGTGGTTCCCGTGACGGCGGGTACGACCGGCACACGGTCGTTCTATGCGGATCAGACCGGCATCGTGCGCCACTGCACGATGGGTGCCCCGACTGCGCCCAACGGCCCCACCTGGGCAACGCTCGACAGCCCGCCGACCGCGGCGTGTAACTGAGCCGGGTATAGGTTGACGGTGACGATCTAAGAGGATTCCAGGGACGGCCCCATGCGAAATGCGTGGGGCCGTCTTGCCTCGATGGCACACGGTGGGTGTAGCAATGCGGCAGCGCAGCGTTCCGGCGACGGGCATGTCCCTGATCGAACTGATTGTTGGCGCGGCGATGCTGACCATCGCCGTGGCCGCGCTCATGGGCGCGTTTCTGGGACAAACGACACTCAACGAGCACGCCCGCAACATGACGCTCGCGATCAACGACGCAACCCGCGTGCTCGAACGACTGCGCCAAGTGAACAAAGGCGGGGCATGCGGGAACCCGACGGCCGTTCCACCGCCTGATTGCGGCGGGGCGTGCACGAGTTGGGACGCGTGGCTCAACAGCGCGATCGGGGGCGGCAAAAGCATCCAGCCTAGTCCAGCCACCGAGGAGCGTATCTTCGTGACCTGCCAAGACAGCGCAACATTGGTCTATTGCGGTTCCGTCGATCAGGTTGGTGGCGCCGAATGGCAGGGGCCGGGGGTGGACACGAACTTTGATCCATTGCGCATTGCGGTGGCGGTGTGCTGGCGTCACCGCGGTCGCGTGATCGGCGAGTGCACGTGGGATGCGGCGGCGCAGCGGCTGCTGCCCAATGACGTGGACGCCAATGGAGTGATTGACTCGCCGGCGATGCTGTCGACGGTCATGACATGTCGATGAGTCAGCGGATGCGCGCTCAGGCGCGCGGCACCAGGCGGCGGATCGGCGGGGGAGAAGACGGGCACCGTGGGTTGCTCCGACCCGAGCGATCAGGCTTTACGCTGATCGAGATCTTGGTGGTCCTCGCATTGAGCACTATCATCGGCTCCGCGCTGTACGTCAGCTTTTTAATCGGTCGGCAATCGTATCTGTCCGCGGACAGCTACGTGCAGGTGCAGCAAGAAGCGCGGCGCGCGATCGATGTGATGGACCGCGAGCTGCGCGCGGCGCAAGGCACGGCTCTGGTATTCACGAACAACCCGGCCACCATCCGATTCCCGATCGCGCTGGGCTACAACTTAGCGGCTCCGTGCCCGGTGGACAGCATCTGCTGGGGCGCACGCGATGTCAATGGCGCAAATCAGCAGGGTTGGTGGATCCGCTACCGCGTGGACACCACGGATCCGAATAACGCGCAGTTGATCCGGGACATTCTCGGCCCGGCGCCGGGATTGGCCCTGCAGGGAACACGGGTGCTGGCCAATAATATCGACCCCAACGCCGCGAATACCAATCTCGCATTTGACAACGTCAACGGGGTCGTGACCATCAACGTGCAGGCACGTATCAATTCATCGCAACTGCCGGGCGGCAGCACGTCGGTCGCACCGAATCAGTTGACAACTCGTGTAAAACTTCGTAATGATGGATAGGTTCTTACGTACTTCAGGTATACTTTTAAGCGTCAAGGAGGAGGCTGATTCCGCCAACACGCATGCCAACTGCGTCGCTCGCTCAGATCGCACGCCCAAGTTGGCAGCTGCTCAAGAGCTTGGCGACTGTCAAGCCCAAAGAGCCGAAGGTAACGGTTGGGCTCGACATCGGTTCATCCGCTGTAAAGGCCATCGCGCTTGGCCCGCGCCGTGGCTTGCGACCTCGAACCATCCTCGGCCAACATCGCGTCGCGCTCGACCCCTCGTCTGAATCGCAAGTCGCTCCCGCAATCCGTGAAGCCCTCGGCGCGCTCCACACCGACGTGAAGGGGGTCACCATTTCCGTCGGCGGCCAGTGGGTCATCATGCGCGTCGTCGAGATGCCGCCGATGAAAACCCACGAGCTCTTGCAAGCGCTCCCCATCGAAGCGCAGCGGCATTTGCCGTTTAATGTCCAGGACGTCATGCTCGATGGCGCCGTCCTCGGTCCGGCCACGAACGGCAAGGTGTGGGTGCTCATCGTCGCGTGCAAGCGCGAACTGTTGGAGCGCCGCATCACGTGGGTGCAGCAGGCCGGCTTTCTGCCGATCTGCGTCGATGTCGACGCGCTCGCCTTGGCCAACGCGTTCGTCGAGCACGGCGGCGGTCGCAAACGCAACGCCGTGCACGCACTCGTCGACGTCGGCGCGCAGCGGACGAGCCTCGTGGTGCTGCGCGGCGAGGTGCCGTACCTGGTTCGCGACATTCCCTGGGGGTCCGTGAAGCTGATGCGTCAACTGACGGAACAGCTCAGCCTCGATGAGGAAGCGATCAAGAAGCAGCTGGCGAAGGATGGCACGCCCTCGACCGAGTTTCTCGACGCGCTCAAACGCATCGTGGAATCGCTGACCGTCGACCTGCAGCTGTCATTCGACTTCTTCGAGAACCGCTTCGGCCCGCCGCCGGAGCAGCTCTCGATCACCGGCGGCTTGAGCGGATATCCGGTGTTCGTCGAGGCGTTGAAAGGCGGCTTCGCGCAGCCCGTCGGCGCCTGGTCGCCGGTGCCGGGCCTCGCGGCGGAATTCACAGTGGCCTACGGGTTGGCCCTCCGGACGGTGCCGGCGTGATGATCAAGATCAACCTGCTGCCCGATTCGTATCGAAAGCCTTCGGCCAGCTCGGCGAGCCAACTGGCGCGCTCGCCGCTTGCGCTGCTGATTCTCGGAACGATGGCCGCGATGGTCGTGCTGCTCGTGACGACGACCAACATCAGCCGGGCACGGCTTGCCATAGTCCAAGCCAAGCTCGCACAGCTGGAGCCTCGCAAGGGGCAGATGGAAGTGTTGGTCAAATCCGTCCAGCAGCTTCGCGACCAGAAGGCGGTCTTCGAACAGCTCATCCAGTCCCGCAGCCAGTGGGCCCGCCATCTGAACTGCATTTCCGACGTGACGCCGGGCGGCGTCTGGTTCACCGATCTGCAAATTGATCCCGACAAAGGCCTCACCCTGCAAGGCTCCGCGATCACGGAGGGGGGCGAGGAACCGATGATGCAGATCGGCCGCTTCGCTCAGGACTTGAAGAGCGACAAGGCGTTTTCGTCAGCGGTGCATGACATCCAGATCCAGTCAATCGAGACGACGCAGGACAGCGACGTCGAAGTGGTTCGGTTCACGTTGACCGGCACCTTGGCGGGCGGCGCCGCACCCGCGCCATCGACGCGATGAGCCCGGTGGCGGTGAAATTCAAGCGCGAGCATCAGCTGTTGATCGGCGTGGCGGTGTTCGGCCTCGCGGGCATCGGGGTGTACTATTCGTACTTGGTCCGGCCCCTGATGGGCTCCGCGTTGGATCTCGAACGATCGATCAAAACCGAAGAAGCCAAGCTGGCGCACATCGAGCAGATGTTGGGCAACGAGCCGCAACTGCACAGCGAGCATGACCAGCTGGCGCAAAGCATGGAATCGTTGCGCGCGGCGATGCCTCCCGAGCAAGAACTGGCATCAGTAATCGAGCAGCTTTCGACGACCGCGAGCCTCGCGGGCTTGAAGCTGCAGACGATTTTCCCGCAGCGTTCGCTTGAGAGCTTCAAGCTCGTGGCCGGCCTCGAAGAGGGCCAAGGTCAGAAGAAATTGTACAAAGAGATTCCAATCCAGATCGAAGCACTGTCCGGGTTCCACCAGCTCGGAGATTTTCTCAGCCGCATGGAACACGGGAAACAACCGATGCATTTGAAGAGCCTGCGCGTGAGCCAGAATTTCAAGGACGGCCGGCGGCATTCGATCGAGATGGTCGTGATCGCGTACTTCGCGGCGAGCGACGGCAAATCGGCTGGCGAGGCAAAAGCCCTCGTCGGCACGGCGGCGAGCGCGCATCGATGAGACGGTGCCTGGGGCGCTCCTTCGCGAGAGATCTGCGCGGGGTTGCGGCGGTCGTGATCGCCGGGCTGTCTCTTGCGGGCCGCGCGGCCGCCGCAACCTCGGCCGAGTCGCCGAAACCGATGTCAGCCTCAGCCGCCGCCGTGTCCCAGAGCTGGACGTACGACGCGAAGAACAAACGCGATCCATTTACGCCGTTGGTGAAAGATGGTCGCATCGTCGGTAAAAATTCGGATGGCGGCCCGAGTGCGGTTCCCGCGCTCGGCGGCATCCTGTGGGACCCCAACGGCCATTCGATTGCGCTGATCAACAGTACCGAGTCGAAGATCGGCGATACCGTCAACGGCTACCGGGTTGCAGAAATCAGTCGGGACGAGGTGGTATTGACGCGGGACGACGAGCGGGTCGTGCTGCGCATCAGCTTCGAGGAGCGCGCAGCTTCGTCGCCGTCGGCGCGTCGAGAGGAAAGGGGCCATCCGTGAGCAAACCTCATCGCGGGCTTGTGTGGATTGCGGGAATCGTCATGATTGCGTGGGGTGCTCGTGGCGTATGGGCGGACCAAAGCAATGCGCCGCCGAGCCCGTCGGACCATCGCGAGGACGCGGCCGAGAAGACCGAGGCAGCACCAGCTACTCAGGCAGCCGAGCCGGCCGTCCCGGAGGCGGCTCCATCGCAGGATGCCATGGTCAGCGTCGATTTTAAGGATGCGGATGTCCGCCAGGTCTTGCGCATCATTTCGCTCAAGAGCGGTGTCGACATCGTCGCCGGCCCCGACGTGGAAGGTACTGTGACGATCAAGCTGACGAATGTCCCGTGGGAGCAGGCGCTCGACATCATCTTGCGCACATACGGGCTGACCTACGAACGGAAGGGCAACATCATCCGTGTGATGACGCTGGAGGCGGTCGAGCAAGAAGCGCTCTCCAACGAGGTGTTCACGCTGAACTACGCGCGGGCCAAGGAAGTCGGCGACATCGTCAAGGAAATGATCTCCGATCGCGGCAAGGTGAAATTCGACGAGCGCACCAACACGGTGATCGTGACCGACCTGCCGTCGACGCTGTTTCAGTTGAAAACGGTGATTCAGCGATTGGACCAGCAAACGCCGCAGGTCCACATCGAGTCGCGATTCGTCGAAACGCGCCTCACGCGCGACGAGAATCTCGGGATCGATTGGTTCGATACGATCCAGCCGAGCATCACGCCCGCAATCGTGCCGACCACGTTCCCCTACGGCACCCGTACGGCGCTCGGGTCGATCGTCGGCCCCTTCGTCCCGCGTGCCGGTACGTTCTCTCCGTCCACCGGTGCTTCGCTGAATGGAGGGAAGGTCCCCTCGGAAGGTGGTCTGTTCACCTTTGGAACGATCAACATGGCACAGTTGTCGACGACCATCAACATGCTCAAGCAGCGGGTTGACACGCACGTCATCTCCAACCCGACGATCGTCACGCTCAATAACAAGGAAGCGACGGTGCAGGTCGGCACCGACGTGAACATTCCCAACTTCCAGATTGATCCGTCCACCGGCCGCGCGACCGTTACCGGGCTGTCGACGCGTTCCACCGGCATCATTCTCAAGGTTACCCCGCACGTGAATCTCCAGCAAGAGATTGTGATGGATGTGCGACCCGAGATCACGACCGTTGGAGCCGACCGCACGTTCGGCGGCGGCATCACATTCCCCGATTTCGACGTGCAAAAAGCCGAGACGCAGGTGCGGCTCGTGAACGGCGAGACGCTCGCAATCGGCGGCTTGAAGCGCCAGGCCAATCGGGTCACGTCGAGCAAAATTCCCATCCTCGGCGATATCCCGATTCTCGGTCGCTTGCTCTTCGAGAACAAGCGCACCCAGACGCCGTCGGGTCAGGATCAGCTGGATTTGCTGATCTTCATGACGGTCCATCTGGTGCAGAATTCGCCGGCGACCGCGGCGGTCGCGTCGAAACCGGTCACCCCATGAGGCGTCGAATGGAACCGCTTCGCTGGTCCATAGCTCGATGGCGATCTTCGTGGCTTATCGCGCTGGGGGTTGTTGGTCTGACGCTGCTGACCGCGCGGCTGTCCGTCGCAGCCGCGACGCAGCCTGTCAAGGAGCAGAAAGTAGCGCGTGAGGCCAAGGGAGATACCCAAGCGCTGGAGAAGAAGCTCGATAAAGTCCTGGAAGCTCAAGATCAGATCTTGCAACGCCTCACCGCGCTGCAGGACGAACTCCAGGTTGTGAAGGTCCGGTGCACCCGTTAGTTCGGTACACTGATCTGAGGCAGGGACAGAATTCGTCGCTCGGCCGGACGCCTTCATCTATAAATACTCGCCGCGGCGGCGTGTCCCGGTCGCCTTGCGGGGGTCCCGCCCCGGTGCTATACTATCCAACCACAATGCCATTCATCGACTTGCGCCCGGAGGCCCTGCGTGGATAAGTGGCCGAACTGGGTCGATCTGATTGTTCTTTCGCTCTTGGCTCGAGGCTGCATTGTTGGATTCGGCCGCGGCGTCATGGCCGAGCTGCTGTTTTTTCTTGGAGCGGTGTGCGTTACCTTGCTCGCCTGCAATGGATCCATCGCATTATTTCACTGGGTCGCTCCCTGGTGGCACAACGATCCCGAGTTGCTGCAGGTCGTCGCATTCTGGCTGGTGTTCCTTGTCGGGTTATTAGTGGTCTATCGGATTTTGCGGCAGCTCGCGGCCGCCGTCCTGCGTGAGGGGCTCCATCCGTGGCCGACGCAGTTACTCGGGCTCATTATTGGCGCCGCGCGCAGCGCGTGGTGGACGACACTGCTCTTGCTGTTCCTGCTGTCGCTGAACTCCGAGTATCTCGTAGCGAGCATCCAGCAGCGCTCATTGGCGGCGCCGCATCTGATCCGGCTCGTCGAACCGCAGATCCGTCGGGTTGTCGAGGTGTTTCCGGGTCACCCGCAAAGCCACAGCGCGCTGATCCCGGCGGCCAAGATTCAATGGCCGAAAATGCCGTCGCTCGACGATACGACGCTGACACCGACGCCGAGCAAGCGGCATTAGTCGGCGGTCGCGATGCGGGGGCATCGCGAGGCGCGGGCGCACGAGTGGTGAGCGAGCATGCCGCTGATTCCTGAACAGGTGCTCGACGAGATCCAGGCGCGCGTCGACATCGCGGAATTGATCGGCCGCTACGTCCCGTTGCAGCGCGCGGGCCGACATTTCAAGGCGTTGTGTCCATTCCATCAGGAACGCACGCCCTCGTTTCACGTCAACACCGAGAAGCAAATCTTTCATTGCTTCGGCTGTTCGGTCGGGGGCAACGTGTTCAGCTTCCTGATGCACCACGAGCGCGTGACGTTTCCCGAGGCCGCCGAGCGGCTCGCGCGGGAAGTCGGTGTTACGCTTCCGGACCGCGCCAGCGGCGGCGAATCGCAAGAACCGCTCTATGAAATATTGGAAAAAGCCGGCCGGTACTATGAGCGGATGCTGTCGCACGCGCAGCATGGTCGGCCGGGCCGAGAATATCTCGCGAAGCGCGGTGTCACCGAGCAGACGCGGCAAGCGTTTCGCATCGGCTTAGCACCGGATGGCTGGGACCGCCTGCTGCAGGCCAGCCGGCGCTCGAACATGTCGACCGAGCTGCTCGCGCAGGCCGGCCTGACGCTGCAGGGGAGCAAGGGCCCGCTGGATCGGTTTCGTCAGCGGCTCATGTTTCCGATCCAGGACGTGCGGCAGCGAATCATCGGGTTCGGCGGTCGTAGCCTGGCCGGCCAGGAACCGAAATATTTGAACAGCCCGGAGACGCCGGTGTACCATAAAGGGCGGCAGTTGTTCGGGCTGGCGCAAGCCAAAGACGCGATCGTCAAGGCCAAGCACGCGATCGTCGTCGAGGGCTATTTCGATTGCGTGCTGCTCTGGCAAGCGGGCGTGCAGCATGTGGTCTCGCCGCTTGGCACGGCATTCACCCCGGATCAGGCGAGGCTGCTCAGTCGGTACACCGAGCGGGTGATCCTCACGTTCGACGCCGACGCGGCCGGCGAGGCGGCGGCGCTGCGAGGTCTCGATGTGCTGCTCGAGGCGGGCCTCGAGGTGCGCGTCGCCCAGCTGCCCTCGGACGTCGACCCGGACGAATACGTCCAGGCCCACGGCACCGAGGCGCTGCAACAGATGTTCGATAAGAGCCTCAACGTGCTGGAGTTTCTCATCGCGTGCGCGCGCAAGCGTCATGACATCGCGACCCCGCAAGGCAAAGCCAGAGCGGCCCAGGAAATTCTCTCGACGGTGACGAAGGTTCCCAATATGATTCTGCGCGCGGAATACGTGCGCCTGCTCACGGACGCGTGGCAGTTGGACGAGCGGGCCGTGAGCGTTGAGATGCGTCGCATGCCGGCGTCGCGTCGACTGCCGCTCGCGCCGGCGAGGCCTGCGACGACGCAGGCGAAGGGCGCCGAGCGGCTCTTGGCCGCGCTGATCCTCGACCGGCCCGATCGCTGGGATGCGGCGCAGGCGCGAGGATTGCTCGAGCTCATCGCCGACGAGCCGGTGCGCCATTTGCTGGAACTGGTGGGTGCGATGCGGCTGGGTGTCACACCGGTCGCGAACACCGCGCAGGTGCTCTCGCGACTGGCCGCGGAAGGCAGCGAGCAGATCGAGCCGCTGATCGTGCAACTCGTCGAGCTCACGCGCACCATCGGCGCCAAGGAGCCGGCGTTCGAGGACTGCGCGCGTCGGATCGTCGCGGACGGTCGCAAGCGGGAATTGGGGTCGCTGCGTGAGCGGTTGCGCGCGGCGCAATCCTCCGGCGACCAGCCGGAAGTGAGTCGCCTGTTGGACGCCTATCAGCGTCTGGTGAAGACGCATCCCGATGATGCCGTTGCGTCGGCAGCCGGGCAATCAGGGACATCGAGAGGAGAGCCATCATGAGCTTTACCAAGCGCAAACCGATCAACGAGCGGCTGGCGCGCGTGCTGACGCTGGGTCGGGACAAAGGGCGCTTAACCTATGAAGAGCTCAACAATCTCTTGCCCGAGGACGTGGCGTCGCCGGAAGAAATCGACGAACTGCTGACCTTGCTCGGCAAGGAGCACATCGAGATCGTCGACAAGCCGACCTCCGCGACGAGCCAAGCCGCCCAAGCCGCCGCCGACCGCGAGGAAGCCGAGCAGGAAGAAGCGCAAGAGGCGCAGGTGCTGCGCCAGCTCGAAGACCCCGTGAAGATGTACCTGCGGCAGATGGGGCAGATCTCGCTGCTGACGCGCGAGCAAGAGTTGGCGCTGGCCCAGCGCATCGAAGCCGCGGAGCTGACATTCCGCGACCACGTGCTGAAGCTCCCGCACGTGCGCCGCGACCTGGTCGTGTTGCTCGATACGCTCATCAGCGGCGAGCTCGACCCTGAAGACTTCGTCAAGGACGACCCGAACCTCAAGCGCGAGGAAGTCGTCGCGCGCTTGAAGAAGCTGCGCAAGCGCTTCGTGGGCGTGCGCGACCGCGTGACTATCCGCAAGCTCTCCGATGAATTCCACCTGACGATTCGCGCCATCGACTGGCTCATGTCGCGCGCCGACCAGAACCTGCGCGTGATCGAGACCACCGAGCGGCAGCTGGCGCAGCTGAAGCACCCGAAGGGCAGCGAAGCGCTGCAGCGTCGACGGCAGTTGCAAGCGCAACACCGCACGCAGATGCGCCAGGTCGGCACCGGCCCCGAGGACTTGCGCGCGGCGCTGAAGCACATCCGCCAACTCGAGATCGACTACACGCGCGCGAAGAAAGCGCTGGTCGAGGCGAACCTGCGCCTGGTCGTCAGCATCGCGAAGAAGTACACCAATCGCGGCCTCTCGTTCCTCGACTTGATCCAGGAAGGCAACATCGGCCTGATGAAGGCCGTGGAGAAATTCGAATATCGCCGCGGCTACAAGTTTTCGACGTACGCCACGTGGTGGATTCGCCAGGCGATCACGCGCTCGATCGCCGACCAGGCGCGCACGATCCGCATCCCGGTGCACATGACCGAGACGATCAACAAGCTCGTGCGCTGCTCGCTCGCACTCGTGCAAGAGACCGGGCGCGAACCCACGCCGGAAGAAGTCTCGAAAGCCAGCGGGATCCCCGTCGAGAAAGTGCGCGGGATTTTGAAGATCGCGCAGGAGCCGATCTCGCTGCAAACACCCGTGG
>OBEQ010515170.1_pt1 | contig 12514 bp, 13 predicted proteins | sample 1670901 | NCBI WGS metagenome assembly OBEQ01 (sample SAMEA104232315, study PRJEB22302) | groundwater metagenome | biome: forest; feature: aquifer; material: groundwater | place: USA | collected 2011-08-07 | depth 5.4 m | reverse complement strand
CTCCCTCCGTATGCACAGTGAGTCTACCGGATGATTCAAAAGAAGAGATAGCTATTCCTTATGGAGATAACAGAATTGGCTTTGATGCTTCCATAGATTTTGGCCGTATTGTTATACCAAACCCGCCATTCTTTATGGCATTAAATGCCAGCAACTGGTTGCCACTTTGTAGAGTAAAGGCCGCCATTGGTGATGAAGTCGTTATTCTCGGTTATCCGGGAATAGGATCAAAAAATGATATTACTGCCACCGAAGGAATAATTTCCGGTTACGATGGCGATTATTATATAACTTCCGCAAAAGTTGAGCATGGCAACTCTGGCGGAGCGGCTATATTAGTAAAAGACAATTGTTATTTAGGCATCCCAACATCTGTAGAAGTTGGGACCGTTGAAAGTCTTGCGAGAATTTTACGCGTAGATGTTATTTTCCCGCCCAACATATTAAATAGCAAACTTAATATCGATGCTTTTAAATAGGGTTTTTATGTAGAGATTAATCAGATTTTCCAACTACTTCCAGCATGTTAATAATCCATTAGCTGATCACTTATAGTTTGTTATATAATTTCTGTGTAGAGAACGCACCGCTTTCGTGGGGCGTTCTCTCATTTTTATGGGATTATGGTTAATCCTGATGGGCCAGGTAATTTTTTCCTAGCTAAAGTATAAGGGACTTCATTCCCAGATAAGCGCGGTGGCTTACCTAGGAAATGCCTACCTACTGGATTTGCCAATAGATCAGCAATTTGAAGTCCAGTTATATTGTCGTTTTTTTGTTTTAGTTCAAATTTACTAATTCTACGCTTTATTTCTTCTGCGCCGTGAAAAGCAATACCAGTTTCTCGATATTTTCGAAAATCTAACTCTAGTCTTGCGTCTAAATCCTTTTTTTGACGATTCTCCGCATATATATCTATGTTATCGCTTTTTGAGTAATAGAGAATTCTATTAAGAGCATTCTCAAATGATAAGTCATATGGATCTGCTGGAGTTACATATTGGTTAACAAAATGCGATTTCCGCACAACAACAAAAGAAGCCATAAATTTCGCATCATCTAATAATTGATTGATGCCGATATAAAATTCGTTTCTTTTTTCTGGCTTAGAAAGTATTTTATTACGCTGGTCCGCCTTTTTGTGAAATGGATGAGTAAGCTCCCAAGTATGTATAATAAAATTCTCATCACAAAAAAAATCTTTCTTAAATTTTTTAAATTTCTTATCTAAATCTAGATAATCTTCTTTTTTGACTAGAATTGTTGCTAATACAAAGACATTGTAGCTGTTATCAACAGTGGTCATATTAAGATTATGATCTCCTGATTCGTCTATAAAGGCATTCATATTGAACATTGTAACAAAGGTTCTTATGTCTCCAAAATCTCTACCTTTCTAATGTCTATTCGCAGCAGATAGCTATCTTTATTTATTTGTTTACAATAAACGTATAAACTTGTTACTGTAAACTCATACATTAAGGTCGGAAGCTTGCCTCCTCCCGACGGTGCTTTGATTATGTTAAGGATAATTTCAGAAAATTTTAAAAAAGTTAATTTATAAATTAACTGATTTGATGAGTCAATATACTAAACAAGATACTATTGAAGAAGATGGAAGAAAGCTATTTCAGGAATCACTTGATTCTAATTTTTTTCTATCAAATGACCTTGGCGTAATGTCGGGGAAGGATAAATATCCAGATATTGATGGTCAAATTCGATTAAGAGATGGTAAGGGAAACTATCTAAATAGATACCTACACTATCAATTAAAAAGTACGAGGAACTTGCAGTCAGAAAAGTATCACTGTGATGGAGCGATTCTTGATTATATGGTTTCTACAAACGTACCAACCTTATTGATCGTAGCCGATATCGCAAATAAAAAAGTCTATTGGTTTTTTATAGATCAGTATCAAAAAAGAAAATTAGGAATAACGAATAATAATTCGGGGAAGACTCTTGATCTGTCATCTCGCGTTATAGATATCAGTAATGGACTACGGATTAATCAGCTTTGGCAGCAATTTTCTAAAGAGGATAATTTTATAAAATTAAATGATTCTGTTAGTAAGATCGCATCTGCTTTTCATCAAGATATACAGAAGTGTCTCGGGCTTTTATATCTATTACAGAGTGTTTCTAAAACTGAATTATTTGATCTATTTAATAGCATACTTCAAATTGAAAAACCTGAAATAGAGATGATTCTTCAGAAGCTTATTCAAGAAGGCGTTGTTAGCACAACTGTTAATTTTTATCTCATTGATAACGAACAATTAGGCATAGAATCATTATACAAGCTTTTAACTGATTTAAGTTTAACTTCCCTTGAAGAAACATTTAAAGACAAAAAAGGCAGAAAAACAATCTTGAGCCAGCTTGCAAAGATTGAACATGAAATAGCCGAAAACTACCTTTCTAACCTAGCTGATCAATTATTAGAGTTTGTAAAAAAACCGACTAACAATGATGATATATTTTTAAATCTTGAATTGCTTCACGAATATGCTTTTCGTGTTCCAGTCAAAGCAGTAGAAATTATTAAGACAATACTAACGGCTAATCCATTACCACCGATGGTTACGGAATTAAAAGGCTTTGGTCCGTTAGAAGGTAAGTCTCATATAGATTTAACGAACAAAAGCATAGAGATACTGGATAGAATACGATATCGCGAAAAGGAAGTATTTGATGTACTTGTTCATCTGGCAAAAAACCAAGAAAATTCTATTCGCTCTCAAGCCCTAAAAGTACTCAGAAACATAAGCAAATATAATCTTCATATTTTGAAACGGGTTGGATATGGAGTACAGATGTTTATTTTAGAAAAAATGGAAAGCTGGAATGGCAGTAAACTGAACGAAAACAAAGACATCATAATTCTTATCTGTAAGGAACTTTTAGAACCATCATTTGAAGGAACATCGATGCAGGATTATAGAACGATAACATTTCACTCTGGAGCGTTAAATCCAACACCTGATCTTATCGATATTAGAAAACGTACTATGGGGATGCTTAAAAAACTTCACTCTATAACCAGAGATTTGATGACCGTAAAGAAAATTCTAATCACAATACAGGGAGTGACACAAACGCCTAACGCCGTAAATTATGGAGACGATATGGAGCAAATGGTAGTAAACAATACTAACAATTTAATTGAATATTATCTTTCCATTTTAGAAAACCTAGATAATGATCTTGTAAAAGATATTGATGAGCAAATACACTGGTTTTCAAGACGATTTGGATCAATAAAATTGTCTAGACTTGAAGAACTAAAAAGCAAAATCGCTTCTAAAACCGAATATGACATGTTTAAAGTTTTTGTCGGCTATGATGGTAAATTTGACGACAATATGGATTGGGATGAAGCAAAAAATATAAGATTGGAGAAAATTCAAGGATTCATTGCCGATATTACTAATTCTAATTTGTCGGATTGGGAGGCTAAAATTTTGGCAGTTATAAAAAACTATTCCTCGTCCGAGCCCGGCGAATTTCAATATTTCAATATATTTCTTTTTGAGTTTGCAAAGCAAAAACCGAAGCTGGCTTTATCGCTTATTAATAAACCAGAACTAGAGCCGTTCCTTATACATTTAATTGCGGGTGCTTGGAGTAGCTCATCACAGAGCAAAGCAAAAGGTATAATCACTCAATGGACAAGAGCTGGTCAACATCTATCTATTTCCGCTCGCTTATTTGATTATGTGAAATCGATAGATGAGCAAATACTCTATAAGATATTTAAAAAAGCGAAATTCAATAGAGATGTTCAGGCATTAAATAATGTTATTGCTTCTATAGTCAGTAACTATCAGGGAAACAAAAAACTAAAGTCGTTGTTTATTAAAACTGTCATTGAACTTACAAAGAATAATGATTACTGGTGGATTAAAAATGTTTGGTATCGTGGTGAAACGATTTTGAGTGATTTTAGTGGGGATGATTACGATATTATTCTTGAAAATCTCTTAATGCTTCCAGATATTGAGTATGATGCCGAAGAGATTTTAAAACCAATAGCAGAAAAATACTCAGAGAAAATCATTAAGTTTTTCTACAAGCGGGTCCTTGTTAAATCAAAATCTAAAAAGAGTCTAGGTGATAGATATGATGCTATTCCTTTTAACTTTCACAAAATAACAGAGCCACTTAGAAAAAACGAGTCGGTCATTTTGCCGTTACTTTTAGCCTGGTATAGTAAGGGCGATTCTAATAGTAGATGGTTATTCAGCTGGGAGGCCAGCCATTTACTTGAGGAGATTTTCCCCAGCTTTAGCCCTGCTTTAGAACAATCGTTAGTTGATATGATCACTAACAATCAGAAGGGCGCTCTAGAAGTTGCATTTTCAGTGTTGAGTAAGCATCAGGGTCAAGATTTTCTATGGGGGGTTATCAGAGCTATAATAGATAAATATTGGGAAAGTAAGAAATATAATAGGATTGAAGGGAGTCTTTTTGGATATTTATCTCAAACAGGAGGAGTTTCTGGCGAATATGGTTTTGTGGAAGCCCTTCGGGTAAAAAAACAGCAGCTCCAACAATTTAAGAATGATCCTAGCCAAGCCGCTCAGGTCTTTATTAAAGCTTACGAGAATTATCTTGATCAGCGCATGGACTATGAAAAAAAACGTGCTGATGAAGACATTGAATTTAGAAAACGAGAAATTAGTGGCTAATTTCCGGCAATTTTATTTAATTTTAAGTTCTTGAGGATTCTTATATATAATTTTTTTTGGCATAAGCATATGCGATCTTTTGCATTCCTTAAAATGTTGACTATGGCCTATGTCCTTTAAGTCTTGGCCCGAGATTATTATTCCAGTACATCCTGATTTTATTTCGCGCTTAAGATTTAAAAAGTTCTCTAATTTTCTTAATTTGCTTTTATTTATGCTCATATAGTTTTTCATTCAGTGCTTAAAAATATCAACCTTTGTCAACAAATGACTACTTTTTGTCTATAGATAATATTTTAACGACTTTTTCGAGATTCTCGAATCTTTCTTCAAGATCAGCTATCTCCAATGCTTTAATTAAGTGTCCAGATAGGTATCCTACGCAGTTTGCGACACGAAGTTCAATCTTTCCACCCCTAACTTCATTAATCGCGGTAGAAAGCAGATTAACGACATTCCTGACGCTATTAAGCTCTAGTGGTGGGAGTGAGTTATGGTTCTTTTTCGATGACTTACCGCCCTTATCAACCGCAACTTTTTTAGCTTCCGCCGCTAGTGGATTATGCGAAAAACAAAACCCATTATCTATCATGGCATTGGCATTACAGCGTTTCTGATCTTCCTTTTTAAAATTACATTGCATAAGCTTAACTTATGGGGTAGTGGGTTATAATTTATTAGGTTCGTCGACTTTAATTCTTCCTGTTCTACTCCCCTTATGTGCCTATTGGCTTAATAAAAGAGGGACCTTTACCGGGCCATTTTGACTCTTTATCGCTTCTGAATATTCGAAAATAAAGGATTCCAACTGGTTCCAAGATTCTTTAACCATCTCCACACTAGAAATTTCTTAGCGAGTAAACGAGCTTAGAAATTTCAGTGCTCCGATCATAGGCATCGGAGCTACATAATTTTCTCGATGAAAGAATTGTTAAAATAAAATTATTAATTATGGATAAATTAATAAAAGAAAATAAAATTTTTATCTCACTCGTTATTGTTCTAGTATTTATTTTAAGTATTTACTATATAAATAACCAAAAAAATATCGAGAATGATATCAGTTTACAAACAAAGTGTGCCGCTGCGGCAGCTAATTATTATAAACCAGATATTGTTGGTGCTACTTCATATATAAATCACTGGAATAAGTCTTTAAGTAAATGTTTTATTGAAGTGATTGACTTAAATGCCTATTCCAAAGATTTAAATGACGCAATAGAAGGTAAAAGTTATGGAACATTTTTTCACTTACTTGATAATAAATATAATGCGCCCGACACATGCATAATGAGAAAAGATGGTACAGATAATAGTTCCAAGCCATGTTATTCTGAAAACGAATTTGATAATTTTGTTAATGGATATATGGAAAATTAAAACTGATGGTAAAATGCTTCAAAAAGAAAAATACAAATACGCATATAAACTTAGCAGTATAGCTTCCACGGGACTTTTTTTTGTAAAAGACTCTTTATCGATAATAATGGCAAAAGGATAAGTTAATAGAACTAGGCCACAATATAATAAAAATCGGTCAGAATCTTGGAGATGCTAATTTAAAAGAAATTGGTATAGAAAAAATCATCGAGAGTAATGGTCAATATAAAATCGACACCACTAATAGTAAAGAGATTTATATAGAAAACTTTACGAAAATTAGATACGATTTTCTTGATGATGTTATGCATGTTGTGGATAATCAAGAACATGAACGAATGAAAGAATATACGAAGACACTGACAGATGTAATTTTAAGAAAAGCGAAAGATAAAAACGAAGAGCAGAAAAATCTAATTTAGCAATCTTTACATTTCCTCTACGCTCCCCTATAATCCAATCTGACTTTGAATACCAACCAGACCAAAACCAATAATCGGATTACCGCCAAAGAACTGCGGGTTATCGGCGCTGACGGCGCCAATCTTGGCGTTATTAGCTTGGAAGCAGCTCTGCAAGCCGCGGCGCAAGCCGGCTTGGATTTAATAGAAGTCTCCCCTAATGCCCAGCCGCCGGTGGCGCGCATTATGAGCTTTGATAAATACCGCTACGAGCTCAACAAAAAACTCAAGAAACAGCAGGCGCTCCAGAAAAATAAGGACATGAAGCAGGTGCAGATCAGCATTCGGGCAGCTAAGAATGATTTAGATATTAAAGTTAAAAAGGTGGAGGAGTTTCTGACGGAAGGCCATCCGGTAGTTATCGTCATGGTTTTGCGCGGCCGGGAGAAGGGCATGAAAGATTTTGCGCGGGAAAAGCTACGGGATTTTTTGAAAATGATTACCGTTGAGTATCGGGCGCTCTCCGAACCGAAAATAGGCGGCCGCGGCATGGTGATACATATTAATAAGAAATAGGATTGAATATGGCTTGGATTATTTGACACTGAAGCTTAAATAAACTAAGCTATTACCTATTGTTGTCCCTATAACTATATGAAAAATAGCGTCACTGACAGAATCAGGAAAACCGGCACCGGCAAATTAATGCGCCGTCACATGGCCCAAGGTCATATGCGCGCCAAAAAATCCAGCGGTTTAAAACAAAAAAATAAGTTGGGTATTTATATAGATAAACTTTGGATTAAAAACGTCTAGTTAACTTTTTACATTTTACTTTTCACATTAAACTAAATTCATGACCAGAGTTAAACGCGGCGTGGTCGCCACTCATAAACGAGCCAAGATTTTAAAATACACCAAGGGTTTCCGTTGGGATAGAAAGTCCAAAGAACGGGCCGCCAAAGAAGCATTACTGCATGCCTGGTCGCGCGCCTTTAAAGGCCGCAAAGAAAAAAAGCGCGTCTTCCGGACGTTGTGGAATGTGAAAATCAACGCGGCTTTACGAGAGGAAGGTTTAATTTACAGCAAATTCATCAACCAGTTGAAAAAAGCCAATATCAAACTGGATCGTAAAATTATGGCCGACTTGGCCGAGAATGAACCGCAGACGTTTAAAAAGTTTGTGGCGTTGGTTAAATAAAAAAATCCCGCCGTCGGCGGGATTTTTGTTTGATGAGCATTAAATGGCTTTTTCTTTTTTCAAGAGGCGTTTCTTCTTTTCCGAACCAAAAGCATAGCCGCCAATCTGACCATCAGAACGTACCACGCGGTGGCACGGAATCGTTTTTAAATCCGGATTATTGTGCAGGATGTTGCCGACTGCCCGATACGCCTTGGGCCGGCCCGCCAACCGGGCCACTTGCTGGTAGGTCAAGGTTTGGCTTTTGGGGATGCGCCGTACCACGGCGTATACTCGCTTTGCGAATGGTGTCATAGGCTTTTTGTAAAATATTAATGCTGTCATGATATTTGGAAAGGATTTTTTTGGCTTCACTGAAAGTGAACCAGCCATAACCTTCGTGCTCATCGGAAACCGTGATATTTGGCTGTTTCGTTTCTGCTAGATATAGAATGACTAATTTAAAAACTTTATCCTGGCCCTGATGGAAGACAAAGCGTTCGTAACTGCGGAAGCCGCCGACGAATTTCAATTCGGTGCTTTTCAGGCCGGTTTCCTCGCGCACTTCGCGGAGCGCCGCTTGCCAGCTTTTTTCCTCGCTTTCCACTTTGCCTTTGGCGAAATTCCAATAATTCCTGCCGTGGTAGAGAATTAGGAATTTAATACCTTCTTTGGTGCGCCGGAACACAATAATGCCCGCGGAAATGATTTGCTTCATTTTTCCAGTTTATCATACACTAGCTTAATTTTGAACAAAAAATCCTCTCGCAACGCGTGTTGCGAGAGGATCGAACGATCAAGAACTCAAGTGGCCGAGATTTTGAGATCAAGAGCCACAAGATTCAAGGGGGCTACTTGCTGGAGACAGCGACACGCCCAGTGCCACCGAAGCCAAGGCTGATCCAGCGCCAGTAGCCATCCCACCGCTGACCGCCCTGATCCAGGCACGGGTAGAACCGGCGGCCGTCACCGCTCACCACGACAATCCCCGGGAAGTCCACATAGACTTTGCCGAGGAACGCCATGAACTCCGGGAACTCGTTCTGGTGCTCCAGAAGCCATTGCTGGTGCTGAAAGCCGAGGAGTTGGCCTTTGAGTGGCACGAGACGCCGTTCGTAGGTCGCGCCGTCAATCCGGTTTTCCTTGGACTTGAGCACGATGGTCAGACGCAGAGTGACGGACTCTTCCGGCGAGTCGTCACACTTGATGGACTTGATCCAGTCGTACTTGGCCTGAAGCTCTTTGAGCGTCGGACGGGGCAGGGCTGGGATTTGGATGGAGAGTTCTTCGGGGAAACGAAGGAATTCCTGCACGCCAATCGGCTCCAGTCCAAGCACGCGCCGGAACTCATTGCGATCCACACCGTCAATATTGACAGCCATTAAGTCCGAGAATAGGCCAGATCCAAGTATCTTTTGCAGATGTTCTGCCGGAGCTTCGCTCTGCACAATTAGTTCCAAAACTTTCGCCGCTTGATTCAGGGTTGCCTTCATAGCAAGTCCTTTCCGTGTTGTGGCGTCGCCGTGATTTTGCCACCTGGCAAAATCTTAGCGGGCCGGTTTTTAAAGAACAGTATCCTTTCTCCAGGATGGTGGCATTATAGCATAATTTATATCTTGTCGTCAATGGCTGAAAGCTTTTATAAATGAGGTATTTCTAGCATGTCATTCCTGTGAAAACGGAAATCTAAACTAGGATCCTCGCTTGCGCGGGGATGACGAGTCATCTATTTTTTCAAAAAACCCAACATTTTCTCAACCGGCCAAGCATTAATAATATCCTTCTTCTCGGCCCATCCCCTCCGTGCCTGCGCGATGCCGTATTCCAAAACTTCAAATTGATTGGTGGCGTGGGCGTCTGAATCAATGGACATTTTTACGCCCGCGTTGACGCATTTCCTGACGTATTCATCTTTTAAATCCAAACGCTCCGGCGCGGCGTCAATTTCCAAAATCGTGCCGGTGGCTTTAGCGTGGGTGATAATTTCTTCCATATCAACTTGATAGGGCTCGCGTTTATTGATCAAACGTCCGGTTGGATGGAATAAAATGTCCGCGTGTGGATTGCTCATAGCTTTTTTAATGCGCGCGGTTTGATCTGCGCGACTTAAATTAAAAAGCGAATGCACAGAAACGCCCACGATATCCAACTGTTTCAAAATTTCATCCGGCAAATCCAAAGAACCATCTTTTAAAATATCACATTCCGTTCCTTTTAAAATCTTGAATTTGCCTTTTCCTTTTTCCCATTTTTCGTTTAACTTATCAATTTCTTTCATCTGCTGGACAATGTGCCGGCTATCCAAGCCGTGAGTCATCGCTAAGCGTTTGGTGTGATCGGTAATGGCAATATATTCCAGGCCAAATTTCATGGCCGCGTGAGCCATTTCTTCAATAGAGTGCACGCCATCGGTCCAATTGGTCTGCGTTTGCAAATCACCTTTTAAATCATTATAGCCAATCAATTTTGGCAGGTTATGTTTTTGAGCTGCCAAAACTTCACCGGTCATTTCCCGCAATTCCGGCTCAATGTAGTCCATGCCGAGGGCTTTATATAATTCTTCTTCGGTGCGCCCAGCGACAAAAGTTTCTTTGGCGCCGCTAACTTTGACCAAGCTGTACTCATTCAATTTAAATCCTTTACCAATGGCGATTTTCCGCAATTCCACGTTATGGTCTTTGGAGCCGGTAAAATAATTTAAGGCGGCGCCATAGGATTCTTTAGGGATGACTCGCAAGTCCACATCAATGCCCTCTTTCAAGTGAATCATAGATTTGGTAGGGCCTTGGGCTAAAACACGCGCTACATTGGGTAGATTCACAAAGGCGGCCATTACGGGCTCGGACTGATCAGAAACCACTAAAATATCAATATCACCGATGGTTTCTTTGCGCCGCCGGAACGAACCAACAATATCCAATCGCTCCACGCCTTTCACTTTTCTCAAAACGGTTTCAATCGGATGCACTAAAGCCATTGCCTGACCAAGTAAAATGCGATCACCAGAACTTTTAGCAAAGGTAATGCCTTTTAAAATATTGGCCTCGCTTTTAGCGCCAAAACCTTCCAGAGCGCCGATCTTGCCCGCCTTGGCGGCTTTTTCTAGGTCTTGCAAATTTTTAATGCCTAGCTTTTCGTAGAGCGCCTTGATTTTTTTCGGGCCCAAACCTTCAACTCGGCGCAAGGCCGCCAAATCAACCGGCGTTTCTTTTTTCAACTGTTCGTAGTACTTTAAACGGCCGGTTTTAATCAGCTCTTCAATATGTTCAGCGATACTAATGCCGATGCCTGGAATTTCAGTCAGGGCCTTTAAACCGCCTTTTTTATAAAGTTCACTGAGCGGCTCCTGCACGGAACTGATAATTTCTCCAGCCTTTTGATAAGCGCGCGGTTTAAAAGCCACAGCTTGCATTTCTAAATATTCGCCGACTGACCTTAAAATCGTGGCGATTTCCTGATTCGTCATAGTACAAATTAATGATGCCGTTTATGGAAACGCTCTGGATGCACGTGCTCTAATGAATTTTTTGATGCCAAATCATTTTTCAGAAACAACAGCAATAACGAAGCGCCGACCGAAATTATGCCAGCCCCTAAAAATAAAATCTGAAAGCCGAACTGATCAGCTAAATAACCACCTAAAGCAGTGGCGGCAGCTGTTGCCAAACCGACGGAAAAAACACTTTCCAGACTCCATTCAAAACTAATGCGCCATTTATCCACATGACGCGTGAATAAGCTATACCAAGCCGGCACCGCCCACGCCATGCAAATGCCCAAAAATGCTTCCACGAGATACAGCTGCCAAGGTCGGGAAACAAACAAATACATAAATGGAGTTAGGCCGCTGAAAAAATATCCTAAAAACATCGCCCAAAATTCAGTGCGTTCGCCATCGCTCCTATCTAAAAATCGGGCAATTGGCAATTGGATTACGGATTTGACGATCCAATAAATGGAAGCAGCAAAGCCAGCTACTTTAGCCGAACCGCCGGCAATCTGTCCAGTGATAAAAATGGCAAAGATCGGTGCGAAAGAACCGAAAGCGCCGTTAACAAAAAAATCTGTCAGTACTAGAAATTTAACTACTTTATTGATTTTGCTAAACATTGAATTTAAATTCTTGGTTTTCTAAAGTGACCTTGACGCTGGCCCCACGCTGAATTTCCTGACGTAAAAGCTTATCCGCCAGCACTGCTCTTATTTTATCAGAAATCACGCGGCGCAGGGGTCGGGCGCCAAAAACCGGATCATAGCCTAACCGCGTCAGTTCTTCAACCGCTTCCGGACTGAAAATGAGTTCAATGCCCTGATTCTGCCTTAAGACATTGGCTAAATCGCTCAACTGAATGCGCGCAACTGCTTTTAAATTATCCTGGGAGAGTGGTTTAAATACAATAATAGCCGAGAAACGGTTTAGGAGTTCGGCGCGGAAAAAATCAATCAGCTTCTTTTTTAATTGTTCGGCAATTTCGCCGATTGACGCCTGGGCTTCTATTTCTGATTTTATGAATTCCGAATGGGCGTTGCTGGTGGCGATGATAATGGTGTTTTGGAAATCAACCACGCGACCTAGATTGTCGGTCAGTCGGCCATCGTCAAAAACCGACAAGAAAAGATTCACTAGATCCGGATGGGCTTTTTCAAACTCGTCTAATAAAATCAAACTATAGGGTTTTTCCAGAACTGCGTCGGTTAACGCGCCGCGAATACTGCCGTCCGGTGAGCCGATAAACCTGACAATACTCGGCTTATCCTGATATTCTGACATATCAAAACGCAGCATTAAATTCTCATCGCCGAATTGGATCTGCGTTAAAATCTTGGCCAGCTCGGTTTTGCCCACGCCGGTCGGTCCG
>OBEQ010072271.1_pt1 | contig 12515 bp, 4 predicted proteins | sample 1670901 | NCBI WGS metagenome assembly OBEQ01 (sample SAMEA104232315, study PRJEB22302) | groundwater metagenome | biome: forest; feature: aquifer; material: groundwater | place: USA | collected 2011-08-07 | depth 5.4 m | reverse complement strand
TTTAATGGTCCAACAAATGTATATCGGGCCGTTTTGAGCCGCATTTTTTGCTCTATTTCACCCAAAGTTGCTTCTGGTTTAGTAGTAAGATTGACATCAGTCATTTGACCAACAATTACTTCTCTAATGAGGGTTTGAAAAATTTGATTTACGACCTGATTCGGGTACATACAGGTGTAGTCAGTAAAAGCGGCATGTGTGCAAGCGAACATTAGATCACCTAGTAATATTGCCTGTGAGTTGGCAATATGCGGCAGGTCCCCTAAGCGATCTTTTTTGACCAAACGATCCAGCGCGTATTGATGAATAGTGGCCACACCATGCCGTCTCACCCCGCGGTCCATAATGTCGTCGTGAACCAGACAAAAAGTGTGGAATATCTCGAGCGAGAATAGCAAGGGGTATATTGACTGGATATTTTTGCCGCCAGATGAAATGTAGGCCAAGTAGGCCAAGTATGGCCGTATACGCTTCCCCCCGTGCAGTTGCAGCTTTTTTAGGTGGTTAAGTAGCGATAACAACAGTGAATCAGCAGTAAGCGAGCTACAATGCTTAAGCTGGTTCTGGATATACTGATCTAGTTTTGGATCAAACACCTGTTTAAAATGCTGAAGTGTCATCATATTAATTTCGGCTGTACGCTTTGATAAATTGCAGGGCCTGAGCCTGTTCTTGACCTGTTTTGACCAGAGCGACTTTGGTGCTGTGCAATAGCTCCAAAAGTAAATCGGGAGATTGTAAAAAAGTCGCCTCATCTAAGCTCGATCTGGCTTGGTCAAGGTGATGTCCCACTCTTTGACACAATTGTGGCACCGTAATCTCCCAGAAAAACGGGCGGGTTATTTTGATCAGGTTGGCTAGTGAAATTTGGGTTTGCTTATGGGGAAACGAGTATGATTGAAACAAATAATCGGCGGCGGCATTAATTTGACCGCGCCGCACATCCTCTTCCCAATCGTGCATATCATCGTTTAATTGACGAGCAATCAGATAATGATGAAAAAACTGCCTAAGTGGCTTAAGAGTTTGCATTGACGCTCGTTTATTGGTCAGAAATATCAGTGCATAGGCAGATAGGGCATGCCCACTGGCCCGATGTGCAAGCACGTCCCATGAATCAAACCGCTTGTGGCGCAGAGATCGTATAACCACCCGTCCTTTTTGTACCTTAATACGACAATGCTCAACTTCCCATGCATTGGCTTGATCCATTGCCGAAAATGTAGTTGATACAAGCTCGCTAAATGTTGACGAGTGAGGCAGAATCGCAGAAAACACGTGAAAAACTTGGGTTAGGGCGTCAGTGGCAATAGGCAGAAGGTGTAGATCTCCTTCAGCGTCGAGAAAATCGTCCAGAATAGTGTAGGCTATCCAGCCATAGAGGCTTGCTTGACTAAGTTTAAACACATTCAAGTCAGATATCGCACTATTCTTGGCAAGCGATTGACGCATCATCTCAGGCAAGAGCACAATTTGATCAGCCGGATCGTTCTTGATTAACCCGTCCACTAAATGTGCTGCTTTTTTTGCACTAGGTGGCCCCAGGTGTTCAAAATGTTTTTTTACTCCCACGATTACCTGATTATGGAAATCTCTAGCTGGGCTCGAAGCACTGTTCTTTGAAACAGCGGTATTGAAGGTGCTCATTTGCGCATTCTTTTTGGTCTGGGTTAATAGTAGCGCCTGCACACAAAACGCCGTAGTTAAAGCGCCTGAGCCGGCAACGTGTGCTACTCCAGAAATTGTTGGATCAAAACAGAATGCCTCTGTTGGCCACGAGCCATCTAATTGTTGGGTCTTTTCCAAATACGTGATGGCTGATTGAAGTTCGCTTTTGTTATATCCAAAATTATGTAGTGTTATGAGTGACAATGCTGTAGAGAGTGGAGTTCCAAAATAGCCATTTTGGCGTAACCCGAGAAGATAACGGATAACCAAGTCTTGCTTAAGTTTAAGACCAGTTCGACTAATAAAAAAGAAAATGGGGAATGGGGTAGGATAGTACGGTGAAGTGTAATTTGCCGTAGCAATCCTTGCATCAATAAACTGTTTGATATTTGGCAGCGAAATATTCTGCAATTTCAAAAAATAAGCCACATTGCAGTTTACCGCTAAATCAACATCTTTCCACTTTGAATCAGCGTCTTTTGGCACAACCCAAGTGCCATATGGTCCTCCCACAGAAGATTCAGTCAGGGTAAGTAGTAGTGCCAGTTTGGCTAAAACTTCTGGAGTAATAGATGATTGGTCGTGGCCAAAGAGGGCTGACGCAGCACAAAAGGTATCGTCCAGATCATCTGGGTAGGGCAGTGACTCCTTCTCTTTTGTACCTTGTGCCCAGTAGTTGAACGACCAGCGATCACTTGCCTGACCCAGCAAAAATTGTGCAGCGTTATGGCAAATCTGCGTTGCTTTCTGATCACCATTTGAGTTCAAGCAATCTAAAATAAGTGAGGTGATAAAGGTAGTACGATAAGTCTTAGGACGGGCTGGTTTTCGGCGGTTTGTAAATGAGTAACTAATAAACCCACCATCTGCCTGCTGCTCACTGTGAATGTAGTTGATGCCACGTGATATGCTTAAGCGGAGATCGGTCATGATTGTTTGATGGCAAGGGTGATAGTAAAGGTTGTACCGTGATCTTTCTGGCTCTCAACTGCAATGGTGCCTTCAAAATCTTTTTCCACAATGTCTTTGCACATGGCCAGCCCAATACCAGTCCCCTTCTCGACGCTTTTGGTAGTGAAGAACGGTTCAAATATGTGTGGTAAGTGCTCTTTTGAAATACCAGACCCACTGTCACGGACTACCAGTACTACTGCACCTTTTTCTTGGGACAAGCCAATCGACACAACACGACGATTGCGCCGAGATGATACAAGATCGTAGGAATCGATTGCATTAATGATAAGATTGGTCATTAGTTTATGCAGTTTGATCGGGTTTCCATACAAGTACACGTGCTTTGTGGCCAACAACTCTAGTTTGATTTGGTCTTGTCGAGCACGATACTCCAAAAGATCAACAACCTGAGCTGCTTCATGCGTGGCTGAGAAGCGTACTTTCACCTCTTGATTCTGAATTTGCTTTCGGGCTGCCTCAATAAATCGCTCCATGCGCTTGGTTCCTTCAAGTGCTCTTTCCACAATCAGTGAGCGTTTCTTTGTATTGAGTTGTTCTAAATTAACCGAGACGCTGGTCAGCGGATTGACCAAATCGTGTAACAACCCAGAAGTTAAGCGACCAAATTCAGCAAAACGGTACAGGTCAATCATTTTTTCCATCTGAGCTTGCTTTAGTTCCTGTGTTCGTTTGGCCACTGTAATTTCTAGATTATCGCGTTCATTTTTTAAGGCCCCCTCCGCAAAATGCGCACGAGCAAGGGACCGTTCAATTTCGCGGTTATGTAGCCATAAAATAATCATGATGATAACGAGTGTAATGGCATAGGTAATCAGTTCCACACTATCTAAAGAATCCAGACGAAAATATCGAGAAGGTATGCGGGTGTAGTGTAGCTGTAAATTCCCGGTTATCAAAACCGCACCAGCAACCAGTATAGTCATTAGTGTTAAAAAACGCGTCCCGACCAAAATGCCTGACATTACTATTATCAAGGCAGCCAGTAAGAGTACCTGCGGGTTCTCTACCCCAGATATAAAAGCAGTGTAGATTCCTGCTGCGAGATATATCGCAATCAGCACTAACGACGCATATGTAGATAATCCAAATCGAGACAGTGCATACAACCCTAAAAAGCCGGCAAAAACCAGAATCAGTACCGACAAGGGTCCGGTATGAAACGAGTGATAGTTAATCCAGCGATTCAGTATATGTAGCAATAATGCCGCACCAGATAAGATAATTGAACTAAGCAATAATATGTTGAGAATGTACTCGTGCCGCTGTGAATCCTCGGTCTCTGAACGCGGCTTCACGAAAATACGCCACACATGTATAAACCTAAGTAACAAAACTCGGGTGTCAGATATGTGTTTCATGGCGTCACGTATGCCCTATTTAGCGAATCTCGTCCAGACTATACTATTTACGCAACAGAGCCCCAAAAAGTCCCCACCATTGCTATTTTTGACGCGTGTTGCTTCATAGATTCTTGATCTCTCACTGTTGTATCAGTTAATATCTTTTCCATCAATTCTTGCATATATCTCACCCCCCTTCATGTAAACATTATTTTTCTAACTTATACCCAAGCCCGTGAACGGTTTTAATCAAGGGCTTTTGAAATGGTGCATCAATTTTGTCTCGGAGATATTTTATGTGAACATCAATGGTGTTGGTGAATGAACTTGTCTCTCCGTCCCACACCTGTGCCAAAATCATTTCTCGAGTTAAGACTCTGTCTGGGTGACTGAGCATATATCGTAAAAGATTAAACTCTTTTCGTCTGAGTACAATAGGTGTACCCGCTCGCTCAACTGTTCGTTCGTCTGTATTCATACTAATGTCTGCGACGCTCAATACTGGTGTCTGATCACTGATGTTAGTTCGGCGCAGTAAAGAACGCATTCTGGCTGACAGTTCTTGCAAATGAAATGGTTTGGTCAGGTAATCATCGGCTCCGCTGTCGAGAGCAGAGACTTTGTCGTTAAGTTCATTATGGCCGGTCAACACCAGTATTGGGGTAGTCACATTAGCGGCTCGAATTTGGCGACATACCTGAACCCCGTTTACATCAGGTAGACCTAAATCGAGAATAACCAGATCATAATGCTCCGAAACACTCTGACTTAAGCCCAGTTTGCCAGTATGAGCAAGATCAATCGTGTAATGAGTCGCCAAGCCTGCTTTTAAAGCGGCCGCAATTGCTGGTTCATCTTCTACTATCAATACCTTCATATCTAACCCTCTTTATTAACTGTACAGAATGAATATTAAATAGTCATTAAATGTGAGCCCTTTGGCTACGAGGTTAATGCAACCGGTGCACTATTTGTTTGAGTTTCATAGGTGGGTGATGTAGACTTAATAGTAAGTTAATATTTAGTGCTGGAGGGGTTGTTTGAGTAGCGCGCGGTTTAATCGAAAGCTCATTATTGCCACCTATGTTTTTGGCGTCTTTTTGACGGCCTTATTGTTTGTGTTCCATAATGTAGCTCAGGCTGCCACTGGCGTGCCAAAACAATTTTCTTATCAAGGCCGCTTGTACGATAGCTCGGGAAACCTACTCGGTGGTGCTGGTACCGCATATTGCTTTAAATACTCCATATACGATAGCGCTACGGTCGGAGCAGGTACGAGGCTGTGGCCATCAGGCTTACCCACCGGAGAATCGATTAGTGTACGGTACGGCGTCTTCAATTTTAATGTTGGTTCCGGCACCGATGCCTTAACCTATAACTTTGCAGACAACAGCACGGTCTATCTTCAGGTAGAAGCAGCCACTAAGGTTGGTGCACTGTGCACCGATGGAGACGAGACCTACGAAACCATTGGTGCGGTGTCGGGAGGCCGCCAGCAAATTGTGTCGTCAGGGTTTGCCATCAATGCCGGCAACGCTCTGGCTGTAGTTACGCCAAATAATGCCGCGGGTGCTTCAGACGCCATTAGTGTCACTTCTGGAACCGGCACAACCTCGACCGGTGCGGTGACGGTCAATACTGGCAATGCTTCGGCCGGTACCGCCGGTAATATTTCAATAGATGTTGGTACTTCAACCTCGAGCAACGGATCCATATTGATCGGCACAGCTGCCCGGGCGCAGACAATTACCATTGGTAACTCAACCGGCGGTACTATTACAATTGGGGCAAGCTCTGGTTCAGACCTGGCACTTCAGGATGCCCAATGGTCAGTAACCGGAGCCGGCGTAGCCACGCTGGCAAATGCCACTATTACCGCCGCTGGGGCTGCCTCCACACCAGCAGAAAATCTCACCGGAACATGGTTTACCGGTGGTACAGGCACCACCACTAAACCGCAACTACTAGTTGAGCCAACTGGTGCTACGAGCACCGGTTGGAATACAGCAGGTACTGGCCTCGGTGTAAACTCTGGCTCGGGCTTTACCGGAGCACTGCTTGACTTAAAGGTGAATGGCGCAACTCTTCTCTGGGTAGACGCTTCGGGCAGCGCTTTACGCCCGCCATCAATCATTCGCTCAAATGTCAGTACCTTAGTTCTTCAATCTAACTTTAGTGCCGCCTCTAACGGAACGGGCATTACCTTCCAAGATACTGCCAGTAGTCATACTAACGCTGGTACATTTAGTGAAGCTGCAGTAACTGGAGATACCTTTGCTCCCACTAGTGGGGCTGGTATTTATAACTCCTTCAATGCCAACTCAACCATTAACCAAACTGCTACTGCTACCGGCTCAGCCCGATCCTTCTCCGCTAACCCAACCGTTACCAGTTCATACGATTTACGCGGTTTTGATGCCACCTTTACCCTCCAAGGGGCACTATCCGGCTCTACCGCATATGGTTCAAACATTGCCATTACCAACAACCAAATCACCAACGCTAACACCGTCTATGGTCAGAAGATTGGTTTCACCGACGCTGGAACACTGGCTAATACTGTTTATGGGCAATACGTCGATGTCACAACGGCCAACGCCTCAGATACCACCTATGCCGCTATTCTGCAGGGAGGTAACGTCGGTATTGGAGACACCACCCCACTGGCTCTCTTAACGGTGGGCAACGGTGATCTGTTCCAGGTCAACTCTAGTGGTACAATCGCCGCAGTAGTAGGTATTACTTCCTCTGGAAACTACATTCAATCTACCGGGAACGTGCAGCTTGCCACCAATGTTTCTTCTGGAACTGGTACGTCGTCTGGTTTGAGTGTGGTTGCAAATTCACTCACTTCTGGTTATGGCTCTGAATTCTCTACGAACTCGATAACGAATGGTGGTCTGCTCAGACTCACGTCAACTTCTATCGCCGGTACAGGTAGTGGAACCCATCGAACGCTTGACATCGCATCTTCCGGTGCAAATACTAACGCTTCTCATACAAGCTATGGAATATTCTCTTCGGTAATAAATACTGGTAGTACATCTACCGATGTGGCTGGTTGGTTCCAAGCCAGTGGTGCTACCAATAATTACGCCATTATTGCCGGCGTTGGAAACGTCGGTATTGGTGATAGCACTCCCCTTGCCCTTTTGACCGTTGGCAATGGTGATCTCTTTCAAGTCAACTCCAGTGGCGCTATTGCGGCTGTAGTAGGTATTACATCTTCAAGTGACTATGTGCAATCTACTGGTAAGCTCCAGCTCACCACCAATGTTTCTAGTGGTACCGGTACATCAGCTGGTCTTTCAGTCACTGCAAACTCGCTGACCACAGGCAATGGAGTAGATATCTCCTCAACTTCAGTGACTTCAGGTAACCTGGTCAACATTGCCTCTACTTCTACGGCAGCTGCTTCAAGTACCCTCAAGGGAGTAAACATTGCCATCTCTGGTGCAAATGGCACTATTGCTCAGACCGTATATGGTCAGTACAGCTCAGTAACCAACACCAATGCCACCTCTGGAACAAACATTGCGGGCTACTTTACCGCTAGCGGTGCGACAACCGCAAATTACGCAATACAAATTGGTGCAGGGCAATTCATCGAAAATACAAACGGTGCCTTGTCTGCCCCAGGTGCCTTGCTCACGGGGACGTGGATCACCGGTGGTACTGGGACTACTACGAAACCATACGCATTAATTGAAACCACCGGAGCTACTTCAAACACCTGGAGTACATCGGGCACGGGACTCGGGGTTAATGCGGCCACTGGGTTTGTGGGCAACTTGCTCGACCTTCAGCTCAACGGTGTCAGTAAAGCCAAAGTAGACTCAACCGGCGTTCTGACCGTTGTTTCATGCACTGGATGTAGTGCTGGCGCGCAAACACCGTGGGCACAAGATATCGATGCTGCTAGCTTCAATTTGAATAATCTTGGAGCTTCAGGGAATGGCTTAAACTTCAAAAAGGAATTGCCGCATACGCTTCAAATTGCTGATACCACTACTGCTGCTACTGCTGGTGGAGACCTTACGATCAAAGGTGCCGCTGGCAACACCACTGGTACGGGTGGTGCGTTATTGTTGACTGCTGGAGCTGGCGGTTCAGGGGCTGCAACCGGTGGAGGCATTACCATCACCACGGGTGCTGGTGGTGGTACAAGCGGCAACTCTGGCGCCCTGGCACTTCTGACTGGAAACACCATCTCTGGCACGGCTGGGAATATCTCAATTGATGTTGGAACCTCTACTTCAAGCAACGGATCAATCCTTATTGGCACGGCTGCTCGAGCGCAGACTATTACCATTGGCAACACGAGCGGTGGAGTAATTACGCTTGGCGCCACATCTGGCTCAGACTTGGTACTTCAAGATGCTCAATGGTCAGTCACTGGAGCTGGGGTCGCTAGCTTTATCACCGGTACCGTAATTGGATCACAGACCTTTACCACCAATAATATTGCTGATTCGGGCGCGTTGACCATTGCCAGCGGGACATCAGTCAATAATCTGACTGTTCGATCAGGTAACAACGCCGGTGGGGCTTCGGGATCGTCAACATTTTCATCAGGAACCGGTACCACCGCAACTGGTCTGGTCACCCTAGCTTCTGGGAATGCTTCCGCGGGTACAGCAGGGAACATTGCTCTTGATGTAGGAACTTCGACCAGTGGTAACGGCTCAATTCTTATTGGTACTGCCGCACGTGTCCAAACTATTACAATAGGAAACACAAGTAACACAGCGGCTCTTACTCTGAACTCTGGTGTAGCAACCGGCACTGGGGCGGTGTCGGCGTTTGTTCATGCTGATACTGCTCTCACTTCAGGCACCGGTATTCAACTGACCGTCGGTGATCCACAGGTAAATGCAAACGGCGGAGCCTTGACCTTGGGTAAACTGATCAATGTTTCTTCGGCCGATCACTCGTATCTGTCTCTTGATAACCGCGACTTGACCGTTGGTGGGCACAAAAATCAAACCACCATTTCTAATGTGCAAAATGTCTTTGTCTACGATACCACGAGAGATCGTGACGGCGGTCGCTGGACCTCTGACGAGCGGGCTCAAAGTTCGTCGTGGTACAACGAAGTGGTGGATCACCTTGGTAGTGCTTGTATTATTGGCACCGATGATCGTTGTGGCATCGCCGCATTTCCGGACAAATCCATTCTGGTAGTAGCTGGAGCAGCCGGTGCAAACACATTGTATATATTTGATGCTAAAGACAACTCATTGTGGATGACCTTTACCCAAAACGCCGGTGCCACCGTGGCGCTTGGAGTAAATGCGAACAATACCTTATCTTCGGTGTATGCCATGAATGGAAATGTTTATGTTGGCACCAATGGTTCGGCTTCAACCGGTGCCTACGAAATTAACTTTAAGACCGACAAAATTACTCGTTACAACGCCACTGATGCCCGCGATTATGCTTCAACAATCGTTAATAGAAACGCTGCTCAAACTACTGCGTATGCTGATCAAGCCCGTACTGGTCCAAAAATTATCAGTGCCACCGTAAACGATGTCTTTGCTCAAATTGTGGGTGGAAAAACCTATTTTCTGGTGGCTAACGGCAATGCCATAGCAGCTAATGGAGGAATTTCCGTTATCAATGAAACCAATCAGACCACAGTAAACCTTGGGCCAGCTAACGAAAACTATCAGTCACTTTTCTATACCGCAGACGACATTGTTTATGGCCTAAGCTCAACCACCGCGGAGCTAGATGTATGGTACAGTGCCTCGTCAAAGAGTGGTAACAATGCTACTAAAGACACATTTTACGATGAGACCACTAAACCGGCTCTGTGGTCGATTGCTCCTACAATTAACACTGGCGCGCCCGATGCGCTTTTTGTCACTAACGGTACTTCAGACGTTGATGGCCAATCAAACACCATGTACGTCGGTCACAATGCCGGCCTCTCAGTTATCGAAGAAAAGGTAGGAGATGAAACCGCTGGCGCGGTGAAGTACTACACCGGTGGCGCGAGCGGCATAATATCTGAAGAACTTTTTGGGGACATTCGAACTGCATTGCCACTGGCTAGTACTGGTACTATCGCAACGGGTACGCTGCTTACAACTGCAGATGCAGACGTCTCAGTAAAAGTAGCCGGCTATACCACTAAAGGTACAAACGGCATGACCCATTCCTCTGGAATTCGAGGTACCGCAGGTACGTTCGATGGCACGAACTATCTCTGTACCGCTTCAGTCGCGAACACCTGTGCCAATAACGCTAACTTAGACGTCGCTCTGAACAACTTTAGCCTCGGGTTTTGGATCAAAACTGCGAGCTCAGCTACCACTCGGACTCTGGTTAATAAAATGACTACTCCTGGCAGCAATACAGCAGGATACATTGTAAACCTCGGGGGCGGCCATTTGCTTGCTTCGTCAGTCACCGATGGGACAACACTCATTACTGCTACATCGACCAAAGTTATCGATGATAACCTATGGCATCATGTGGTTGTTGTAGAGAACAGACTGATCAATAACTCGGCATGTAACGCAGCCGGTAATTCGTGTACCGTCACCCAATACATCGATGGCGTACAGGATGGTCAATCAGCCGCTAACTCAACTCAGTCTGGTTCGATGACCAATGCTACCCAGATGGCACTGATGGGCAATTCTGTTGGTGCCAACCTAACCACTGGAACCATGGACGAATTCTTCTTTACTGCCACCACCGTCACTGCTTCGCAAGCTAAGTTTATGTATGATGTTGGTAATCGTGCCTTGAACAACCCGAATCACGCAGCCACCACCACTATTCGTAACGTTGCCATTACCGCCGATAACGCAAACAAGATGAATGGATCGTCAGTTGTCAAAGCGGTCAATCCCCTGCTCGATAACGGGTTGCTCTACCTTGGTACCTCTGGTGGTGTCTCAATTGTCGGCATCGATACTGACACGCTTATAGATCTCTACTCCACGTCCATTAATACCAAAGACGACATCAATACCAACTACGATGCAACCAATGGAAACGCAGTTAATGCTATTTCGGTATCAAAAGGCTACGGCACAGGGGTACTGCTAGGAATCGGTTTCAACAATGCCACCGCTGGGGGACTATGGGCTGAGTCCAATGACTCTTCGTTGAAAGATTTTTTTGCTAACTCCTATAATCCATTTGGTAACACGCTGGTGCAAACCAACCTCAACATCGATCGGGTACTTCGGGTGACCAACCAGATATCAACCAGGTTTGACAACTTTGGCTTAGCAGGCAGTTTGCAGCCTCAACTAGCTGATTTATTCAAGGTAGATAGTAATGGGGCGGTCATAAACATCCCAACAGAGCTACTCAATACAAACACCACACTGACAAATACATACTCCGGATTAACCATTGCAGCGCTCAATAGTATGACGGTCAACGGGGCTGGCGGAACTTCAATCTTTAACGGTGTTAAAACCACCACGCCAAATATCACGCAAACTGCAGGTACCATTAGTGCAAATGGCGAGAACATTACCATCGGTACGGTGACTACCAATGGTACGAATGATGGAATACTGCTCAATTTGCCAACTGGAGCTGGTTCAATTACCACCGCTGGAACGATTAATGGCTTAGAATTGCCAACACTTGTTCTCGGTCCGTCGGCCGGCACAATCAATGGCTTTAAATTTGGTGGGATAACCACCTCTTCGGCTGGTGGCACCATCAATGCCATAAACATTGGTGCGGTTGGAACTTCGGGTGGTACCGATACCGGCATCAACATCGGCTCTGGTTGGGACACCGCAATTGCCGTGACTGATAGTCAAGCCGTTGCCAACACCTTGGTTAACTTGACCACCTCTAACACTGGGCAGACCGGTAATACCTTAGGTATAACCACCAGCTCTACTGGCACGGTGACTAATGGGCTGGTACGCTTCAACTTCAATGGTATTCGAACTACAGCCGGTGTTGGATTCCAGATTGATGATATCTCGACCACCTTAGCGACCACTATGAAAATTAATGCTAACTCTTTGACCACTGGTAACGCTCTTGCAATCTCCGCTACTGCAACCGGCTTAACCGGTAGCGCTTTATCAGTGACTACTGGCTCGACTGGCCAACCTTCGGGTAATGGCTTGGTCTACTTTAATTTCAATGGTATTCGCACAGCGGCGGGTGTGGGCTTCCAAATCACCGATATCTCTACCACCTTGGCCACGGTAGTGAACCTCACAGCCAACTCCCTGACTACCGGTAACGCTCTCGCCATCTCGGCCACAGCGACCGGACTGACTGGTAACGCTCTGTCGGTTACAACCGGCTCCACTGGTGCTCCCTCAAACGGCTTGGTTCGATTTAACTTCAACGGTATCCGCACTGCCGCTGGTAATGGGTTTCAGATAGACGATATCTCAACCACTCTGGCCACCGCTATGAAGATTAACGCGAACTCTATGACAACCGGCAATGGATTAGCCATTTCCGCTACCGCCACCGGTCTCACTGGTAATGCCTTATCGGTGACAACTGGTTCAACTGGAACGGTCAGTAATG
>OBEQ011678237.1_pt1 | contig 12517 bp, 24 predicted proteins | sample 1670901 | NCBI WGS metagenome assembly OBEQ01 (sample SAMEA104232315, study PRJEB22302) | groundwater metagenome | biome: forest; feature: aquifer; material: groundwater | place: USA | collected 2011-08-07 | depth 5.4 m | reverse complement strand
GGTTCGACAGGCTCACCACACGGGGAAGCTGTGGTTACTACTGCAGAAGGTGAGCCGCAGGTTTTAAAAGAGAAAAAAGATATTTTAAGAAGAACCAGGGTTAAGATAGAAAAGGGAGCTCCTGGAGCTGCTCCAACAACTCAAAGAAAGGTGATAACAGGAAAGTGAAAAACTTGAAAAAAATATTAAAGAAACATTCTGGTCGAAGTGCCGGCGGTGAAATTACTGTTCGTCATCAGGGAGGAAGACACAAGAGGTATTACCGGGAGATTGATTTTAAAAGAGATAAGTTTGGGATGATGGGAGAAATAGAAGCATTAGAGTATGATCCAAACAGAAATTTAGCAATTGCTTTAATTAAATATAGTGACGGTGAATATCGTTATATTTTAGCTGCCAAAGGGCTAAATTTGGGTGATAAAGTCACTTCAGGTGAAAAAGTTGAGGTCAAAATTGGTAATGCCATGAGGCTAAAAAATATGCCAGTTGGGACTATTGTTCATAACATTGAGCTTGTCCCGGGACATGGTGGGCAACTAGCCAGAAGTGCCGGAGTTGGAGTACAATTAGCTGCCAAAGAAGGTAGCTATGCTCATTTAAAGCTACCCTCGGGAGAAGTCAGGATGGTACCTCTTTTATCAATGGCTACAGTGGGTAGCTTAGGAAATGAGGATTTTAAAAATAGGGTTATTGGAAAAGCCGGTAGATCTCGTTGGATGGGAATAAAACCAACTGTTAGAGGAGTGGCTCAAGATCCTGATTCTCACCCTCATGGTGGAGGAGAAGGCCGTTCTGGAATTGGTCGAAAAAAACCAATGACAGTTTATGGAAAACCGGCTGTTGGAAAAACCAGAAACAAGAAAAAATGGACCAGTAAATACATAATTAAAAGGAGAAAGTAATGGCAAGATCTAGTAAAAAGGGACCATATATTGATGAGAAGTTGATGAAGAAAGTTATGGCTCAAAAGGCCGGTGGGGGTAAAACAGCTATTAAAACTTGGGCTAGAAGATCTCAGATTCCACCTGAGTTTGTGGGTCATACATTTTTAGTTCATCAAGGGAAAAACTTTATTACTGTGTTTATAACTGAATCAATGGTTGGACACAGATTAGGTGAATTTGCACCAACAAGACTTTTTAGAAGTCATGGAAAGGTGACAGAAAAGAGCACCTCAAAGACATAATATGGAAGTAACAAGTATTCAAAAATTTATTCATACTAGCCCTAGGAAGTTGCGATTGGTGGCTGATATGGTGCGTGAGATGACACCAGATGATAGTTTGAAAGTCTTGGGGATAACACCTAAAGCTGCTGCTTTGGATTTGGCAAAGGCAATAGAGACAGTACTGGCAAATGGTAAACAGCGGGGTTTAGATATATCAAAACTTGTTTTTAAAACAATTGAGATCAACGAGAGTACGAAGATGAGAAGATTCAGAGCAGGAACAAGAGGAAGAGTTAAACCGTATAAGAGACGTATGTCTCATATAAAGATTGTGTTGGAGGAGGTTAAATAGTGGGACAAAAAATACATCCGGTTGGTTTTAGAATGGGTATTGGAGCTCCGTGGAAATCCCGTTGGTTTGCTCTTGGTTCTAAATATAAACAATATGTCTTGGAAGATATAAAAATTCGGGAAATTTTAATGAAGAAACTTAAACCTGCAGGTATTGAATCTGTTGAGATTGAAAGAGCTATAAACAAATTAAAAATAATTATTTATGTTTCCCGTCCGGGAGTTTTAATTGGACGTGGTGGATCAGGTTTAACTGAGCTTAAGAAATTTTTAATGAAGGAGTTGAAAGTTAAAAGTGAAAATAGTTTGGAGATTATACCAATGGAAGTAAAATCTGCTGATCTGGCAGCTTTTTTGGTTGCGCAAGGTGTGGGCGAGCAGCTTGCCAGGAGAATGCCTGCACAAAGAGTAATGAATCAAGCAATCGATCGGGTAATGAGGGCAGGAGCTAAGGGAGTAAGGATTGTTATATCAGGAAGAATTGGCGGAGCAGAAATTGCAAGACGTGAGTGGAAAGCAACGGGGAGTATGCCGCTCCATACCTTAAGAGCGGATATAGATTTTTCGGTTTATCCAGCCTTAACAAAATCTGGATATGTGGGAGTAAAGGTTTGGATAAATAAGGGAGAGGTGGAGATTTAGTATGGCTTTGTTACAACCAAAAAGAACTAAATATAGAAAACAATTTAGAGGTAAGATGGGTGGAGTTGCCACCAGAGCTAATCAGCTGAACTTTGGCCAATTTGGATTGAAGGCTATGGAGGCTAGTTGGTTAACTAGCAGGCAAATAGAGGCAGCAAGGCGCGCAATAGCTCATTTTACTCAAAGAGGGGGACGTATTTGGATTAGGGTTTTTCCTGATAAACCAATTACTAAACATCCAGCCGAAGCACCGATGGGTTCAGGTAAAGGTGACGTAGAAGGCTACGTTGCAGTTGTTAAACCCGGGCAACTGATTTTTGAAATGGGAGCTGTTGGGAAGGGAGTAGCAGAAGAAGCCTTAAGACTAGCTGCTCATAAGCTGCCAATAGCAACTAAGTTTGTAGAGAAAATATGAAAAAAAACGATTTTATACAAATTAAAGCTCTGGATTTGAGTGAGTTAAAACAAAAAGCAAAGACACTAAAGCTTGAAATAGAAGATGTAGTGATGGATAAAAATATGAAAAAGTTAAAAGATCTAAAAACAATTTTTAAGAAAAGAAAAGATTTGGCACAAGTATTAACCGTTGCCAGACAAAAGCAGTTATTGGCAGAGTTGGAAGGAAAAAGCAAATGATAGGTAGAGTTGTTTCAACAAAATTAAAAAATACAGCCACTATTTTGGTAGAAAGAATTGACATGCACCCTTTGTATAAAAAGACTTATATTCAAAGTAAAAAGTATCTAGTTGATGATGTTCTGGGTGTTAAAGAGGGAGATATTGTGGAAATTATAAACTGTAAACCAGTTTCAAAAAATAAACACTGGAAGATTGTCAAAGTAGTAGGAAAGAATTTAGAAGAGATTAATGAAGCAAACTTAAAAAAAGCAGCAGAAGAGGTAATTGCCGAAGTGATGCCGGAAGAAGAAAAACCGAAGAAGAAAGGAAAAAACAGTGGTACAGCACAGAAGTAGACTGACAGTTGCAGATAATAGCGGAGCAAAGGATCTTATGGTTATACAACCCTTGGGTGGTTCGGGTAAACGCAAAGCTACCTTAGGACAAGTAGTTGTAGGAGTTGTGAAGGGCGCAGATCCAAATGGGCAGGTGAAAAATCATGAGATAGTTAAAATTGTGATAGTCAGAACTAAAAAAGAAGTAAGACGCGATGACGGCTCATATATAAAATTTGACGATAATGCAGGTGTAATCATAGATGATGATGGTAACTTACGGGCAACCCGTATTTTTGGACCGATTGCAAGAGAAGTCAGAGACGTCGGATTTTCAAAGATCATATCTTTAGCACAGGAGGTTTGGTAGTTCGACTACGCTCACTATGAAGATAAAAAAAGGAGATAAAGTAAAGATATTGCTTGGTAAAGATCGGGGAAAAGAAGGAACTGTGGAATATGTAATACCAAAAGAGAAAAAGGTTTTTGTAAGCGGCGCAAATCTTTATAAAAGACATGTTAGAAAACAGGGACAAATAGAAGGTGGAATTATTAATATTCCAAAACCAGTTGATATTTCTAATGTTTCCTTGATTTGTCCAAATTGCAAAAAGATAACCAGAGTAGGTTACCAAATAGTGGGTAAGGAAAAGTTAAGAATATGTAAAAAATGCAAGGAGGAGGTTAAGTGAATAGACTTAAAGATAAATATATAAAAGAAGTTTCTGATAAGTTGCAGCAAGAGTTAGCCTTAAAAAATAAAATGGCAGTACCAAAGCTTGCCAAAGTTGTTATCAGCATGGGTTTGGGTGAGGCAAAAGATAATGCCGGGATTTTAGAAAAAGCTAAGGTTTATATGACTGCTCTTGCAGGACAAACCCCTGTTACCACGCTGTCTAAAGCCTCCATAGCATCTTTTAAAGTGAGCGTTGGTCAGCCAATTGGGATGATGGTAACACTTAGAGGAGATAAAATGTATGCTTTTTTAGATAAACTCATAAATATTGTTTTTCCTAAAGTCAGAGATTTTAGGGGTATATCTGATAGGTCTTTTGATAACTTTGGAAATTTAAATATTGGTTTAAGAGAGCAGACTATTTTTCCAGAAGTAGATTATAAGAGCGTTGATAAGGTAAGAGGTTTGGCAGTAACTATCACAACAACTGCTAAAAATAAGGAGCAAGGCAAGAAACTCCTAGAATATTTAGGGATGCCTTTTAAGACGTAATATGGCCAAGCTGAGTAATATTGTTAAAAAGAAATTTAAATATGAGGTACAAAAGAAAAATCGTTGTATGAGGTGTGGTAGGCCTCGCGGTTACCTTAGTAAATTTGGACTTTGCAGACTTTGTTTTAGAGAATTAGCTCACTTAGGTTTATTACCTGGAGTGAAGAAAGCGAGTTGGTAATATGGACCCAATAGCGGATGCATTAATTAGAATAAAAAATGGTTATCAGGTTGGTAAAGAGAAAGTCCAGGTAAGGTATTCTAAGCTAATTTGGCGCTTGATGAAGCTTTTGGAAAAAGAAGGCTACATTGATAGTAGCAAAGAAATAGATAGACAAATTGAAGTGACTCTTAAATATGAGTCCAGAAAACCAGTCCTTACTGATATAAAACGTGTTTCAAAGCCATCTCTTAGGGTATATGGCGGAGTCAAGGATTTACCAAGAGTATTAAACGGTTTAGGAATAGCAATTATATCAACGCCTAAAGGACTTTTGACTGATAAAGAGGCAAGAAAACAAAAAATAGGAGGCGAGATACTGGCACTCGTTTGGTAATATATGTCAAGAATAGGTAATGCACCAGTTTTAATACCTGCCGGAGTAACCATTGAGAAAAATGGAATTAATATTGTGGTTAATGGACCAAAGGGAATTTTGAAGATGGAGGTTGCTTTAGGGATTAAGGTGGAAATAGAAGGAGATAGAATAATTGTTAAAAGAAAAAATGATCAGAAAAAAATAAGAGCACTACACGGACTAATAAGAAGCTTAATTGCCAATATGGTTGTGGGTGTGACAGAGGCTTGGAGTAAGAATTTAGAACTGGTTGGGGTTGGATTTAGAGCCCAAACAGATGGAAAAAAACTTACTCTGAATGTTGGTTATTCTCATCCGGTAGATGTTTTGGCGCCGGAGGGAATTACTTTTGAAGTTTCTGACAATACAAAAATTAAAGTTTCTGGTATTGATAAGCAGTTGGTTGGTCAGCTTGCAGCCAATATCAAAAAAGTAAGAGTACCGGATGTATATAAAGGTAAAGGAATAAGATATGAAGGTGAATATATAAGGAAAAAGGCAGGAAAAAGCGCCAAGCAGGGAGTTGGAGCGCCGGGAGCTAAGTAATATGAAAAGAGAAAGTAGAATTAAAAGACACTTAACGATCAGAAAGCATTTGGCAGGGACAAAAGAATGTCCCAGATTAGCTGTGTTCAGATCAAATAAGCATATTTTTGCTCAGATTATTGATGATAATGATAGTAAGACTATAGTTTCAGTATCGGATATCAAAGCTGAGGGGAAAAAGAGCGAAAAAGCCTATCAAATGGGGAAGAAATTGGCAGAAAAAGCTCTAAAGAAAAAATTGAAGAAAATGGTGTTTGACAGGGGAGGATTTTTGTATCATGGTAGGATAGCGCAGCTTGCTAAAGGCGCAAGAGAAGGAGGACTAGAATTTTGATAGAACAATCGGAATTTTTTGAAAGAGTTGTGCAGGTAAACAGAGTATCAAAAAAGACCAAAGGTGGAGATAAAAGATCTCTTTCCGTGCTTGTGGTTGTAGGAGATAAAAAGGGCAGAGTTGGAGTTGGTTTGGGAAAGGCCAGCGAAGTTCAGTCAGCTGTGCGTAAGGCAACAACTTATGCAAAAAAGCATCTAACTTTGGTTCCTTTAAAAGGTAGAACCATACCACATCAAATTTTGGTAAAAAATGGAGCAGCAAGAGTACTTCTTAAGCCTGCACCCGAGGGTACCGGGGTGATAGCCGGAGGGGCAGTAAGAGTGGTAGTTGAGGCAGCAGGTATACATGATATTGTTTCTAAAATTTTGGGTACTAAAAACCAAGCCTCTAATGTTTATGCAACGCTTGAAGCACTGAGCAAGCTAAAACGAGTAGAAGAAAGGCACAAAGATGAGACATAAAAAGCGTCTTGGGCGTGGTATAGGTTCTGGTAAAGGAAAAACTGCAGGAAGAGGTACCAAAGGTCAAAAAGCCAGAGGTAAAATCCCTGCTACCTTTGTGGGGAGTCTCCCCTTTTACAAAAAATTGCCGCTTAGAAGAGGTCAAGGTAACCCTAAGTATTCTCCTAAATTAGTGCCGATTAAACTGTCTAAGCTAAATGTTTTCAAATCAAACACAGTGGTTGATTTAGCTAAACTAATAGAAGCAAAAATTCTTACTGAAAAAGAGGCAAAAAAGGGTGTGAAAATTTTAAGTGGGGGAGAAATTAATATCTCTTTAGTTGTAAAGTTACCGGTATCGAAAACCGCCAAAGAAAGTATTGAAAAAAAAGGCGGAAAGGTGGAAGATGTCTAATATTCTATTGCCAATTATTAATGCTTTTAAGATTGCTGAGTTACGGCGAAAAATTATCATAACCGCTATTTTGGTCATAATCTTTAGAATTGTTGCACATATTCCTGTTTCGGGAGTAGATTTAGTAGCACTGCAGCAACTTTTTGCATCTAATCAATTTTTGGGACTTTTGGATATCTTTTCCGGAGGGACTCTAGCTAATTTTTCCATTATTTCCTTAGGACTTAACCCTTATATTAACGCTTCAATAATCCTGCAGCTTTTAACAATGATCATTCCTTCACTTGAAGCCTTATCAAAAGAAGGTGAAATGGGCAGACAAATGATCAATCAATATACAAGATATTTGACTGTACCACTTGCTATAGTTCAAGCCATTGGTATGTTTGTTTTACTGAAAAACCAAGGAATCCTTGTTCAAGCTAGCCCAATTCAAATTGCATCAATTATTGTTGGTATGACTGCCGGAGCTATCTTTTTAATGTGGCTTGGAGAGCTTATTACAGAATATGGAATAGGTAACGGGATTTCACTTTTAATTTTTGCAGGAATTGTTTCTAGGCTTCCCCTAGTCTTAACCCAAACAGCTCAGGTTGTTGATCAGGCACAAATTTTAAATTTTCTGATATTAGTAGTTCTGGGAGTTTTAGTAACCGGCGCAGTAGTTTTTATTAATGAAGGAAGAAGACAGATTGCTGTTCAATATGCCAGGAGGTCTATGGAAGGAAAAGGAAGTAGTGGTGCCCAAACATATTTACCCTTGAGAGTTAATCAAGCCGGAGTGATACCGATTATTTTTGCAGTTTCTTTGGTACTAATGCCATCTTTTGCAGGTTCTTACCTGGCAGGGCAAAGTCAACCCCAGCTGGTCTTTTTAGGCAAGTGGCTTGCCTCAAATTTTAATCCTCAGAGTTTGATTTATAATTTAACTTATTTTGCTTTAGTTGTCGGTTTTACCTTTTTTTATACTGCTGTAATTTTTAATCCTGTTAAAGTCTCAGATGAAATTAAAAAATATGGAGGATTTCTTCCAGGAATTAGACCAGGTGCTCAAACAGCTGCATTTTTAAATTATATTATAGTTAGAGTTACCTTAGCAGGAGCCATATTTTTAGGAACTATTGCGATTTTACCCTCAATTGCCGCTCAAGTAACAGGTATCCAAACTTTAGTTTTAGGTGGAACAGGACTTTTGATTGTGGTGTCTGTAATTTTGGATACAGCCAAACAATTTGAGTCTAAATTAATTGAGAGAAGTTATGAGGTATTTGCCAGAAGATAACTATGAAAATTCTCTTTATTGGTGCTCAAGGTTCAGGTAAATCTACACAAGCTAAATTACTGGCTCAGTTTTTAGGCCTGCCATATATCTCCACAGGTGATATTTTTCGGCAGATGCAAGGGGAGATTAAGCAAATTTTAGATCAGGGAAAATTGGTTGATGATCAAACTACATCTAGAATTGTTGAAGAAAGACTTAAAAAGGGAGATTTAGAAAATGGATTTATTTTTGATGGTTATCCTAGAACCTTGGAACAGATGAGACTTTTTGACCCTGGGTTTGATAAAGTTATTTATCTTGATCTACCTGATGAAAAAGCTTCAGAAAGACTTCTGGTAAGAGGTAGAGAAGATGATACTAAGGAGCTTATTGCCGAAAGGTTAGCCCATTACCACGGCCAAACTGATCCAATCCTAGATTATTACAGACAAAAAGGAATACTAAAATCAATTGATGGCTCAGGCAGTATTGATGATATACAACAAAGAGTAAGGGATTTGGTAAATGGTTAGGAATAGATATGAGTTAAAGTTGATGAGGGAGAGCGGAACGATTGCCGCCTTAGCCTTAAAAAAAGCTTTACAGGAAGTTAAAGTAGGGATTAGTGGATTAGAACTTGATAAAATTGTTGAGAAAGAGATTTATAGATTGGGTGGTGATCTATCTTATAAGAGCGTGCCGGGGTATAAATTTGCGACCTGCATCACTATTAATGAACAGGTGGTTCATGGAATACCAACCGAGCGAAAGTTGGTGGATGGAGATTTAGTTAGTATTGATTTAGCAGTTGAGTTTAGGGGTTGGCATACGGATTGTGCTTGGAGTGTATTAGTTAGGGGACAGGGGACAGGGGACAGGGGACAGCGAGAAAAAGAGAAGTTTTTAAAAACAGGAGAAGAAGCTTTGTGGGATGGAATAGCTCAGGCTGTTGTTGGCAGCAGAGTAGGAGATATCTCAGCTGCTATTCAATCAAAAGTGGAAGGAGCTGGTTACCATGTTGTGAGAGCTTTGGTAGGTCATGGAGTGGGTAAAACTCTACATGAAAAACCAGAAATTCCGGGATATGGAACTGCTGGAACAGGAGCAATTTTAAAGGATGGGATAAGTTTAGCAATTGAAGTAATTTATGGTAAAGGAACATCTGAAGTGGTTTTAAAGCAAGATCAATGGACTTATTCTATTGCTGATAAGTCTTGGGGGGGCCTTTTTGAAATGACTGTAGTTGTGGGAAAAGATCAGGCTGAAGTGTTGACCCCGATCAGGATCGGGGTTGACCTATAACCTATAATCTGATAAAATCATGAGATTAAAATAATGGCTAAAGATGTTATTGAGGTAGAGGGCAAGGTAGTTGAAGTTTTGCCCAATACTTTATTTAGAGTAGAGATTGAAAAAAGCGATAGTCTGCCAGAACTTTCTGGTAGGGTGATCTTATGTCATATCTCGGGTAAAATGAGAATGCACTATATTAGATTACTTGCAGGAGATAGAGTAAGGATGGAGATGAGCCCGCAATATGATATTGATAAGGGAAGGATTACATTTCGGTTGAAATAATATGAAAGTGCAGGCAAGTATAAAAACTAGATGTAAATTTTGCAAAGTGGTCAAGAGAGAAGGCATTTTATATGTCATCTGTCCTCGTGACCCAAGGCACAAACAAAGACAAGGATAATTATGGCTAGAATTGCAGGAGTTGATTTGCCGGAAGGAAAAAGAGTTGATATTGGTTTAACTTATATTTTTGGTATAGGTAGATCCAACGTAGTTAAAGTTTTAGAAACTGCTAAAGTAGATCCTGCTAAAAGAGTTAAAGATTTAACAGAAGAGGAAGTTAATAAGTTGCAAAAAGAAATAGAAAAAATTAAGGTGGAGGGAGATTTAAGTCAGGAAGTTGAACAAAATATTAAAAGACTTGAGGAAATTGGTAGTTTCCGAGGTTTAAGACACCGCAGGGGTTTACCAGCAAGAGGTCAGAGAACAAGATCTAATGCCCGAACCAAGAGAGGCAAGAGAAAAACAGTTGGTACTGTTAGAAAAGAAGCAGTCGCGCAGAGCGGTACTGTTAAAACAGGAGAAACTAAACCAAATGCCTAAGAAAATAATACAAATCAAAAAGCAAAAAACCCAGCGTAAAGTACCTAGTGGTAGGGTTTATGTAACAGCCACCTTTAATAATACTTTAGTTACCTTAACAGATGCTTCTGGTAATACTCTTGCCTGGGGTACATCTGGTGCAGCTGGATTTAAAGGTGCCAGAAAAGCTACACCATTTGCTGCTATTTCTGCTATGGAAAAAGTTGCCTTGAGGGCCAAAGAGTTTGGTATGAGTTCTTGTGAAGTATATATCAAAGGGCCAGGACCAGGTAGGGATGCCACTATTAAAGCTTTAAGAAGTGCAGGAATTAATATTACCATGATTGCCGATGTTACACCCATCCCCCATAATGGTCCAAGGGCTAAAAAGAGGAGGAGAGTTTAGTGGCAAGATATACTGGACCTAAGCGTAGATTATCAAGACGTGAAGGAATAGCTCTTTTTGCAAAAGACGTTAAAGCACTGGAGCGAAAGGGAGCTGTTGCCCCTGGTCAACATGGAGCCAGAATGAGACGGAGAATCTCAGAATATGGTTTGCAACTTCGGGAAAAACAAAAAGCCAAGAGGTTTTATGGTATTTTGGAGAAACAATTTAAAGGCTATTTCAATAAAGCTTCTAAAGTAAGAGGAGCTACAGGTTTGAGGTTACTTGAACTTTTAGAAACAAGACTTGATAATGTAGTTTACAGACTTATGTTGGTTAAAAGTAGAGCGGAGGCACGACAAATGGTATCCCATGGTCATATCAAGGTAGATGATAAAAAAGTTAACATACCCTCATATAGGGTTGGAGTTGGTCAGACTATTGCATTATCTGAGGGATTAAGAGATAATACCCAGGTTAAAAAGAGCTTAGAGGAAGCTTCAACCTTGCCGGAGTGGCTTGAAAGACAAGCTACAGTAGGCAAGGTTTTAAGAATTCCGAAAAGGGAAGAGATGGAACAATCAATTGATGAACAATTGATTGTTGAGTATTACAGTAGGTGACGCTTGCGTCATCCTGAGCAAAGTCGAAGGATCTATATGTTTAAGGTAAAAACAGAAGCGGAAAAAGAAAATTTTGGCAAAATCTCAATTGAGCCTCTTGAGGCTGGGTTTGGTCATACCTTAGGTAATAGCTTGAGGAGGGTACTTTTAACCGCTCTTCCAGGCGCTGCTGTAACCTCAATTAAAATCGATGGAGTTTCACATCAGTTTTCAACAATTGATGGAATTTTAGAAGATGTTATTGAGATTATCTTAAATATTAAAAAAATTCGTCTCAATGTTCATTCAGAAAAGCCGGTTAAGCTTTCGATTAAAGTGAGCGGCAAAAAAAAGGTTACTGCGGGTGATTTTGAAATAGAAGGAGACGGAGAGATTGCAAACCCAGAGCAACATATAGCTAGCTTAACTGACAGCAAATCCAAATTGAATATGGAGATGGTAGCAGAGCAAGGTAAAGGTTATTCAATGGCTGAAGAGAGAAAGACTAATCAGATTGGTGTAATCGCCGTAGATGCTCTGTTTAGTCCAGTGTCGGCTGTTAACTATAGTGTGGATCCAACCAGAGTTGGAAGAAGAACAGACTTTGATAAGCTAACTTTAGATGTTACAACTAATGGCACCCTCACACCACTTGAGGCTATAAACGAGGCAGCAAGAATTTTATCAAACACCTTTCATAAAATATATAAACCTGAGAGAGAGGAAGAAGTTGAAGACAGCGGTCCCTCAATTTCTGAAGAGGTATTAAAATTAACCATTGAAGAACTAGACTTGCCTGTTCGAATAACCAATGCTCTAAAGGCTATAGAAATTAATACCATTGAAGATTTAATCAACACTCCCCGTCAACAACTCTTGAAAGCTAAGAATTTAGGAGTTAAGTCTATAAGTTTAGTGTCAGAAAAGCTTTTGGAGAGGGGGTTGTCTTTGGGTGAGGCATAGAATTTATGGTAAACACCTTGGAAGAGACAAAGACGAGCGCGATACCCTCTTTAAAGGTTTAATACAAGCACTTTTAACTCATGGGACTATTGAGACTACTGAAGCAAAGGCTAAATCTATTAAAGGTTTGGTTGATAAAGTAATCAATTTGGCGAAGGATGAGCGAAGCTCGCGCGCTTCGCGCACTAAAAAAATCTACGGGAATAGAACCTCAGGCTACACTTCATTGGTAAAATTAGGAAGAAGATTGGGTGATCAAGCTATGATGGTAAGAATGAGTTTGATCACCAAATCTTCTGAGAAAAAAACAAAATGAGTACCAATAGATTATCGGCAAAAGATATAAAAAGAGAAAAGCATATCCTTGATGCTGGTGGAAAAATTTTAGGTAGGTTGGCAACTGAGGTTGCAACAATTTTAATGGGAAAGAAAAAACCACAGTTTGTCCCATACTTAGATACAGGAGATTTTGTGGTCGTTACAAATGCTAGCAAAGTAAAGATGACTGGCAAAAAAATGCAAACAAAAACTTATACCAGGCATTCAGGGTATCC
>OBEQ011094991.1_pt1 | contig 12517 bp, 9 predicted proteins | sample 1670901 | NCBI WGS metagenome assembly OBEQ01 (sample SAMEA104232315, study PRJEB22302) | groundwater metagenome | biome: forest; feature: aquifer; material: groundwater | place: USA | collected 2011-08-07 | depth 5.4 m | reverse complement strand
TGATTGAAGAAAAATTAGATATTGCCGAGGAGCACTACTTGTCTATTACCTATGATACCAACGCAAAACAACCGGTGATGATTTATAGCGCCGAGGGCGGTATGGATATAGAAGATGTGGCGGAAGAAAAAATAATCAAAACCCTATTAGATATTCGTAGTTCTGTCATTCCGACTCAAGCGGAGAAATCCCTTTCGCACATTGTTCAAGAATTATGGCAATGTTTTGTGCAAGAAGACACTAGGGTGGTAGAAATAAATCCGTTAGTCAAAACAAAGAGCGGGGAGTGGTTTGCGGCCGATGCCAAAATTGCTTTGGATGATGATGCTTTTTATCGTCATAAAGAATGGGAAAGTTTGGCGCCACGTACAATGCTTGGCAGATTGCCTACCGAACGAGAGGCGGCAGTGAAAAAAATAGATGAAGGTGAAGGTTATTATCGTGGTACGGCCGGCAAGTATATAGAAATGGAAGGAAATATTGCCGTATTATTTTCTGGTGGTGGCGCTAGCATTGCTAATATGGACGCTTTGCTTAAAGCAGGTCTAAAGCCGGCAAACTACACCGAATATTCCGGTAATCCGCCGCGTGAAAAAGTTTATCAGTTGGCCAAAATTGTTTTATCCAAACCCGGATTAAAAGGCCTTTGGATTGCCGGTGGGGTAGCCAACTTTACCAATATTGCCGAAACATTTAATGGTATTACCGATGCGCTGGATGAAATAAAACCAAATTATCCGATTGTGGTGCGTCGCGCTGGACCATTTGAGGAAGAAGGTATGAAATTGATGAAAGACTGCGCCGAGCGTAACAATTTAAATATCAAATTATTTGGCAAAGAAACATCTATGAGCGCCACCGCTCAGATTTTGGCAGATATGGTGAAGTGATATGTCAATTTTAATAGATAAAAATACTCAAGTGTTGGTGCAAGGCATTACCGGCAAAGAGGGTGCCAAGGCCACCAAAGCGATGTTGGATTATCATACCAACGTTGTTTGTGGTGTTACACCAAACAAAGGTGGTCAAGAAGTAGAAGGTAAAGCGGTTTTTAATTCTATCAAAGAAGCTAAAGAAAAATTTCCGGGTATAAACGCCACGGCTATTTACGTCCCCCCATTTGCGGCCAAGGCAGCTATTTTGGAAGCGATAACCAATGATATTCCGTTGATAAACATAATCGTAGAAAGAATCCCAATTCAGGATACCGCTTATTGTCTGGCTGCAGCCAAAGAAAAAAACATCAAAATTATTGGTCCAAGTTCATTGGGTTTAATTGTACCTGGTGTGGGGCGGATTGGTGTGGTGGGCGGAAGTTTGGTAGACGAAATTTTTACCCCTGGACCGGTAGGAATAATTTCTCGTTCTGGGGGAATGACTAACGAATTGTCTTGGCAGATGCGCAAAAGTGGTTTGGGACAGAGCGCGGCCATTCATGTGGGTGGGGATTTGCTAATGGGTATGACTTATGCGGATATTTTGCGTCTATTTGAAAAAGATGACCAAACTAAAGCCGTGGCAATTTTTGGCGAACACGGCGGCAGCTTTGAGTTTGAGATAGTTGATTTAATAAAAAATAAGGAGTACACTAAGCCATTGGCAATTTACATTGGAGGGAAGTTTGCCAACGTTTTCCCCCAAGGCATGAATATTGGCCATGCCGGCGCTATTGTGGGTCGCGGCCAAGGCGCAGCCGAGAAAGAGGCGGCATTAGCGGCTGTAGGCGTAAAAATCGCGGAAAGGTATGAAGATCTAGCCAGTTTAATGAAATCAATTTTAAGTTAGTAAATATGGAATGGAAAACAGCTATTAGCAATATTTCCGACAACAAAGAAACTATCCGAGGTTACGATTTATCAGAACTGATTAAAAATAAAAGTTTTGTAGAGACTATATTTTTGGTTTTAAAAGGAAATTTGCCTAGCGTTAATGAAGCCAGGATGCTCAATGCTTTGTTTACCGCAGCCATAGATCACGGTGTGGGTACTGCTTCGACTATCGCTAGCCGCACAGCGGCTTCGGCTGGCAAAAATATGCAAGCTGCTTTGGCAGAGGGAATTTTGGCAATGGATAAATTGCATGGCGCTGCCACCGGAGACGCCGCTAAATTTTTTGTAGAAAATGTAGATGAAAAAAATGTGGCCGAGTTGGTGCAGTCTCTCAAAGATAGAAAAATTAGATTGCCGGGTTATGGACATAGAATTTTAACACATGATCATCGCACCGATGCTCTTTTTGTCATAGCCAAGGAAACTGGTTTTTATGGTCAGCGCTGCGCTTTCGCCGAAAGGGTAGGTGTAGAATTAAATAAAATATCATCTAAGGTATTACCATTAAATATAGACGGGGCTATGGCAGCCATTCTTTTAGATATGGGATTCCCGTGGCAGATGGCTACAGGGTTTTTTATTATCGCTCGCGTGCCGGGATTGGTGGCGCATATTTACGAAGAGATGATGAGTAAAGAATAATCTCCGCAACATTTATGGCAGAAAAAATTCTTGATTTACATATTCATTCCCGCTATTCGCGAGCCTGCTCGGCAGATTTGGAATTACCCAAAATCGCCAAAGCTTGTGAGCAAAAGGGAATAGATATAGTGGTGACTGGTGATTTTACTCATCCGGCTTGGATCAAGCATATCAAAGAAAATTTAGCTGAAGAAAGACAGGGGATTTATAAACTAAAAGACAATAGTAGCAAAACCAGATTTATTTTAGGTACAGAAATTTCTTGTATTTATAAACATAAAGATGCCACCCGCCGGGTGCATCTTTTGATCTTGGCTCCAAGTATAGAGGCTGTAGAAAAATTTAATGCTATTTTAACAGAAAAAGGGGTGAATATTCGGTCTGATGGTCGGCCGATTATGGGTCTCTCGGCCAAAGCAGTCTTGCAAATAATATTGGATATAGACCCGAGGTTTATGATGATTCCGGCCCATATCTGGACCCCGTGGTTTGCCGTGTTTGGGTCCAAATCGGGCTACAATGCCATGGAGGACTGTTTTGAAGAATTAACCCCACATATTACTGCTGCCGAAACCGGCTTGTCTAGCGACCCAACTATGAACCATCGGCTTTCCGCGCTGGATAAGATTACTTTGGTTTCCAATTCCGATGCGCATAGTTTAAATAATTTGGGTCGAGAAGCAAATGTTTTTGATCTGAGTAATAATTATAATTATGATGAAATTGTAGAAGTATTAAAAACAGGAGACAGAAAAAAGTTTTTATATACGATTGAATTTTATCCGGAAGAAGGAAAGTATTTCCATGATGGACACGCTGTTTGTAAAGCAGTCTTGTCCCCAAAAGAAACAAAGAAAAATAAATTTTTATGTCCCAAGTGTAAAAAACCGGTAACAGTCGGAGTGCTGCACCGTGTGGAAGATTTGGCAGACAGACCCGACTTTGCTAAGGCTTCGACGGGCAAGCAAGAAAAAAATATCTCGCCGGAAAAATTTATTCCGCATAAATATATTGTACCGCTGAAAGAAATGATTGCTAAAGTTTTTGGAGTTGGGCCGATGAGTAAAAAAGTGGCAACAGAATACGAAGCAATGTTAAAAAATTTGGGCAGTGAATTTTTTATTTTATTAAAAGCAGATATAAAAGAAATAGAAAAATATATTTCCGATAAAAATATTGCTGTAGCCATAGCCAATATGCGCAGTGGTAAGGTGAAAGTAAAACCCGGCTATGATGGAATATTTGGCTCGGTAGAGGTAATTCCGAAAATTTAGTTGTCATTGCGAGTAGTAACGAAGCAATCCCAAAGTACTGGTAGTGCCGTACAGTGGGATTGCCGCGTCGCTACGGCTCCTCGCAATGACAATAAAAAAAACCTCTCTTTGCAGAGAGATTTTTTAAAGAAGACTAACGAGCTTTTTTAGCTTTTTTTGCCTTCTTAGCTTTTTTCTTGGCTGCCATATTGTGCACCCCCTTTCGTTTTTTTAGTTTGAAATAAGTTTTTTCTACTCGCGAGGAAAGAAAAAACTTATAGAAGAAATTTTTACAAGACAAGCATTGCTGTAAAAAAATCTCTCGACCTATTTATTATAGAATGTTTTGTTGTAAATGTGAATAGTAAAAGTGAAAGTTATGCACAGGCCAAGCTTTATCGTGAGATAAAATTTATTTTTCAATTATTTTTTATAATTTTTAAGTATTGACATAAGCATTAAAATTAGTATATAATATTGCAGGTTTTATTTTACCACCAACAGTCTGCGATTCAAGCCAGACAAAGGAGAGAGTCATGGGAAATCTGATCTTGAGTCGGGAAGACGACGATGTTCTGAAGAATTTGGTGGATGTGAAGCAACTTCTAGTTGTGCCTGAACCGCACAAACTTGATTTGAGCCAAGGTGCCATTGTGGTAGCTTGCGCTGATGGTGATCAGATGGATGATTTGATCGAAGATATCCGTAGACTGTCTGCCGAAAAAGGGAAGAAGCCCCGCCCTCATTTGCTTACCGAGCATGGAGGCGCTCTAGTGCTATCTCCAGATTGGCGTGATCCGGATCGACCCGGACGCGCCCAGCGGCTCATAGAGGATATTATCGATGCGCGCGACATGAAAGGTATTTACACGGTTCTGCTCTTTTGCCACGCCCCTTGCGGTAAGGCTAGAGCACGTCAAGTCGGCGTCGAAGAATCAATCAGCCACCTTATGTTGGCTAAGAAGGTCGTTAAGAAGTTGGACCCTCGTTTTCAGGTGCGGTGCTTCAAGCATGTGGATTGGCATGATCAGATCGTAAACGGAGAGCATCACAAGGAAACGTATTTCATTCCTGTTGAACGCTGGATTCAGCTGCAGGAGTAGAACGCTATTTTGTTCATTATTTCGGAATTTGTTTCGTTCGCCTCGTGCCCAATGTGTGGTGTGAGGCTTCTTTTTTCCATTGACATTTTTATTTTTAGCGAGTAATATTGGCAAATACTAAGAACGGTGTACTTAGAGAAAAATTATAATTTTTTATGGAGAAAATAGCATATTTAGAAGCGCTTAGCCAGTTGGCATTACCCGAAATTGGCAAAGGCTTGGAGCAGCAATTGGAAAATTATATAAGTGTGGTGGCCACACTTGATCGTGAGCGTGCCGAGCAAAACGATTCCGATGCAGAGACCAAAGAATTGGCTATGCTGTATTTTAAGTTGCGCCAATTTATTTATTCCCGCGACCATCGTTTGGATGAAATCGCCTCTCCGGAAGTTCAAGAAGCCATCGCCACAAAAACCGCTTTATTTCCTTACGGTGTGCCTAGATTGTTGATATGTCTTGATGGGCGTGTTTTATCTAAATTGTTTGCCGGTTTGCATGGGAATGCTTTGCGTATGCCAGCCGGTGACAGCAGCGAATTCCGTCCTTGCCGCCAAGGCCGCTGTCTGTTTTTGGCAGAAGGACAAATAACTAAAGTTATCAACGAGGTATTTAAACACCAGGATGAATTGTGTGAAATCTTTGATAGTCATGTGGGGTGCGCGGCGCGTAAATTGGCGGCCGAAGAAAAAAAAGGCGGTCCGGTTTTGGACAAAGGTTTGGCGGAAGATGTAAAAAGAAAAAAAGATATGGCCGCCGCCTTACAAAAATATGTTGAGGATAAATATTTAGGAAGTAAAAAAGTTGTAGTTTTACAAACATCTTTTGATCCCCATAGCGGTTATATGTATATGGGTCTGGAGAAATCTGGTTGTTTAGACAATGATCCGAGAGTTGCGTCCGAAGGTTATACCGAAAAAGTTTTAGCGGTTTTGGTTGAAGAAGGTAAAATTATTTATGCCAAAGAACTTGCCGAAAAAGTTTTTTATGATTTATTTTTAAAAAATTATTTTACCATTAATTACGAAACAGATTACATCAAGAGCAGTTTGAATTTTTGGAATAATATAAAAGCGATGAGTGGAGAGGCTTTGCCGGTTATAAAAGAAAAATTAGCATCTGTTTTTACCGTGGAATTTTCTTCTTTGACCGAAAAAGAAAAAGCAAAAGAGCTGGAACAAAGAGCGGTACTGCTTTTGGCCAATGCCTACAACGCTTTTCTGCATAACCGCGAGCGCGGCGGTTTACCCAGAGTGTATGCTTATGAAAAACATGATGAAAGTGTGGTGGTGGCTACTTTGAGTGAAAAAGGGCCGTTTGACCGGGCCAGATCTTTTTCTCTTAATCCGCAGAATCCGGATCTTTCCGGAGATATTTATTTAGCCAAAGGTTTAATTCAGGGTAATCGTCGTGACGGCAGAATGTCTGCGACCGAAAAAGAAGCGGTAGAAGCGCTGTATGGCGGAAAAAAAGAAGATTATGTAAATAATCCAATACCGGTTATTTTCTTTGAAAGATTAGAAACCCGGCCGGACTCACAAGCCATACAAGGATTGCAAATTGCCGATTGGTCGGATTTAGCGGAGAAAAATTGGTTTGGTATGGATGAAAAAGAATTTGATTCTTATTTAGAAGAAAAAGTTCCCAACATTCCTTTAAAGATCGCGCGCAAGATTAATGAGTTGCGCCAAAGGGCGATTAGTTTGTATAAGCCAGGTCAAAAATCTACCGAAGCTTTGTTGGATGGGCGTTTGGTGCCAATTTGGATTTTAACCGGTCCGGATCGTCGAACTCTTGCTGTGTTTCCTTTTATTGCTAAAGGGTACGAAGAGTAAAAATGAAATTAAAAAACCCCGTTCACCTAGGTGAACGGGGTTTTTTAATGTTGCTCGATAGGTGGGTGGTGTCCACGAAGGTGTCGAGCGGGCACGGTCGTGGGTTGGTCGGAAAGAGCAGCGGAGGTGGTCTGGAGAGCCTGCTACGGCGCGACATCGGCGCCGCCGGCCGATAGTGGCGTACACTGCAGGCCATAGGACTGGGAAGCGAGGGCGAGCAGCCCCAGAAAGATGATTACTATCCCGAACCAAAGAGGTCCTTTTTCTTCCTTCATTTGTTACCTCTCGATGATTTGTTGGATGGTTGCGAGGACGATGCCGAGCACTATGCCGATGAGGGCTGCCCATTTCAGCCTATTCTGCGTCAGGTAGTTTTTCATCTTGTTATCCTCCCACGAGCCGGTGAATCGTCCAGATGAGACACCCCAACACCAGCAGGCTGAAGATCAGACCCAGACCGGGAAATTCCTTCATTTTTTTGTTACCTCCGCTAGCCAGATTATACCTCTTTGGCCCATTTGTCAACCCTGTTAAATGTCGCTTCGCGACAATTTTTGCTTATGCAAAAATTATTTAATAGGGTCAACCCTATTAAATATATTAAAAACCCCGCTCCTGGTAGGAGACGGGGGCTTACTTCTTCTTTTTCTTTTTTTTATTCTTTTTCCTTTTCGCGTCTCTCGCAATGAGTCTAATCAGTTCCTTGATCCAAATCAAGTTGATTTTGGCAACTTGATCCAACGACAGTGTGGTTTTGGTTTCGGATGTAACAACATATTTTGATCCAAGATAGTGAAACAGGTCGGTGAGGGTACCGTCATGGACGAAGACAAATCCATCTTCATCAATCCGGTAATTAATTTCACGGTTATCTTGATAATCCTTCCAAGCTTCATTTCTGGCGATTGGGGCAATTTTTTCCAACTTATTCATGATTCGGTAATAAACAGGTAGACGATCAAAGATATAAGCAAAAATATCGCCGGTTTTCAGATTGCCGTGTTGTTGATGAATGTCCAGTACGGCAGCTGGTGCGGGAAAGTAATATTTACAGATATCTTCTTGCAGAAGACGAACCTCTTTGGCCGGTGATTTGGCCAAGTCAGTCATTGCGTAAGGCTCATCAAAATCTTTTAGCGTGCCTACCCATTTCCCACCCTCAATCATGTAAAGCATGAACCAGTTGTTGAAGAATTCGTTGCTTGCATTGTAATGTTTGCGCAAATCAAATCCCGAAGGATTGATACAAATATAGACAATGACACGTACACACATTTCTGTGGCGAAAGCGGCAACTTCATCAATGATTTCCAGAAGCGAGATCGGACTATTGGGTTCATCGCCGTGGAAACCGGCAGTGATAAGCAGCGTTGTCTTATGGTGCGGGTTAATTACCGTTTTGTAGAGACGATAGGTTTTACGCTCTCTTTTAACTTTGCTTTTACGCTTCCTCTGGTCTTTGCTTCTAGGCTTTTTGTGGCTTTCCTTCACTTTGCCGTAGTATTTTAGCTTGTAACCCTTGAGTCTATATCCTCGTACCAGTTCCTGGCACGTCATGTCTGCCATGGCTTACCCCTCCCTGGTTTAGGATTGTTGTTGTCAACGAACACACGTCTTTAATCCGTAGGTAGTGTGTCAATAATTTTAGCGGCTGTCAATTGAAAATTAAATCAATTTTCTGCGGTGAAAAAACTTTCGTATTTCTTCAACCAGTATAATAGAAGCGGCAATGGGAATAATTAGTAACCAGTCGGAAAGTTCCAGCGAGGTAGTACGTAAGAATTTTTGCATGAACGGGTTATAGATTGCGAACAACTGAAGAAAGATAACAGTTGCGGTGGCGCCGACCAACCATTTGTTTTTAAAAGGATTCATTTGAAAAATAGATTTACTTTCATGCCGGCAATTCCAGGCATTGAACCATTGAAAAACCGCCAACACTGTAAGTGAGACAGTCCAAGCTTTGGTAATATCTGTTCCAAAGTATCCTTTGAAAAGAAATAGTGTGCCAACAGTCATAGGTATGGCCATCAAGAACATTCTCTGCACCATAAGTTTATCAACCAGATATTTTTTTGGTCTTTCAAAATTGCCGCGCAATAAGTTTTCTTCCTTTGGTTCCATCGCCAAGGACACATCCAGAAAGCCGTCGGTGACAAAGTTTAGCCAAATAATATGCGCCGCTAAAAGAGGGAGAGGAAATCCCAGCAACAGCGCGCCGATGATGGTTAGTGTTTCTCCTAAGTTTGTGGAAAAAAGATACAGGATTACTTTTTTGATTGTTTTATAAATATTTCTGCCTTCTTCTACGGCCGACACAATGCTGGCAAAATTATCGTCTAGCAGCACAATATCCGCCGCTTCTTTGGCTACCTCTGTGCCAATTTTGCCCATCGCCACACCCAGGTCGGCGGCCACAAGAGATGGCGCGTCATTTACGCCGTCGCCCGTCATAGCCACGATTTCACCGCGTTTACGGTAGGCCAAAATGATGCGTAGTTTGTGGTCTGGTGTAACTCTTGCAAAGACGGTTGTGTGAGAAAGTTTTTTTGCCAGTTCTACATCGGACATCGCGTCAATTTCTTCGCCCGTGAGAATTAGGTCGTTTTCTTGATAAATACCGGCTTCTTTGGCCACAGCCGCGGCGGTAAGGCGGTGATCGCCGGTAATCATTACTACGCGTATATTGGCTAATTTTACTCTTTGTACCGCTTCTTTAATTTCCGGACGAAGCGCGTCTTTCATGCCAAAGAAGCCCACGAAAGAGAGGGGAGGTAGGTTGTCTGAGTCAATAATATTTTGGTTAGTATCAGAGTTTATCGCGTAGGCTACCACTCTTAAACCATCTTGCGCCAATCGGTGGAAGACTGATTCAAGTTCCTTTTTTTTCTCTTCATTTAGAACTTCAGCCCCATCTTTGTGCCAGACATTTTTACAAATTTCAAGCATTTTTTCCGGCGCGCCGACGATTGTAAGAAAATTTTTGCCGTCCACCGTTCTAATTGTAGCGTGATATTTTTTTTGGTAGTCAAAAGGCAGCTCAAATATTTTTGGCGCTTCTTCTTCCAGAGTGTCGTGATGAAAGCCGATTTTTTCCGACAACACAATCATGGCCGCTTCGGTAGGGTCACCGGCAATTTTCCAAGTACCGGCTTCTCTCCCTGCGGGAGATCCTCCGTAGGAGGACAGAAAAGAGAGTCGGGCATTGGCGCAGAAGGCGGCGATTTTCCCGCTAAAAATAAGTTCCGGATGATTTAAGGGGTCAATAAGTTGACCATCAAGAGTTGTTTCGCCTTTTGGTTCATAGCCGTTGCCGGTAATTTCAAAACTTTTCCCATCTACATATATTTTCTGAACAACCATTTCGTTTTTGGTAAGTGTTCCGGTTTTATCTACGGCAATTATCTTTGTTTGGCCAAGAGCCTCGACCGCCTGTAAGCGTTTTACTAGGGCGTTACGTTTGGACATTCTCCATACTCCGGTTGCCAAAACGAGAGTTACTACTATTGGCAACCCCTCGGGGATAACGGAAATGGCCAGCGCCACGGCGGTAGTAAACATTTCTTTTATGGAGTTTCCGAGGAGTACACCGGTAACTACCAGAAAAACACTAATTAGAAAGACGGCGATAATAATGACCCGTGAGAGTGATTGAAGATTTGTTTTTAACGGAATTTCCGTGTCTATCGTGGCAATTTTTTTGGCAATCTTGCCGATTTCTGTGGACAGGCCGGTGGCCACAACAAGGGCAATGCCGTTTCCGCTCAGGATATGCGTGCCTTTGAAGACCATATTTTTTTGGTCAACCACAGACAGAGTATTTATTGGTAATGTAGCATCGGTTTTAGTTGCCGGTTCTGATTCTCCGGTTAGGCTCGCTTCGTCTAATTTTAGGATATTAGCAAAAATAATTCTGGCATCGGCCGGAACTTTTTCTCCTTCCTGTAAAATAATAATATCTCCGGGTACTACTTCAACATCTCGAATTATCATTTCTTTACCATCCCGCATTACAGTCGCGGAAGTTTCGGCAAATTGTTTTAATGCCCGCAGTGTATTTTGCGCCTTGCCTTCTTGAATAGTTCCGACAATAGAATTAAAAAGAAGTACCGCCATAATTACAGCAGCGTCGGTAGTTTCTCCCAGCGCTAAAATAATGGCTGCCGCGGCCAAGAGAATATAAATTAGAGGACTTTTAAATTGACGTAAAAAAATAATCAGGAGGCTGTCGGTTTTTCCTTCCGGAAATTTGTTGAGCCCGTACTCTTGGAGACGCTCGGCTGCTTCTTTTTCGGTAAGGCCGTGTTCGCGTGAGCGGAGCGCGCCGAGAACGTTGGGAATTGTTTTGTTGTGCCAAGAACTCATAATGCAGATTAAAGTTTGTAAAGCAGATTAGGGCAGAGTAAGGCATCGCGTTTGTCCGTTGCTTCAATGCTTTAATCTGCCTTAATTTGCTTTATTCTGCTTTGCCACGGTGTGCCCCCAGAGAGAATCGAACTCCCATCTTCAGGTTCGAAGCCTGATATTCTATCCATTAAACTATAGGGGCTAAGACTGGGTAAAATATATCATTTAATGCATAAAATTTCAATACGTTGACATAAAGCGTGTTTGGGTGTTTTATTACGGGTAATTACATTGGAAGGAGTGGGTCATGCGTCATATCAAAGAGCGGGGTTCTTTTTACAAGATCGGTCGTCGTGTCGGGGAAGCCTGCAGACAGGACATCCCTGAAGTGTATGATCGTGGGGTGGCTCATCTGCTCGAGCATACCAAAGCAAAGAACATCAACCAGATCCACGAAATCGCTGCCCGCTATATGGCGGTGGCACAGCGTACCTGGGAGCCCGCTGTGGAGTTTCTCCGCGGCCTGGCCAAAGGATCCGGCGTCACGATGGATGTGATAACTCTGACGGCTTTTACCGAAGAAGTTTCTACCGAAGTGGGGCTGAAGCCGGCAGATAAGTGTTCTACCTTGGTAGTAAAAACTTTGGATGGTCAAACGATCATCATTCATAATGAAGATTTTGAGCCGCACAACTTTGGCAAGATGGTTTTGTTGGAAGCGGAATTTGATGGTTTCCCGGCGGTAACCTGCCTGGCCTATCCGGGTCAGCTTTGGGGGTCAGGTCTTAGTTTCAATGCTAGGCGCATTGCTATTACCAAAAACGGCCTGCATTTGCCGGCGGTACCCGGGTTGCCCACGCAGTTGGTGCAGAGCCGGGCATCTCTGGCGCACAAGCTGGCTGAAGCCGAGGAATGGGTAATGATGCCGCCAATTTCTGTGCCGGCGCATTATATTTTGGGGTGGGGCGAGACAGGAGAAGCGATATCCCTGTTGGTTTCCAACCTCCAAGCCTCATATGCCGAAGTTAAACTGCATCACATTAAAGGACCTTTCTGCTTCACCAACCATGTTCCTTTTGGTTGGTTTAATCTGAAAGAGCCGGATCCGGCGCTGGAAAACTCTCTCAGCACTTTGCCTCGTTATGAAAAACTGAAGAGTTTGTCGCCGGCAGAATTGCCGCAGACGCCGGCAGAAGCGTTTAAGTTGTTTGGCGAGCCGCCACTTTTCCTCAAGCCGGGCAAGCCCGGAGCAAGCGTAACCATGGCCACCGCAGTTATTTATGTGGAGGGTGGACAGATGTGGGTTCGGGATGCGGATCCCAACGCTAGCAAAAAAGAATGGTACTTTGCCCATTAGCACTTGATCACCCTCACTCAACTAACAATTGATTGAGGGTATTTTTTTTAAAACTAAAAACTCCCTTGTGGGGAGTTCTTGATTAGTGGGTCGGCTGGGATTCGAACCCAGGACCTTATCCTTAAGAGGGATCTGCTCTACCAGCTGAGCTACC
>OBEQ012535823.1_pt1 | contig 12519 bp, 13 predicted proteins | sample 1670901 | NCBI WGS metagenome assembly OBEQ01 (sample SAMEA104232315, study PRJEB22302) | groundwater metagenome | biome: forest; feature: aquifer; material: groundwater | place: USA | collected 2011-08-07 | depth 5.4 m | reverse complement strand
TCAAAGAGGTGAAACTTTCGGACTATAAAGGCAAATGGGTGGTGCTTTTCTTCTACCCGCTTGATTTTACGTTTGTGTGTCCGACCGAGATAAAAAGTTTCGACAAAAATTACGAGCAGTTCAAGAAACTCGGCGCCGAGGTGCTGGCGGCGAGCACGGACAGCGTGTATTCGCACAAGGCCTGGGTGGAAAACGGGCTTGGGAAAGTGCGTTTCCCGATGTTGGCCGATACGAACCACAAGGTGTCAAGAAGCTTCAACGTGCTTTTGGAAGACAAGGGAATTGCGCTTCGCGGGACTTTCATCATTGATCCGAGCGGGGTCCTGAAATCCGCCGTCGTGAACGACCTTCCTGTCGGAAGAAGCGTCGAGGAAACCTTGAGAACGCTTCAGGCGTTACAGACAGGGAAGCTCACCGGCTGCGAGTGGAAGCCCGGCGATAAACCGCTTGGATAAATCCAAAAAAAATCTCGCCCTTCAAATCGTCCGCACGCTTAAAAAAAACGGCCACGAGGCCTATTTTGTCGGCGGGAGCGTGCGGGACCTGCTGTTAAGAAAAAAGCCCAAGGATTTCGATATCGCGACGGACGCTGTCCCTAAGCGCGTGGCGAAGCTTTTCAAAAAAACGGTGCCAGTCGGCGCGCAGTTTGGCGTGATGCTCGTGGTGTTGGATAATCTGCCGTTTGAAGTGGCCACGTTCCGTACCGATGAAGGTTACAGGGACGGAAGGCATCCTACGGCTGTGCGTTTTGCCAGCGCCCAAGAGGATGCCCTGCGCCGTGATTTCACGGTGAACGGAATTTTTTTTGACCCGCTGTCCCGCCGCGTCATGGACTGGGTGGAGGGCGAAAAGGACCTTCGCAAAAAAATCATCCGTGCCATCGGAGATCCCAAGAAAAGATTCGCGGAGGACAAGCTCAGGATGCTCAGGGCTGTGAGATTCGCGAGTGTGTTGGGATTTAAGATCGAAGCAAAAACTTTTGCGTCCGTCAAACGCTTTGCGCCTCAAATTAAAGCGGTGAGCCAGGAGCGGATCCGTGATGAGCTCATCAAAATGTTCACCGGCCCGCATCCGGGACTGGCGCTCAAACTCTTGGACAAAGCCGGGCTTTTAAAGGAAGTGTTGCCGGAAGTGGCGAAAATGAAAGGCGTGCAGCAGCCGCGCGCGTTTCATCCAGAAGGGGACGTGTTTCGCCATACCGCTTTACTTTTAGAACAGTTGAAAAACCCGCCGCCCGTTTTGGCTTTCGGTTGTCTATTGCATGATGTCGGCAAGCCCGCCACGTTCCGCCGCGCGGACCGCATCCGTTTCAACGGCCATGACCGCGTCGGTGCCAAAATGTCGGAGCACATTTTGACACGGCTTCGGTTTTCGAACGACTTAAAGGATAAAATCGTCGCCTGTGTCGATGGCCACATGCGTTTTAAGGATGTGAAATCGATGCGCGAAAGCACTTTAAAAAAATTCATGCAGCGCGGGACTTTTGAGACGGAGCTTGAGCAGCACCGGATCGATTGTCTGGCGAGCCACGGCGATATATCCAATTGGCGATTCCTCAAGAAAAAAATTCGGAGCCTCACAAAAGAGGAAATCCGGCCGAAGCCTCTAATCAGCGGCCATGATCTTTTGGCGCTGGGTTATCAGGAAGGCCCGGTGATTGGTAAAATTTTAAGGGCCGTGGAGGAGGCGCAGCTTGACGGAAAACTTTCCGCAAAAGATGAGGCGCTTCGATGGGTCAGGAGGGAAAAATGTTTCCATTAATTCAAAAAGGCGGTCCTATTATGTGGCCGCTGATGCTCACTTCGGTCATTTCAATAGCCGTCATTTTGGAACGCATCTGGTTTATTATTTATGTCACGAGTCATCGCGAGCCAAGGATTGTCGAGAGAGTCCTGGCGAATGTGGAGCGGGGCAGTATCGAAGCGGCGATCGGCGTCGGTGAAAACAGCCGGGATTTCGTGGCAAGAACGCTCGTCTACGGTTTGAAACAGCGCGACCGGTCTTTGTCCAATGCCCTGTTGAGAGCCGCGAATCAGGAACTCAAGCACTTTAACTACGGGCTGTCGGTGCTGGATACGGTGATTACGCTGGCGCCTCTCTTGGGTCTTTTGAGCACCGTGACGGGGATGATCCACGCCTTTGGTATTTTGGGTGCGAAAGAATTGGACACGCCGACCGTCATTACGGGAGGTATCGCGGAAGCCTTGATTGGAACTGCCTTCGGTCTGGGCATCGCGGTGCTGGCACTTATTCCCTTTAATTTTCTCAATGCGCGCCTCGAAGATGCACGGCATGAGATTGAGGACGCCGCCACGCACCTGGAACTTATTTTAAAATCAACCCGGCAAATATGATCATCCTTTCTCCCCGATCAAAACGCCGGGCCAGGATAGAGATCATTCCGCTCATTGATATCATTTTTTTTCTCTTGGCGACATTTGTGATCGTGTCTCTCTCGATGGTGAAGAATCAGGGTGTCGACGTGAATCTGCCTCAGGCCGCCACGGGTGCCCGTCAAGTCAAAGACAGCCGATACACAGCGATCACCGTCACTGAAAAGGGGGAAATCTATTTCAACAAGGAAAAAATAACCATGACGGAATTGCCCGAGCGTCTTAAGCAGCTTAAAAAAGTAGCTAATGACCCCAGCTTAATTTTAAACGGAGACGACCAGGCCTCTTATGGGCGGGCGATTGCGGTTTTGGACGAAGCAAGGAAATTGGGAATCAGAAAAGTGGCTTTGGAAACCAAAAATCCGCGCTAAAAAACCCTCTAAAAATCCTAGTTATTTTTGATTAAAATTAGTTGAAATCTTATAAAAGAATGTGGTAAAGTATTGGAGTTGAAAAATAAGCTATAGAAAGGACAACCTTTATGGCAGAAGAAAAAAGACCGCAGCGCACACAGATCATGACTTTGAAAGAGGTCGCGAAATATCTCGGCGTTCACTCGATGACGGTGTACCGCTTGCTCAAAGAAAGAAAATTGCCCGGTTTTAAAGTGGGCGGGCAATGGCGCACCAAGAAGGAAGTGCTCGATAATTATCTCTTGAAAGAAATAGATAGAGGTCCGCTAGACCCCAAAAAGAAATAGTTTTTTTACCCGATGAGTTTAAACGGGAAACGGGTTTTGACGGGGTCCGAGAGAGTTCGGGAAGTCGCCGAGTCCCATCGACTGGCCAATATTATCGAGCGGGATATTCGGGCCGGCATCGCAGGTGTGAGAGATGTGGTGGTTCACATAGAACCCGTTTCACACGAACACGAAGAGCTTAAGCCCCCTCCCCAAACTTCCTAAGGAGCGCCCTTGACAGAGACCCCTCGGGGGTATATACTTATACCCGGTGGGGGTATTCTATGCTCAACGAACAATCCCAGAAACAGGCATTGAAGCGTCTTAAAACCATCGAGGGCCAGATCCGCGGCTTGGAAAAGATGGTGGAGGAACGCCGTTATTGCATCGATATTTTAAATCAAGTGACCGCGGTGCGCCGCGCTCTCGAGAGTGTCAGCATGCTGGTGCTCAAAAAACACGTGGAGACTTGCGTCTCGGAATCGATCAAGGCCAACAAAGGCCACAAGGTTATTGACGAGATGATGGAATCCGTCGAGAGGTTTGTGCGATGAAACGGCTGCTTTTTTGTGCTGCTCTTTTTCTAGTGATGAGCGTCGAAATTTGCCAGGCGATGGAATTGGACGCTTTGGTCCAACAGGCGCTCGGGAAAAATCCCGGAGTACAATCCAAAAGGAATATGTATGAAGCGGCCAAGGGTAAGGTGATTGACGCTTGGCTCCTGGAAGACCCTGAGTTTGGCATCGACGTCGAAGGCCAGCCGTCTTTATTTGATTTTGACCGCCGCAGCGACAATGAATACATGGTCCAGCAGAAAATCCCTTTCCCGACAAAGCTTTTTTTAAGAGGCTTCGGGGCGATGAAAGAGGCGGACATCGCGTTCCAAAGATTTAAACAAGAAGAAAGAGAAGTGGTCTGGCATATGGAACAGCCTTATTATGAGCTTTTTTTGGCCAGAAAAAATGTCGAGATTTTGGAGGACGTTAAAAATTTAACGGAACAGCTTTTAAAATCCTCAAAGGCGCGTTACGAATCGGGGCAAGCTCCGCAGGGAGATTTGCTGAAGGCCCAGATCGAGTTGGCCAAAATAAACGTGGAAATTTTTAACTCAAAACAGAAAGAGCATCTTGCCCAAGCGCATTTTTCCCATATTTTAAACCAGCCGCTCGGCACGCATTACGACATTTCGCCGAAACTCGAACGTGAAAAAGCGGATTGGAATCTGGATGAACTTGAAAAGCGCTCACTCGAAAAGCGGCCTGAGCTTCGCGCGTTTTTCTTGGCGGCCGATCGGGCCAACATCCATAAAACGATGATCCAGCAAAACTGGCTTCCGGATATTACACTGCGGTATGAAGGCCGGCAGTTAAACGGCGACTCCGCCGTCAAGGAAAATGACACGTTCATAGGCGTCACCGTGCCGGTGTGGTCGATTCTGAAAGGCATCGGGGGCGATTGGCGCGCGGCGGAGCTCGACGCGAAGGCCGCCGAGGCCGCGGCCGCGCGGTTTAAAAACGAAGTTTTTCTAAAAATCCATGAAGCGTACTCCAAATGGAAATCAGCGGACAATGCCCTCATCGCCTATGAAACGATGATTGTCCCCGAGGCCCGCCAGATGACGGAGGTGGCGCTTGCTTCCTATGAAGCGGGGAAATCTGATTTTTTAACGGTGATAGACGCCGAGCGGACTTTGAAAGACAGCCAAATGGAATATTACCGCTCTTTGGCGGAGTCAGAGATGGGATTGTCAGATCTTAGGCTCGCCGTGGGTGACGACCTTTCGCGGAAATCTTAAATGAGGATCCTATTTTATGAAGATAAATAAAAAAATAGCTTTAATTTCATTGGCCGCCTTCATCGCCGCGGGTGGGCCTTTCGCGCTCTCTGAAAAGTCACCGGCCGCAACGAAAAAAATTCTTTTTTATCGGCATCCCATGCGGCCGGATGTGGCATCGCCGACGCCGGCTAAAGACGAAATGGGTATGGATTATATTCCTGTGTATGAAGAGGAGACGGTTTCTCAAGATCCCAATTCGATATGTATCCTACATGACTGCCCGATGGCGAAAGAGGGCACGTCCTGTCCGATGCTCATCGTGGCGGAAAAAGGCGAGAAACTGGAATGCCCCATTTGCAAGTCACGGATTGATACCAGCGGCGCTTCCCATATGAGTGCCTTGCCTTCGGGTTATGCGTCGGTGTTGATCAGCCCGCAAAAACAACAGCTTATCGGCATCCGTACGAGCATCATCGAGAAAAAAGACGCGAAAACACTGATCAAGGCCGCCGGCCGCATCGCATATGACCCGGAGCTCTATCAAGCCCAAGCCGAGTACATTCAATCCGTCCGTTCGTTAAAAAGCAATCCGGACGCGGCGAGCTCCGATTGGGCAAAGCGTTTGGCGGAAGGCGCCAAGACAAAACTCACCCGCATGGGCCTTAATTCCCAAATGATCCAGGATTTGGAAAAAGAAGAAGGGCCGGACAAAAGTCTGCTCTATGCGGCGCCGGACCAGGATGTGTGGGTTTACGCGAATATCTATGAATATGAAATCCCGCTCGTAAAAGTCGGAGACGTTTTGAATGTGGAGACGCCTTCGAATGTGCAGGGAAATTTAAGCGGTGTGATCCGCGCGGTGGATACGGTGGTAGACCCGGCGACGCGGACAGTGAGGGTGCGCGCACGGATAAAAAATGAGAAGGGTTTCTTGAAACCCGACATGTACGTCAATGTTTCGCTCGAAGAGGATCTTGGGGAAATTATTTCGGTGCCGGAAGAGGCGGTTTTTTACACGGGGACCCAGAACCTGGTGTTCGTCGACAAAGGGAACGGCATTTTCGAGCCGCGCACGCTGACACTTGGCCAGCGCTCGGGTGGGTTTTTGGAAGTGAAAGACGGTTTGAAAGAAGGTGAGCGGGTAGTGGCCAACGGCAATTTCCTTTTGGATTCCGAAAGCCGTTTGAAGGCGGCCTTGACCGGCATGAAATGATAAAAAAGATCATAGAATTCTCCGCCCACAATAAATTTCTAATTCTGATGCTCGTGGGCGTGGCGATGCTTGGCGCCGTTTATTCCATGAAGCGCGTGCCGCTGGACGCGATCCCCGACCTTTCGGATACTCAGGTCATTGTTTACTCCCGCTGGGACAGAAGCCCGGACATCCTCGAAGATCAAGTGACCTATCCCATTGTCACCGCACTTTTGGGCGCTCCCAAAGTCAAAGACATCCGCGCCTTTTCCGATTTCGGGTTTTCCTATGTGTACGTGATTTTTGAGGATGGCACGAATATTTACTGGGCGCGCTCGCGTGTGCTCGAATATTTGAGTAAAATTCTGCCGAAACTTCCCGAAGGCGTCAAAACCGAGCTTGGTCCCGACGCGACGGGTGTGGGCTGGGTATACCAGTACGCGCTTGTCGACAAAAGCGGCCGACATGACCTGCAAAATCTAAGGAGCTATCAGGATTGGAATCTGCGCTATGCGCTGCAATCGGTGCCGGGCGTGGCCGAAGTGGCTTCCATCGGCGGATTTCAAAAGCAGTATCAGGTGAATGTCGACCCCAACAGGCTTCTCTCCTATAATATCCCGCTCGCCGACGTCGTGAAGGCCATACGCGCCGGAAACAATGACGTGGGCGGCCGGCTTTTAGAGTTTGCCGGCGCCGAATACATGGTGCGCGGCCGCGGTTACGCCCGCTCCGTGGAGGACATAGAAAAAATGGTGGTGGCCACCGATAAAAAAGGCACGCCGGTGCTCATTAAAAACATCGCGGACGTGGTGATGGGGCCTGATATCCGCCGGGGATTGTCCGATCTTGATGGCGAAGGCGACGCCGTGGGCGGTATCGTCGTGATGCGTTACGGAGAAAATGCCTTGAACGTGATAACCCGAGTCAAAGAGAGAATCGAAGCATTGAAACCTTATTTGCCCCAAGGGATGGAAATCGTCACGACCTATGACCGCTCGGAGCTTATCAAGCGTTCCATCGAAAATCTAAAAGACAATCTGCGCGATGAAATGATCATCGTGAGTCTCGTGATTCTTCTTTTTTTATGGCATATTCCTTCCTCGATCGTTCCGATCATCACCATTCCGATTTCAGTGATCCTTGCTTTCATCCCAATGTATTTTATGGGCATCACTTCCAACATCATGTCTCTGGCGGGCATGGCGATTTCCATCGGCGTGCTGGTGGACGGCGCCATCATCGAGGTGGAAAATGCCTATAAGAAACTGGAGCTCTGGCAGGCCGGCGGGCGAAAAGGGGATTATCACCAGGTGCGTCTTGACGCTTTGAAAGAAGTGGGGCCCTCGGTGTTTTTTTCGCTTTTAGTGATCGCCGTGGCCTTCATGCCGATCTTTGCTTTGGAAGGCCAGGAGGGAAGATTATTTAAACCGTTGGCATTCAGCAAAAATTTTGCGATGGCAATCGCAGCGGTGCTGGCCGTGACGCTGAATGTCTCGGTGCGCATGCTTTTTGTCCGGATGGATGATTTTAATTTTAGGCCCCGCTGGCTTTGCCGCATCACGAACACGGTGCTTGTCGGCCGCTATTATCCTGAAGAACGCCATCCCGTGAGCCGCGTCTTATTCAAAATTTATGAGCCCGCCGCACATTGGGTACTGCGTCACGGCAAGGCAACGATTCTCGGAGCGATTATTTTATTTCTGATTAGTATCCCGGTGTATTTTAAATTGGGTTCTGAGTTTATGCCCCGCCTAAATGAGGGGGTGATTCTCTACATGCCGACCACACTGCCCGGAATTTCCGTCACCGAGGCGCAAAAATTGATGCAAACGCAGGATAAAATATTAAAAAGTTTTCCGGAAGTGGAGCGGGTATCGGGCAAGGCGGGCCGCGCCGAGACTTCCACGGACCCGGCGCCTTTTTCGATGATGGAAACCGTGGTGGTGTTGAAGCCTGAACGCGAGTGGCGAAAAATAAAGGGCCGCCGTATCAGCGTCGATGAGCTCATCAACGAAATGGACGCGAAGCTTCAATTTCCAGGCGTCACTAACGCGTGGACCATGCCTATCAAAAATCGCATCGACATGTTAAGCACGGGTATTCGCACCCCGGTCGGCGTAAAAATTTACGGCTCAGATTTAAAAGAGATTGAGGAAATCGGCAAACACGTTGAAAATGTGTTGCGCCCTTTAAAAGGCACGCGGAGCGTCTATGCTGAGCGTGTGACCGGCGGCTATTTTCTGGATTTTGATCTAAAAAGAGAAGAGCTCGCGCGGTATGGTTTATCCGTAGAGGACGCGGAGATGGTCATTTTATCCGCGATCGGCGGCGAAAATATTGCGACCACGGTGGAAGGAAGGGAACGCTATCCCATCAGTGTGCGCTACGCGAGGGAATTTCGCCAAAATGTCGACGATTTAAAACGCGTGCTGGTGCCCACTCCGCAAGGTTCGCAGATTCCTTTGGCTGAGCTTGCCGAAATTCGTCTTGTTCAGGGACCCGCGATGATTCGTGACGAGAACGGGCGTTTGTCCGGTTACGTGTACGTCGACATCGCCCGGCGCGACATCGGAAGCTACGTGAATGAAGCCAAAAAAAAGGTTTTGAAAGAGGTGAAAGTGCCCGAAGGCTATTCGCTTTTTTGGAGCGGCCAGTATGAGAACATGGTCCGTGTCAAAAAACGCCTGACGCTGGTGGTGCCTCTTACGCTTTTTCTCATCACGATGCTTCTTTTTATGAATACACGCTCTTGGGTCAAAACGGGGATTGTGCTTTTGGCGGTTCCTTTTTCGCTGATCGGCGCCGTGTGGTTTTTATTTATCCTTCATTACAATATTTCCATCGCCGCGTGGGTGGGCATGATAGCCCTCATGGGGCTTGATGCCGAGACCGGCGTTTTTATGCTTTTGTATCTCGACATGGCCTATCAAGACGCCGTGAAAGCGGGAAAAATGAAAACGAAAAAAGATCTTGAGGAGGCGATTATCCACGGGGCTGTCAAAAGAATCCGGCCTAAGATGATGACGGTGATGGCGGCGATGATGGGCCTCATGCCGATTATGGGGTCGATGGGCTCGGGGGCTGATGTGATGAAACGCATCGCCGCTCCGATGATTGGCGGACTCGTGACGAGCTTCATCATGGAGCTTCTTGTGTATCCGCCCATTTATTCTGTCTGGAAAATGAATACGGATCTTCGCATTATTCGGGAATGATTGCCAATGGGCTGTTCCGTAAGGTATCTATTTACAATAAGTTATGTTAATTAAATTGATATTATTCATTTAAATTTGATTAATATTACTTAAATAAGTTGACAAATAGTAATTATTGTATTATACTTACCGTAACTGGAGAAGAGCTAATGAATAACGGTGCTGAACCAAAATTCCAGGATCCGATGAAGCCTGAGCGCACGCAGATCATGACCACTAAGGAGATTGCGAAGTATTTAGGGGTGCATGAGATGACGGTTTATCGATGGCTCAAAAAAGGGGTGCTTCCTGGGTTCAAGATCGGCGGCCGCTGGCGGTCTAAGAAGGATCTGTTGGACGCCTATCTCGTCAGGCAAATTCAAGAAAAATAACAAGAAACTCATCCAATATCCTTTTACAGAAAATACCCTATGCCGGAAGAATGGTTGATAGACGGCTACAATCTTCTCCACAACCTCAACTCTCGTAAGGCCAAACCCTCGTCTAAGATTTCACGCGAGTCCTGTTTAAGCCGCATCGCGCCTTTCGCCGCCTCGAAGCGCTGTCAAGTGACGGTTGTTTTGGACGGGGTGGGCCATGACGACGAGTTTACGGGTTTTCGCCTGCCTGTCCCTGCCCGTCCGGCAGGCGGGCGGCAGGCAGGCGCCCGCGGCTTTTGTGTGGTATACTCAGGGCCCGTTTCCGCGGATGCTTATATTGAGAGATATTTGTTTGAAAATAAGGGGAAGGCGTCGTTTGTCGTGGTGACCGAGGACCGGGCGATGGCCGACATGGTGCGCGGGAGCGGCGCTCGCGTGATGAGTATCCGGAATTTCATAGATCAATTGAAGGCCGCCGAGAAAGAAAGCGGCGATATTTTGTTTAAACACAAGGTGAAGGCACACGGATTCCACCGGCCGTTTGAAGATAAAATTTAGTCATCTTCGCTGCGCTTGAGAATGACGGTGTAGTTTAGACAGCAATGGATAAAATCGTTTTAAAAGAAGTCCCTCGCGGAAGTCTCCGTTTTAATCATCCCTGGATTTATAAAAATCAGATCGACGCTGTTTCGGGCAAACCCGTTCCTGGCGATGTCGTTGCGGTGGAGTCCAAAAAAGGCCGGTTTTTAGGCGTCGGCTATTTCAACCCTCAATCGGAAATCAGCGTCAGGCTTTTATCGCGTGAATCCCGGCCGATCGATAAAGACTTCGTGAAAGAAAGAATTCAAAAAGCACTTGCTTTCAGAAAAGAACGGGTTCGTGAGACCAATGCGTTTCGCGTCGTTTCAAGCGAGGCGGATGGATTGCCCGGCCTCATCGTGGATCTTTACGACGAGGTGCTGGTGGTGCAATTTTTGACGCTGGGCATGGAGCGCTTGAAGCCGTTCGTGATCGAGGCGTTGGATGAAGCGATCCCTTCACGGGGCATTTATGAAAGAAGCGACACCCGTTCTAGACGTCTTGAGGGGCTTCAAGATAGAACGGGGTGGATTCACAAAGACTGCGGCGATGAGGGGGTCGTTTTTGAGAGGGACGTCCGGTTTACGGTGACGTTCGGCGGGGGACATAAGACAGGGCTTTACCTGGATCAAAGGGAGAACAGGCTTTTTTCAAGGGATTGGGTGTCCGGCGGGGAGGTGCTGGATGCGTTTTGCTATGAGGGAGCCTTTGGGCTCCATTTGGCGATGGGTGGGAATCACGTGCTGGGAATAGATACGCAGAAGGAGGCGATCTTAAGGGCCGAGAGTCACCGCCAATTGAACGGAATTTCCGAAGAGCGGCTTGGCTTCAAAGTGGGCAATGTTTTTGAAGAGTTAAAATCGCTGGAAAAAGAGAAGAAAAAATTCAACCTTGTCATTTTGGACCCGCCGTCTTTTGTGAAGAAAAAAGAGGCGCTCGAAGGGGCCCTGTCCGGTTACAAAGAGATACTCTTGCGCGCGATGAGGCTTTTAAAAGAAGGGGGGTCCTTGGCCGTATTTTCCTGCTCGTACGCCATAGATGACACACTGCTCATGCAAGTCTCTCTCTCAGCCGCCATAGACGTAAAAAAAGATCTGCGCGTCTTGAAATTCCTGAAGCAATCCGCCGACCACCCGATTCACCCGTTTATCCCCGAGACGTATTATCTTAAAGGATTTTTGTTTCAAGTAACTTCGGTTTGAAAAATAGAACAACGAATTAGGCGGCTGCGGCCACGGCGATGAGGTGTTCCTTGGCCCAGGTGTTGAGGCTTTTTCCCTCGCGTTTTGCCGCGATGACGATTTGCCTGTGCTGTTCCGGGTTTAGCCGCAAGACAAATTGGCCGGAAAATGGTTTCTCCGGTTCTTCGCCTCTTTTGGCACGGAACGCCAGATAGTCTTCAACAGAATCTTTGAAGGTTTTGCGGAGTTCTTTGACCGACGTCCCCTGAAACGTGATGACGTCTCGAATATTGATAACCTCGCCGTGAAATATATTTGCCTCATCATCAAACTCCGCGATAGCAATGTAGTTTTTATATTTCATTAGGGTGCCACTCCTGCCATTGTTAGAAACCGTCGCATGGACTTCACGGCTCCTCTATCCGTTTCTTTATGAGGATGCGGTCGGTGGAACACAGCACGCATCTCACGCAGAGCAATTCGAACCCGCGAACCGCGGCCTTCACTGATCTGGGCGCCATAGGCTTTTAACATCGATTCGATATCCGCCCATGCTATGTTGGAGCGCACAGGGTTTTCAAAAATAGCCTGTAAAGTCCTGTGATGTTTGCTCTGCACTGATAAATAGTATCATAAAGTGATACTATTTACAAGAGGGAAGTTCCGGGTCGTTCCGGGTCGTCTATTTTGAGGAATAGAAAATTGAGGAATGGAAAATTTGCATTCCGCTGGGAAATCAGGCACACTTACCGTAAGTCTAACTGTTTCCTAAACTAGGAGCTAAAACCCTTAAAAAAGAGGGGATTTTTGTTGGCACAACACAATGGTGTTTTACAAAGACTTATTTGTCTACTACTGGCATGTGTCTTTTTGTGTCAGGAATTAGCTTACGCCCTGCCTGACCGGCAGGCAGGTGCCCCCCCCCTACGGAGCTTTGGAGGCAAGATTTGAAGCTCCCATTAATTTTTCCTCCTTAAAAGAAATACACAAAGGCCAAAGCGATAAACCCTTCATCATCCATATCCAAGACGCCCACTCCAATCTCTCAGGGCAAGAAAACCTGGCCAATACGCTAGATGAGATTATGACAAAATATAAGGTCTCACTGGTCTTGGTGGAAGGCGGCGGAACAGACGGAACGCTT
>OBEQ011696955.1_pt1 | contig 12522 bp, 19 predicted proteins | sample 1670901 | NCBI WGS metagenome assembly OBEQ01 (sample SAMEA104232315, study PRJEB22302) | groundwater metagenome | biome: forest; feature: aquifer; material: groundwater | place: USA | collected 2011-08-07 | depth 5.4 m | reverse complement strand
CGCGCCTTTGAAGAGCGAAGCAAAGAAGCAGAGCGGTACCGAAGTAGCTACCACTTCGTTGACCCAAGTCTCTAGAGCAGGGTAAGGTACTAGTGCCCCTATAGCTCAATGGATAGAGCAGGAGACTTCTAAGCTCTTGATGTAGGTTCGATTCCTGCTGGGGGCACATAATGAAAAACGCTGGCCAAGCGCCAGCATTTTTCTTTTGGAGTGCGCCCTGAGGGACTTGAACCCCCGACCTTCGCAGTGTAAATGCGCCGCTCTACCAACTGAGCTAAGGGCGCGCATCTGCACGATACCGTAGCTTTCGTATTTTGGAAAGCAACCATCATCGAGTATTCTAGGTTCTTATACTCTATGAACGAGCGCCTTGAAGCTGCAGTGTCCGGTCGTGTGCAACTGGTTATGTATCGGGACTTTGCTACTCGTAAGGCGCGGGGACTCAAGCTAGTGGGAGAAGTTCAGAATATGCCAGACGGAACGGTGCGGGTTATCGCGGAGGGTCCGCGAGAAACGCTTGAGGCGTATGTTGAAAAACTCAAGCGGGGCTCACTTCTTTCACGTGTTGAGGGCGTTGAAACCACTTGGCTACCCGCAACCAATACCTATACTGCATTTAGCATCAATTATGACTAACATTCCAAATGCCATAGGGGTGATTCTGGACGGCAATCGCCGGTGGGCGAAAGAGCATGGACTTCCGTCTCTGCAAGGGCACCTTGCGGGGTTTGAGAAGGTACAAGAGCTTGTGCGTTGGAGTAAGGATCTTGGAATCGACACAGTCTATATCTATGCGTTTTCAACTGAGAACTGGAAGCGTACCCAAGAGGAGGTGGGGTATCTCATGGAACTTTTTGGAAAGGCATTTTCTGGTTCATTCATCGACGAGATTATAGAAAACGATGGACGGGTGGTGTTTCTTGGAGACCGTTCGTTAATTCCTCCAGAACTAGTACAAGAAATGGAGCGTGCCGAGGAGCGAACGCGAGAAGGGAAGGGAGGAACTCTTGCGGTGTGTCTTTCATACGGCGGCAGAGCTGAAATCATGGCCGCGACTAATCGACTCATACGAGAAGGGAGGGAGATTACCACCGAAACAGAGTTTTCAGACGCTCTCTGGAGCACAGGGCTTCCTGACCCTGATCTTATTATTCGAACCAGTGGGGAACAACGTCTCTCTGGTTTTCTTACCTGGCAGTCCGTCTATAGTGAGTTGTTTTTTACCGATACGAAGTGGCCGGCCTTCACCAAAGAAGAATTCTTCTCCATTATTGAAGAGTTTGGAAATAGGGAGCGCAGGCGCGGAAAGTAGCATCTGTGCTAGGGTGGGCGTATGAATCTCGAAGTATTATATGAAGATGAGTCTATGGTTGCGGTTAATAAACCCGCAGGTGTTATGACGCACCCGGATGGGCACTCAACAGACGAAACGGTGAGTGATTGGTTTGCCATTAAGTACCCCAAGTCTATGGGTGTAGGTGAGACCCAGCGACTTCCGGACGGCACAGAGATTGGGCGCCCTGGAGTGGTGCACCGACTTGATCGAGACACTTCTGGAGTGTTGGTACTCGCAAAGACTCCCGAAGCACACGCACACTTAAAAAACGCCTTCCATGAGCGACTCACCAAGAAGACGTACTTGGCGGTGGTGTACGGAGTGATGAAAGAAGAAAACGGAACTATTGAGTTTTCTATTGGTCGCTCTCGTAAAGATTTCAGACTGCGCAGCGCGCAACCGAAGGCACGAGGAACACTTCGGGAAGCTATCACCCACTATGAGGTGATTGACGAGATAGGTACGCACTCACTTTTGAAGGTGGTTCCCGAAACGGGCCGTACACACCAAATTCGTGTGCATTTGAAAGCGCTGCACCACCCGGTGGTGTGTGATCCTCTGTATTCGATAGGGAAACCGTGTGATTTGGGTACTAGCCGTTTGGCACTGCATGCGGCATCGCTCGAGACCCCACTCATGGACGGTACTTCTGTGCGGGTTAACGCTCCGGTGCCCAAAGACCTGCAGGCCGCCATAGACGCCTTCCCGCGGGCAGCCAGCATTATTGCCTCCTTATAGGGCGCGTGGTAGAGTCTGGCGACATGCATACCGTAATAACTCCAGTAGCAACCAACGAGCGCGTACAGCTCGGTATTCGCGCGGGCGACACCGTGCGTGTACACCAGAAGGTGGTAGAGAAGGGCAAGACCCGTCTCCAGGTATTTGAGGGACTCGTCATTGCTGTTAAGCACGGCAATGAGCCAGGTGCTACCTTCACCGTACGTGCCACCATGTCTGGCATCGGGGTAGAGAAGATTTTCCCCCTATACAGCCCGGTTATTGATAAGATCGAGATCACCAAGCGCTCCAAGGTTCGTCGTGCCAAGCTGTACTTCATCCGTGATAAGGTGGCTCGTGAGGTACGCCGCCAACTCCGCAACATGCGCATGGTTAAGATGTCCACCGAGGACTTCAAAGAAGTTGAGCCAGTTGTTGAGGAGGTGCTAGATGCTACGGAGGAGGCACCTGAAGTAATTGTTGAGGCAGTTGAGACTGCGCCTGAGGAAACTGCTGAAGGAGAGGAAAAGAAGGACGAGGTTGTGTAAGGGAAAAAGATTGAAAATAGAGACAGCGTTGCGTATAGTATTGAAGTCGCTGCTCTTGAGTTGACAAAGTACGCCCGAGTGTTGAAATAGTAGACAAGCATCCTTGAGGTGGATGTGCCGAAAGGCGTGGAGGTGCAATTCCTCTCTCGGGCACAAAATAAAGATAGGTAATACAGTCAGTATTATCCACAAACACTACTGTTTACTTTAGTGCTATGTGCCATCAAAGTTAGGTAATGGCCGACACTCTCTGCAGAATCTGCTCCAGTACATTTTATGCAAAACCGTCCTGGATTAAGAAGGGCCATGCGGTCTACTGTTCAAAAGACTGTCAAAATAGAGGAAGGAAGACAGGAAAAGTAGTGAAGTGCTTCCTGTGTCAGAAGGAAGTGTACAAACAAGCCAACACGATTGCCGACTCAACGTCGCAACAGTATTTCTGTACTAAGGCATGTAGCACAAGGTGGCACAATGCAGAATTCAAGGAAGAAAAGCATGGCAACTGGAAGCACGGTTCTTTTGCGTACAGAAGGATTCTAGAAAGAAGCAGTATGGCGATGGCCTGCACCCACTGCGGAATTTCCGAAAAGGAATTATTGCTAGCGCACCACGTCGACAAAAATAGGAAGAACAATGCACTCAGTAATTTGGCGTGGCTGTGCCATAACTGCCACCATCTCGTGCACAGTTATCCCGAAGAAGAAAACGTATTCCTAACGAAACTTGAGCTATGCCGATCTTAAGAACCTGTAAGACCTGTGGTATAGAGTTCCCAGTGAAGCCATTTCATGTAAAGAATGGCAACGGTATCTTTTGTTCGAACACCTGCCACCACGAGAGTATGAAGACGGGGACACGGACTACCTGCTTTGTATGCAAGAAAACCGTATACAAAACCGCAACACAGGTACGACGCTCAAAGAGTGGCACGTTCTTCTGTGGAAAGTCCTGCCAGACTGTCTGGAGGAATAAAGAGTTTTCAGGTGAAAAACATAAACTATGGGCGGGTGGTGGATCAACATACCGAAATATTCTCGAACGAACAGGTACTCCAGTAGTCTGTGCCAGCTGTACCGTGGGGGATAAGAGAGTCCTGGCAGTTCATCATAGGGACAAAAATCACGCCAATAACTCTCCAGAGAACCTTCAGTGGCTGTGCCATAACTGCCATCACCGTACCCACCACGCCCCAGAAAGTTTGAGTGGTAGTACATAACCTGGTATATTCCACTCTGTAGAAGGGGAATCATGGTGCCTATGGTGTAATAGTTAGCACTGCTCCCTGTGGAGGAGCCAGCTCCGGTGCAAATCCGGATAGGCACCCCAATGAACTAACGTAGTATATTTCTACTATGCTTGGAGTGAAACGCGGAATAGTACGGTTGGAGGAATACAATCCAGAGTGGGTCGCGTTGTTTGAGATGGAGAAACAGCCGCTCATTAGTGCTTTTGGAAGTCGGATTCAGGCAATCGAACACATTGGCAGCACAGCAATACCTGGAATGTGTGCAAAGCCGATCATAGATATGAACGTAGCTGTCGAATCACTCGATGACATAAATGATTTTATCCATACACTTCCAAAATTGGGGTACGAATATATACCCGAAAGACGATTTGCAGACCGGCAGTTCTTTCCTAAGGGCTTGCCCGAGTGCAGAACACACCACCTGAATCTCGTTGAAATAAGAAGCGAAACAGGATGGCGAAATCCCTTACTGTTTCGTGACTACCTTCGTGCACATGAGGAGGCACGCGCAGAGTACCGAGAACTAAAAGAAAAACTTGCAACGCAATACTTTGATAATAGAGACGAGTATACCGAGGGAAAGGGCTCTTTTATCCACCGCATACTCAAAGAAGCCAGAAAAGAAGCAAACCTGGTACTATAGCTCCTATGAAATCATTCATCCAAGAATTCAAGAAGTTTGCCCTGCGAGGGAATGCCATCGATTTGGCAATCGGTGTGGTTATTGGTGCAGCGTTTAATGCCGTCACAAACTCACTGGTCACGAATGTCATTACGCCCCCACTCTCCCTCCTCACCCGAGGTATTAACTTTAGTGAACTTGCGGTTGGTATTCCAAATACTGATGCTGCAATCCAATACGGACTCTTTATTCAAGCAGTCATCAGTTTTGTTATCACCGCGTTCGCACTCTTCCTCTTGGTACAGGGAATGAACAAAATGGCCGCTGCCGCACGTAAGGAACAACAAGATGGCACGGCTCCTCCTGCAGAGAAGTCTGCGGAGCTCGTGGTGCTTGAAGAAATTAGAGATTCGCTCAAGGCTCCTGAACAGGAAATAAACATCTAGTGTATGAAACAACTCTTCGCACTCATCGTTATACTTGTGGTGCTTGGTATAGGAGGGTTCATGTATCGAAATGCACTCGAGCATCCGGCTACGGGTACTCCAGCTGCCACTGCATGCACCATGGAGGCAAAACTCTGTCCGGACGGCTCATCGGTGGGGCGCACGGGTCCCAATTGCGAATTCACGAAGTGCGCTCCTCCCAATGTTTCCCTCAACACACTTCCGCCAATCAGTTTTGCAGTTCCTGCCGGCTACACCCTAGTTGCTGGATATCCGGAAGGTCCAGCTGTGCTTGCGGTATATGAAAAGCCTTCTCATTCGGTGGATGTATCACACCGCATCCTCATAACTGAAATCGGCTCGCTCGGTAAAGGTGTGGAGTACGACATGGTATCCAACACCGTTTTTAGTCCGTCAGGAGAAACCGCGACCTCTATAAAGCAACTCAAAAAGGTGTTGATAAATGGAAAAACTTTTTACTCAGTAGTACTCGAACGGTTCGAAGGTCAAATCGAGAGCCGCTACTACCTTCCGCCCGCAAATGGCAACGGCAATCTTTACAGTTTTGATCTCATCGAACGCGATGTGACAAATTGGACCGACCCGAAGCTCGTGGTTGAGGATCTGCCTGAACACAAAGCCCTACAGGCTCTGCTTAGGACACTTCAGAGTTCATAGCGGTACCTTGTTGTCTGTGTAGATGCTGTGATGCTCGAGCACTAAGTACGTTGTACAGCGTGCAGGCAACTTCTTGGTCACTCCCATACGATTCTTTTACTTTTGTAATCTGCTGCGCACAGTGAGCATCAAAATCAGTTGCTGAGGTGTCGTAGCGTCCGTTTAAGATACGAGTAATTTTCGGCATTATTTTATCTATCGTTTTTACGAAACGCGCTTCAGGTGTGGCGAGAGACTCGTATGCACGAATAGTGTCGGCGACCCATGGCAGGGAGCCGGAGAGTTCTGATCCGATTCTTTGTAACGCTGCAGCCTCGCGTTCATCTTTCTCTGCCCATGCATTTTCAGAGAGTCCACCAAAAGTATTAGTGTCTCCCGCGTATGCTTCAACAAGGTCGTGCACTAATGCAAACTGTGCAACAAGTCCGACGTCAAGTCGGTGGTCGTATTTTGCGGCCACCGCACATGCCACAAGGCCAATCATTACCGTGTGGTCGGTGTCCGATTCGAGTGTCGAGCCATCTGTAAGGTAGGTAATACGCTTGACCGTGGCGAATTGTGCCGCAAGCGCGCCAAGCTTCACCACAGCGTCTACATTGTGCTCGTTCATGCGTTTATGGTACCGCACCAACCTGGCTCGTCTACCCGGCGATTTGTATGACCGTATAAAGAATCCCCGCCCCAAGAAGCGTCATAATGGTGGTCATGAAGCGCGGGTGTGCATGGTGACTTTCTGGAAGGAGATCAGCCGCACCAATGTAGAGAAAGAATCCGGCAAAGGTTGCCAGAATAATGGCAAGAATATTTTCTGGAAAAACGAAGAATAGGGTTGCAAAAGCACCAAGCGCTGGCGCCGAAGCGTCTATCAAGAGCCACTTGAATGCCTCAGCTCGAGTCCCGCCATTTTTAAGAATCAAATTCACAGTGTTAATACCATCCGAGAAATCATGTACGAGCACGGCAACTGCCACCACCGCCCCCACAGCCACTGAAGCCTGAAAGGCGAGTCCAATTGCAAAACCGTCTAAGAAGCTGTGTGCGGAAAGACTTCCCGCACCTGCCAGTCCTCTCGTTGAAGCACCCGCGTGCGTGTGCACCCCGTCGTCCCCGTCAGAGTGCGTATGGAGCAAAATGAATCGATCGAGCACGGTGTATAGAAAGAACCCAAGTGCCGTGAAGGTAATGAGGGTAGCCACCTCGAAGTGGGAACTACCGAGCTCAAGTGCCTCGGGAATAAGGTCGAAGAATGCAACGGCAATAATGGCTCCCGCTGAGAACCCAAGCACCAAGTGCAGCTTGTCCTTGAGTTTGAGTGCGAGTGCTCCGCCTACAAACGTGGCTGCGGAAGCGGCAAGCGCGATGGCCATAATCATGAGTGGTTGCATATGTACTGAGCATACATGACTGCTTCCTACTTGCAAACCGTTCGCATGTGGAAAACTAACAAGGGTGGCGTATGATAGGGAGGTGAAAAAGACTCTCTCCATAACCGCAGCACGAAACCTTCTCCTGAGTACGAGGCTGCGTGCTACCGATCAGCGAATTGCGTTACTGCGAACCCTTTCTCAATTACGTGGTCCCGTACCGGTGGAAGCTCTTACTAAGAGTGCGCAAGGAGCCTACGATTTGGCTACTGCCTACCGCACGCTTGAAGCGTTTGTGCGTGCGGGTCTTGCAAAACGCATTGAGCTCTCGCAAGGCAGGGCACTCTTTGAGCTCGCTGGCGCGCATCACCACCACGCAGTCTGTACCATTTGTGGGCGAATTAAAGACATACATGCCTGCCTCCCGGCAGGTCTCAATGCTCGGGTACGACGCACCTCTGGATTTGCACGTATAGACGACCATCAACTGGAGTTTTTTGGGGTGTGTACCCTGTGCGCCAAGAGTGTATGACAAGAAAACTACTCCTCGCCGCTCTTCTGTTGATGGTTCTCTTTGTCCCGTCCTCGTCGGTACAGGCGCAACAACTCGCACCCGACACTGAAACGCTACAGAAAGCAAAAGTGCTATCGGTGGGTACCGAATCTATTGAAGCAACACCCGGCACCGGTGTCACGCAAAAAACGCAGGAAATTACTGCAGAAATACTTTCGGGGGCAGAGAAGGGAAGTCAGGTTTCTTTTGTGAACGACTTCACACAACTCAAGAAACATGACGTCTTTTACCTGCGGCACACGACGAGCCCTACGGAGGGAAAGGACTATTACACGGTTGCCGACCCGTACCGACTCGATGTGCTCTTGGTGTTGCTCGCGCTGTTTATCGTGCTCACCGTATGGGTGGGAGGGCGGCAGGGAATTCGAGGACTGCTTTCACTCACCGGAAGCCTGCTTCTCATCGTGTATGTACTACTGCCGGGAATTGCTGCGGGCTATTCGCCGATGCTAGTCGCCATCGGTACTGCTTCACTCGTTATCATCGCGGGTTCATACATTACCCATGGAGTTAACAGAACTACTACCGCAGCAGTTATCGGCATGATTGCCACCGTGATACTCACAGGCATTACGGCCTGGTGTGCCGTTTCTCTGGCGCACCTCTCGGGCTATTCCTCAGAGGAAATCACCTATGTGCACTATCAATTCAACGGAACCATAGATTTGGTTGGGCTGCTACTCGGTGGGATTCTTATCGGCTTGCTCGGTGTGCTCTACGACAGTGCCATAGGACAGGCCGTCGCGGTGGAGGAGCTTATGCGAGCAGGTGAACACCTCTCCGGACGAGAAATATTTAATCGTGCGATGCGGCTTGGTCGCGAACATATAGGGGCACTCGTGAACACACTCGCGATTGCCTACGTAGGTGCTGCTCTCCCGCTTCTATTGCTGTTCAGCAAAACATCTGCCCCGATCGGGTATCTGCTGAACGCTGAAATACTTTCCACAGAGATTATCCGGATTCTCATAGGAAGCATCGGCCTTATTCTCGCGGTGCCAATAACCACATTCATAACGGTGGTAGCGCTCTCGAGATACGGACTCCCTGAAAGAAAAGACGCTCTGCGCCGTCATAGTCATTAGTGATATACTCGCCCTTATTAAACGCTACCCAATTCTATGAACCAACTATTCGACTACAAACCCTTCCGTTACGGCATTCTTTCCGTACTCGTGCTCCTCTCTCTGTTTCTCCTCGTGTCTACCTGGAACGGCGCATTTGCCCGCGGCCAGTTTGAGCCGGTGAATGTGATAACGGTGGAGGGAACCGGGGAAGTGAACACGGTACCTGACATTGCCCGTGTCACCTTTACCGTTTCTGAGTCTGCAGCTTCCGTGAAGGCGGCTCAGGACCTTGCAACCAAAAAGACTGACGCAGCACTCGCGGCGCTTAAGAAGCTCGGCGTTGCGGACAAGGACGTGAAGACTCTTGGCTACAATGTCTCACCAAAGTATGACTATAATCAGGCCTGCCCACCGGGCGCCATGTGTCCCATGATGGTATCGGGAACGCCAAAGATCGTGGGGTATGACGTCTCACAAACTGTTGAAGTAAAGGTGCGAGACACCGCAAAAGCGGGAGAGGTGCTAGCTGCTCTTGGAAGCGCGGGAGTACAGAACATTTCTGGTCCTGAGTTCACGGTTGACGATGCAGACCAGGCAAAAGCAGAGGCACGCGAGAAGGCAATTACTGAGGCGCGCACCAAAGCCAAGAAGCTTGCCGGTGAGCTTGGGGTGCACCTCGGACACGTGGTTTCCTACTCTGAGGGAGGGAGCTACCCACAACCAATGTATGCCTCCTCGGGGAAGGCGCTCACTATGGACGCACGAGTAGAGTCAGCACCCGCTCTTCCAACCGGAGAGAATAAGACAAGTGTGACCGTGATGGTGACATACGAGATTCGATAAGAGTAGTAAATCAAACAGGAAGAACTCCCCAGAGATGGGGAGTTCTTCCTGTTTGACACCTCCCCCAAGTGCGGTATCATATGCCCTACATAAGAGCCCACGGGGCTTTTTTATTTACGAGACGTACTATAGAGACTATGCGCACACTCATCACCTATCTCAAAAACGTACAGGGCGAACTGAAGCACGTGGTCTGGCCGAATCGGAACCAGGCAATTGTGCACACCGTTATCATCATTTTGATATCGGCGTTTGTGGCGCTCTACATCTCCGGTCTTGATTACATCTTCACAGGTGTGGTTAATCGTCTTGTCTCGGGCTACTAATCTCCTTTATTCTATGGACACCAAATCTGCCCCCCAGTTTGCTGAAGACGCTGCTAACAGCGAGCCACGTTGGTACACCATTCATACCTACGCTGGGTATGAGAATGCGGTAGAGCGCAATCTGAAACAGCGTATTGAGAGTCTTGGAATGGAGCACAAAATCTTTGAGGTGGTAGTGCCAACCGAAAAGAAGATTCGCGTGAAGGCAGGGAAGCGCATTGTTGAAGAAGAGAAGATCTACCCGGGATACATTCTGGTCAAAATGATCGTGGACGAGGATTCTTGGTTCGTGGTGCCCAACACCCCCCGCGTTACGGGCTTCGTGGGTAGTGGTACCACCCCGGTGCCGATGGAAGAGAGCGAAATTGCCACCCTCATGAAGCGCATGGGACAGGAAGCACCTAAGCACCGTATTGACCTCGTCAAGGAAGACCCCGTGGTCATCATGGACGGTCCCTTCAAGGATCTTGAGGGCAAGATAGGGGAGATAGACGAGGACCGCGGCAAGGTGAAGGTGCTCGTTGCCATGTTTGGTCGCGAAACCCCCGTGGAACTCGACTTTTTGCAAATTCGTAAGCTCTAGCGTAGAGTCACTAAACAATTCATATGGCTAAAGTAGTAAAGAAGATTAAACTCCAAATCCCCGGTGGCAAGGCTACGCCTGCGCCTCCGGTTGGTACCGTACTCGGGCCTGCCGGCGTTAACATTGGTGACTTCGTCAACAAGTTCAACGAGCAGACCAAGGACAAGCCCGGCGTCATCATTCCGGTTGAAATGACCGTGTATGACGACCGTACCTTCACTTTTATCCTGAAGGTCTCTCCAATGTCCCGTCTTATCTTGAAGGCACTCGGAGTTGAGAAGGGTTCAGGCAAGGCACCTCTTTCTAAGGTGGGCACACTCTCAAGTGCACAGGTTCGTGAGATTGCAGAGACTAAGATGCCCGACCTCACCGCAGGTTCTATCGAGGCAGCAGAGCGAATGGTTGCGGGAACGGCTCGCTCCATGGGAGTTGAAGTTAAGTAACTTTGCACAAAAGAAAACAGCCCGTGTGAGCGGGCTGTTTTTTGTTAGGGGCGCTCTAGAGTAACCCACTCGAACTTTATACCGTTTTCTTCGTGCGCTTCGCGAGCGAGCTCATTGGTGAAATCAGGGTACTCCGGGAAGGTGACCGTGCCAGGAGTGTTGTCGTCCACAAGTGTAAGGTAGAGTCGAGACGCAAAGGGAAGTGCTGCTCGATATATCTCTCCGCCTCCAATAATAAATATCTCTTCACTGCCCTCAGCCTCTTTGGCGTGTGAGAGCGCTTCAGGAAATGAGAAGACTGTCTGTGCGCCTTCGGCTTCATACCAGCCGCTGCGCGTAACGACAATGTTGGTTCGTCCTGGCAAGGGGCGATATTTTTCAGGGAGAGACTCCCACGTCTTGCGCCCCATAATCACGGGGTGGCCACTCGTCAACTCCTTGAATCGTTTCAGGTCGCTGGGAAGATTCCAGAGGAGTCCGTTGTCCTTTCCAATGACACGGTCGTGTCCAATGGCGACAATGATACTAATGCGCGACTGGTTCATACCTTTAACGGGACTTTTTCTTGTGCCATGACTGCACCTTCTTAATATCCTTATCGTTGTAGAGCTGGGGGAGCATCGCTTCTGGCTTCCAGTTCTTTTTGAGCTCCTTGATGTTCGTTGAGCTCGCGTACTTTCCGCTCTTGGTATAGTCGCGTTCGAGAATAGGTCCCGTCTCAAAGAAAATAATCTGGGCAATACGACGCCCCACCACAAGAGGAATAATGTAGTTCTTGGAGTTGTTTGTAATCTCCATAGTCCAACGGTTCACATATCCAACATCCCCCCACCCAGCGCACTTGCATACCTCAATGAAGTTGCGCCCCATACTTGAGCGAGCCTTCATCATGGTGGTGATATGGTCCTTGCCCCCAATGAACTCATTGGTATGCGCGAGGATAGTCTCGCCAGGACGAAGCACAATTACTTTGTCATCTTCGTGAATCTCCCCAAACTCGAAGTTGTATTTTTTAAATGCTTCCTTAGCAGAGACTGCGCGCTCTACCTTGTCTGCACCCCACACATGCTCCATATGTTCGCGACTCCATATGTTGTACAGGCTGTGGTTGTACTTGGTGGGCTGCTCACGGAAAAACCATTCACCAAGCGTTACATCGTAGCTACTGGTGGCGAGCTGTGCTTGGTCAAAGGGGTGAATAATAATGTCACCCTTCTTCATTTCCTCTAGAATCTTTCTGTCAGATAGTGCCATAGTGAAAGGATTATACGGCCATCGTAGCTTTTATGGCAGGGGGGGGCTCGTAGTTAACCAAATTGATGTCATCCATAGAAAATCCCTCGATTGTTTTCACGTCTGGGTTAAGAGAAAGAGTCGGCGAAGGAAGTGGTGTCCGAGAGAGTTGTTCTTTAACCGCATCAAAGTGATTGTTGTATATATGAGCGTCCCCAAGAGAGTGAATGAATTCATGTGGGGTTAGATCGGTCACTTGGGCCACCATGTGTAGCAGGAGGGAATAAGAAGCAATATTAAAGGGAACGCCCAGAAACATATCGCAGGAACGTTGGTGCATGAGTAGAGAGAGCTTCCCATTTGCCACAAAGAACTGAAAGAACATGTGGCAAGGGGGAAGTGCCATTTGATCGAGCTCTCCCGGATTCCAGGCCGTGACGATAAGTCTTCGACTATTCGGGTCCTTCTTGATTTGTTCAATTACCTCAGCAAT
>OBEQ010660616.1_pt1 | contig 12522 bp, 12 predicted proteins | sample 1670901 | NCBI WGS metagenome assembly OBEQ01 (sample SAMEA104232315, study PRJEB22302) | groundwater metagenome | biome: forest; feature: aquifer; material: groundwater | place: USA | collected 2011-08-07 | depth 5.4 m | reverse complement strand
GCGTGCTGGCCGACCCGGCCTTGCCGGTCCCGTGGAGGGGACGTAGAATGCGACGAGGTGCCACCTGATGCTCTCGACAGCGCTCGGTCTGATCCACCGGCTGGAACTCAACATCGCCCGCGCCCTCGTGGGCAAGCCGGAAGTCGTGCGGTTGGCGGTGATCGGCCTCCTGGCTCGGGGGCACCTCCTGATCGAGGACGTTCCCGGCGTCGGGAAGACCACGCTGGCCCATGCGCTGGCCAGGTCCCTGGGCGCGACCTTCCAGCGGATCCAATTCACCTCCGACCTGCTTCCCTCGGACATCCTCGGCGTGTCCATCTACGACGGCAAGACCGGAGAGTTCGCCTTCAAGCCGGGCCCCCTCTTCAGCAACATCGTGCTCGCCGACGAGATCAACCGCTCGACGCCGAAGACCCAGTCGAGTCTGCTCGAAGCGATGAACGAGGGGCAGGTCTCGCTGGACCATCACACCTACCCCCTGCCGCGCCCCTTCATGGTCCTGGCCACGCAGAATCCGTTGGAGTACCAGGGGACGTATCCGCTCCCCGAGTCGCAGCTCGACCGGTTCCTGCTCAGGATCCGGATCGGCTATCCGGGAAGGGACGACGAGAAGGAGATCCTGAAGGGGGCGGCCGTGACCTCGCTCGAGCAGATCGAGCCCGTGCTCTCGGCCGAGGAGGTGCTGGAGCTCCAGGCGGCGAACGACAAGGTGCGCGTGGATGAATCCCTCTTGGATTACGTCATGGCGCTCGTGGAGGCCACGCGCCGCTCGCCGCTCCTGGGGCTCGGGGTGAGTCCGCGCGGCTCGCTCGCCCTGCTCCGGGTCGCCCAGGCGCGCGCGCTGGCCGACGGGCGGGCGTACGTGGTCCCCGACGACATCAAGCGGGTGGCGGTGCCGACGTGGGCCCACCGCGTGATCGTCAGGGCGCGACTGGAGCGTCCCGCCGGGGACGAGCTCGAGGCGGAGGGGATCATCGGCGCCCTGCTTCAGGAAGTCCCGGTCCCCCGCTAGGGCGGCTCCAGGACACGCATGCGCCGGTTGGCTCGGTGGTGGCGGGCGCTCTGGCCGTCTCGCACGATCCGCCCCACGCGCGAAGGGTGGTGGTTCCTCCTGACCACCCTCGGGATGGGGTTCGCCGCGGTCAATACCGGCAATAACCTCCTCTATCTCCTCCTGTCCATGCTCCTCGGCACGATCGTGGTCTCGGGCATCCTGTCCGAGCAGACCATCCGCCGGGTCAAGGTCTTCCCCGCTACCCCCCTGGAGATCTTCGCCGGGTCGCCGGCGGCCGTCGGGTGCGTGCTGCTCAACGGCAAGCGCCTTCTGCCGTCCTATTCCCTGACGCTCGAGGTGCCGAGTGACAACGCGGCTGCCCCCCGCGCCTTCTACGTGTCCAAGCTCGAGCCCGGCCAAGAGCGTCTTCACTCCTGGGAAGAAACGTTCCCCCGCCGTGGTCGCCACCGGCGCCGCCCCCTGCGCCTGATGACGGGGTTCCCCTTCGGGCTGTTCGTGAAGGCCACCGCGCCGATCCTCGTGGACGAACTCTTGGTCTTCCCGGCGGTCCGTCCGTTCTCCCTCGCGGATCTCCGGAATCTCGGGGGCTCGGGGGCCGAGCGCGTGGCGCGGCCCGGCCCGGGAACGGACCTCTACAACCTGAGGGAGTACCGGTGGGGGGACGATCCGCGGCTGATTCATTGGAAGAGCACCGCCAAATCGGGGGCGGTCATGGTGCGCGAGCCGGAGGCCGAGGCGGCCCTCAAGATGCGTGTCGTCCTCGAGGGCCCACCGCCCGACGCCGATCTCGAGCGACTGGAGGCGGACATCTCGCTGGCAGCCTCCCTGACCTCGCACCTGCTCGGTCAGGGATCGCGTGTCGAGCTCGTCGGACCCGGGCTCTTCGTGCCCCTCGGCGAGGGCCCGGCCCACCGTCGCCGCATGTTGGAGGCGCTGGCGCTCTGGGATCCTTTCGCTCCGGAGGGCGCCCGCCGCGGCTTCGGCCGAGATGCTTCGCTCTCGGAGATCCGCATTCCTCTCGGCGCGCGGGCCCCCGCCCCCCGGCCGCCGGGGGCCCGGCGGGTGCTGTAGCCGTGTCGGCCCGGCTGGCGCTTCAAATCTGCACGTACCTCCTGGTGGTGGATGGTCTCGCCGCGCTGGCGCTGGCGAGGCTGATCGAGCCGGCGTGGTGGGCCGTGGTCGTTGTCGTCGTCGCGGGGAGCTGGTGGCAGGAGGCCGTGCGCGCGCGGGTCGCGGCGGTCGTCCGGCACCAGCAGTTGCTCGCCCTCGCCGCCCTGGGTTTCTTCGCTCTGGACCTCCTCTACCTGGCGGATTCGCTCCTGGACGGGTTTATGCACCTCCTGCTCTTTTTGTTCTTCTACAAGCTCTACACCTGGCGCACACTCCGCGACTCCCGGGACCTCCTCCTGCTCTCCTTTTTCATGCTGGTCGGCGCCTCGACGCTGACCGTGAGCCTCGGTTTCCTCCTGATCCTCGTGCTCTTCCTCGTGCTCGGGACGTGGGCGTTCCTGCTCCACCACGTGCTCTCCGAGTCGGAGCGCAACGCTCCGGATCCGGCTCAAGCGCTCCTCGAGTGCCGGCAGGTGGTGACGCCCTCGCTTCTGGGTCTGTCCGTCGCCGCCTCGTTCGCCTCGTTTCTGTTCACGGCGCTCTTCTTTTTCGTCATGCCCCGCCTGGGCCAGGCGGTCTTGCCGTCCAAGGGCCAGCTGGGGGCAATGGTCTCCGGGTTCTCCGACCGGGTGGAGCTCGGCTCCTTCGGGACCATTCAGACCGACGCCACCGTCGTGATGCGGGTGGAGTTTCCCGAGGGGCCGGCGGTGCCCCAGGGGTTCGGCCCCCTCCGCTGGCGCGGGGTCGCCTTCGATCGCTTCAACGGCCGGGAGTGGAGCATGAGCCGGCCGGAGCGCCGGGTGATTCCGCGGATGTTCGACAGATCCACGACCGTGGCGCGGGGGCGTGGGGTCGGGCCCGTGATCATCCAGGAAATCGACCTGGAACCCATCGGGACCGAGGTGCTCTTCGCGGCTCCCCGGGTGCTCGCGCTCACCCTCTCGGCCGGCCCCGTGTTCGTGGACTCTCTGGGGGCCGTCAGCTCGCCGGTCCCGCAGGCGCGGCTCCACTACCGGGTTCTGTCCGAGCTCGAGGTGCCCTGGCCGGGGACGGCGCGCGCCCTGCCGGAGGAGGAGCGCGAGCGCCACCTGCAGCTCCCGTCGCTCTCGCCGCGCATCCACCAGCTCGCGCGGGAGCTGACGCGGAAAAGCCCCGATCAGTGGACCGCCGCTCTCCGCCTCCGCGATTATCTCCACACGACCTTTCGGTACAGCCTCGACCTGAAGCGGGCCTCCGGGCTGGAACCGCTGGAAGACTTCTTCTTCGCCAGTCGGTCGGGCAACTGCGAGTACTTCGCCGCCGGCCTGGCCGTGATGCTCAGGAGCCTCGGGATCCCCGCTCGGGTGGTCAACGGGTTCCAGCAGGGCGAGTGGAATCCCTACGGGGGTTACTTCCTGGTTCGCCAGCGGGATGCGCATTCGTGGGTGGAGGCGTACTTCCCGGAGCGGGGGTGGGTGAGCCTCGACCCGTCCCCCCGCGGAGAATTCGACGCGTCCTGGGCGTCCAGCGCCGCGTTCCAGTACATCGACGCCGTGCGCATGCGCTGGCACCGCTACGTCGTCAACTGGAGTTTCGGGGATCAGATCAAGGCATCCGGGTCCATGCGGCAGGCCGCGGTTTACTGGCGGCGGGCCGTCTTCGACAAGGCCCTCCCCGTTCCGGGGGGCAAGCGCGGGGCGGTGGTGGGCGCCGTCCTCGCGGGGGTCCTCGTGGTGGCGATCCTGGTCTGGCGCCGGAGCTCGACCTCGACGCCGTCCCGGTCCCGGCGCGGGTTGTTGTTCCCGGTTTACGAGATGATGCTCCGACGCCTGGCGCGGCTCGGGCTCTCCCCCGGGCGCGGGGAGACGGCGCGGGAGTTCTGTGGGCGCGTCGCAGCGCGTCTGCCGCAGAGTCGCGATGCCGTCCTAGAGATCACCTGTGCTTACGAGGAGGTCCGTTTCGGGGGGGTCGCCCTCCGCGGGGAGCAGCTCGCCCGCCTCGGGCAGCTGGCCGAGCGGCTGACGGTCGCGCCGGCCCCTGCTTCTTCTGCGGGACCTCGAGGTTGACGGGGGTCGGGGGTCTCTTCCCGGCCAGGACGGCCAGGCAGTTTTCCACCGCGAGGGTCCCCATTTTGATCCGCGTGTCGTGGGACGCGCTCGCAATGTGGGGAGCCAGCACGACGTTGGGCAGCGACAGGAGCCCCGGATGGACCTTCGGCTCGTCCTCGTAGACGTCGAGCCCGGCGCCGGCGATCCCGCCTTCCCGTAGCGCTTCGACGAGCTGGGCCTCGTTGACGATGGGTCCACGGGCCGCGTTGATCAAAAAGGCGGTCCGCTTCATCATCTTGAGCTCGGCGGCGCCGATGAGGTGACGCGTGTCGGGCAAGAGGGGCGTGTGCAGCGTGACGAAATCTGATTCTTTGAGGAGGGTCGCCTTGTCCACGAACGTCGCCCCGAGCTCCCGCTCGGTGGCAGGGTCGGCTCGGAGCGCATCGTTGTAAAGGATCCGCATCCCGAAACCGCGGGCTCGCCGGGCCATCGCCCGGCCGATTCGCCCGAACCCCAGGATTCCCAGTGTCTTGCCGTGGGCGTCGGCTCCGATGAGGAGCATCATCTCCCACTGGGTGAACTTCCCCGCCCGCACGTACTGGTCCGCCTCGACCAGGCGGCGGGCCGCGGCCATGAGCAGGGCCCACGCGAAATCCGCTGTGGTCTCGGTCAGGACGTCGGGGGTGTTGGTCACCACGATGCCGCGGGCGGTCGCCGCGGCCACGTCAATGTTGTTGTAGCCCACGGCCACGTTGGAGACCACCTTGAGCCGGGGCGCCCCCTGGAGGACCTCGGCGTCAATGGCGTCGGTGATGAGGCAGATCAGACCCTCCTTGTCCCGGAGCCGTGCGACGAGCTCGGGTTTCGGCAGCGGCTGGGGGCCGGGGTGAAGGTCCACGGTCGCCCCCGCCCGGGCGAGGGCGATGGCTTCGGGGGGAATAGTCCGGCTGATGAGGATCTTCGCTGGCATGGTTGTCTCCTAACCTAGCAAGATTTCGACATTTTCCCGCCGCCGCGGCCGTCTCATAAGCTATTGAAAATAGTGCTATTTCCCTCTTGACAGCCCCATGGAGCGCGCGTATATTAGCACTCGCCGCGAGTGAGTGCTAATACTACTGGACGATAGGGCCAACATAAACCCTCAGGGAGGGCAGCATATGATGAAAATTCGTCCGCTGCATGACCGTATCCTCGTCAAGCGCCTTGAAGAGGATGAGGTCCGCAAGGGAGGCATTATCATCCCGGACTCCGCCAAGGAGAAGCCCCAAAGGGGCAAAGTGATCGCGGTGGGCAACGGGAAAGTCAGCGACGAGGGCAAGCGGATTCCGCTGGACGTCAAGGCCGGTGACCAGGTGCTCTTCGGGAAGTACTCGGGCTCGGAGGTGCCGTGGAAGATCGAAGACGGGGAGTACCTGATCCTTCGCGAGGAAGACATCCTGGGGATTCTCGAGTAGACACTCGACCCAGGTCCGTCGGCGACATACTACTCACGTCCTAAGTAAGGAGGAAGCATATGCCGAAGCAGCTCATGTTCAGCGATGAGGCCCGGGCGGCTCTGCTCCGCGGGGTCAACATCATGGCCGAGGCTGTCAAGGCGACGCTCGGCCCGAAAGGGCGCAACGTCGTCATCGACAAGAAGTTCGGCAGTCCGACCATTACCAAGGACGGCGTCACCGTGGCCAAGGAGATCGAGCTGAAGGACAACTGCGAGGACATGGGGGCTCAGATGATCAAGGAGGTCGCCTCCAAGACCTCCGACGTGGCCGGCGACGGCACGACCACCGCCACGATCCTGGCCCAGGCCATCTTCCGGGGAGGGCTCAAGAACGTCACGGCCGGGGCCAACCCCATGGGGCTCAAGCGGGGCATCGAGAAGGCGGTGGCGGCCGTCGTGGAGGAGCTGAAGAAGCTCTCCAAGTCCACCAAGGACAAGAAGGAGATCTCGCAGGTCGCGACCATCGCCTCGAACAACGACAAGACCATCGGCACCCTCATCGCCGAGGCAATGGAGAAGGTCGGCAAGGACGGGGTCATCACGGTGGAGGAGTCGAAGTCCGCCGAGACCATCCTGGACGTGGTGGAAGGGATGCAGTTCGACCGGGGGTACCTGTCCCCCTACTTCGTCACGGACGCGGAGCGGATGGAGTGCGTGCTGGAAGACGTGATGATCCTGATCCACGAGAAGAAGATCAGCATCATGAAGGACATGCTGCCGCTCCTGGAGCAGGTGGCCCGGTCGGGGAAGCCGCTCTTGGTGATCGCCGAGGACGTCGAGGGAGAGGCCCTGGCGACCCTGGTGGTCAACAAGCTCCGCGGCACGCTCTCGTGCGCGGCCGTCAAGGCCCCGGGCTTCGGCGACCGGCGCAAGGCGATGCTGGAAGACATTGCCGTGCTCACGGGGGGCAAGGCCGTCACCGAGGACCTGGGGATCAAGCTCGAGAACATCAAGCTGGAAGACCTGGGCCGGACCAAGAAACTGGTGGTAGACAAGGACAACACCACGATCGTCGAGGGCGCGGGTAAGGCCTCGGCCATCGAGGGCCGCGTCAAGCAGATCCGGACGCAGATCGAGGACACCACCTCGGACTACGACAAGGAGAAGCTACAGGAGCGCCTTGCCAAGCTGGCCGGCGGTGTGGCCGTGATCAAGGTGGGCGCAGTGACCGAGACGGCGATGAAGGAAAAGAAGGCGCGGGTCGAGGACGCTCTCAACGCGACGCGCGCGGCGGTGGAGGAAGGCATTGTCCCGGGCGGCGGAGTCTCGTTGCTCCGTTCTGCGAAGGCCATCGAGCGCCTGAAGCTGGAGGGCGACGAGGCCGTCGGGGCCGACATCGTCAAGCGGGCCCTTGAGGAGCCCATCCGCCAAATCGTGGAGAACGCGGGGCTCGAGGGGTCCGTGGTGGTCGAGAAGGTCAAGGCGTTCCAGGTGCCGACCCAGGGGTTCGACGCCGAGAGCATGGAGTACGTGGACATGCTGCAGGCGGGGATCATCGACCCCACCAAGGTGGAGCGCATCGCGCTGGAGAATGCGGCTTCCATCGCGTCGCTCCTCCTGACGACGGAAGCGGTGATCACCGACCTTCCGGAGGAAGAGAAGAAGGCGCCGCCCATGCCCCACGGGGACATGTACTAGTTTCTGGACACCGGCGGTAAGCGGCCCTCGCCCGACTCGGGCGAGGGCCGGTTTTTTAGCGAGGGCCTTGACGGACCCTTCCACTCTGGTGTACTAATGGCCAAAAATTTGTGAATTGGTGAGTGACACATGCGGGGGGTCGAACGGGTACACTCCGGCGAAGAGCGACGGCGCGGGATCGTGGGTCTCCTCGGAAGGGCCCGCTCGCCGGTGGTGGGGTCTGATCTCGCCAAGCGGCTGGATGTCTCGCGGCAGGTGATCGTGCAGGACATCGCTCTCCTTCGGGCGCGCGGCCACAAAATCCTCGCTACCCCGCGCGGGTACATCATGCTCGAGGATGGTCCTCCCGTCAGCGCTTCAGTGGTCTGCCGACACACCAGCAACGAGGAGATGGAGGACGAGCTGGTCACGATCGTGGGGCTGGGCGGGACGGTCGTCGACGTGGTGGTAGAGCACCCGCTCTACGGGGAACTCCGGGGGCCCTTGATGCTGAGGACCCAAGAGGACGTGCTGAGCTTCCTCGCGCGCCTGCGCGCCAGCGGCGCCGAGCCCCTCTCTCGCCTGACGAAAGGGGTTCACCGTCTCAACCTCGGGGTTACCGACGAGGAGGCCCTTCAGAAAATCACCGGGGCGCTGCGTCAGAAAGGGTATCTGGTGGAGGGAGGAGGTGAGGAGTCTGCGGCCGTTTGAAATTCTCGTGATCATTGACCCCCGTCCTACCGATGAGGAGGTGGCGCAGCTGCTGGTGCGGCTCCAGGACAATCTCAAGGAGTTGGGGGGCGAGGTCGTCCGGGTGGAGAATTGGGGGAAGCGTCGCCTGGCCCACGACATCAAGAAGCAACGCGAGGGGACCTACGCGGTCCTCGAGGTGTCGGCTGAGCCGTCCGTGGTCAAAGAGTTCGAGCGCCAGCTCCGATTGAACGAGAACGTCCTCCGCTTCCTTTCGACGCGCGTGCCGGTCCGGAAGAGGGCGCGTCCCGCCAAACCCCCGGAAGCTCTCGAGGAGGTCGGCTGATGGCGAGCCTGAACAAGGTCTTCCTCATGGGGAATCTCACGCGCCCGCCGGAGCTTCGCTACACGCCGGGGGGGACGCCGGTGGCCGACCTGCGCTTGGCGGTGAATCGGGCTTACACCACGCAGAGCGGGGAGAAGCGACAGGATACCTGCTTTCTCACGGTGGTCGTCTGGGGCAGGCAGGCGGAGAGTTGTGGGGAGTACCTCGACAAGGGAAGCCCGATCCTCGTGGAGGGGCGGCTTCAGACGCGGGATTGGGAGACCAAGGACGGCCAGCGGCGGAACGTGGTGGAGGTGGTGGCCGACCGGGTCCAGTTCATGGGGCGGGGAAAGGCCGCGGTCCCTGCCGAGGGCGAACCTCTCGAGGAAGCGCCGCCGGGCGACGGGGAAGTTCCTTTCTAGGACGCGTGGGAGGAGGAAGCCATTCCAACGGCAGGGGCAAAACCAGTCAAGCGGCGCCGCTTCGGGCGACGCAAGGTTTGCAAGTTCTGCGTGGACAAGGTGGATCTGGTCGATTACAAGGACAGTCGTCGTATCAGAAATTTCGTGAGTGAGCGCGGGAAGATCATTCCCCGGCGCATCTCGGGGAGCTGCGCCCGGCATCAGCGTCAGCTCACGCGCGCCATCAGGCGGGCCCGTACCATGGCTCTCCTGCCCTACGCAGCCGAGTAAGGGATCGGTGGGCTCATGAAGGTCATCCTCCTGGACGACGTCCCCAAGCTCGGGCGGCGGGGGGAAGTGCGGGAGGTGGCCGACGGATACGCCCGGAATTACCTGCTTCCCCACCGGCTGGTGCTGCCGGCCAGCGCCGCCAACCTCAAGCAGCTGGGCCAGATCAAGCAGCAGCAGGAGGTCCGCTCTCAGCGCGCCAAGGCCGCCGCCGAATCGCAGGCCAGGCAGATCGAACCGCTCACCTTCTCGCTGGCGCGCCAGGCCTCCGAGGAGGGGCGCCTCTTCGGCTCGGTGGGGGTCTCGGACGTGGCGGCGTTCCTGGCGCAGCACGGCGTCCGCGTGGAAAAGCGCCGGATCGGGCTCGACGAGCCGATCAAGGCGTTGGGCGACTATACGATTGCGATCCGCCTTCACCCCGAGGTCACGGCGCAGCTCAAGGTCGGCGTCTCGCGCGGGTAGGCTGTGGCCACGCTCACGGAGCTCCTGACCTCCAAGATCCCTCCTCACAGCCTGGAGGCGGAGCGGGCCGTCCTCGGGGCCGCCCTCCTCGACCGGGAAGGCCTCCCTAGGGCGATCGAGATTCTCAAACCCTCCGACTTCTACAAGGAAGGCCATCGGAAGATCTTCGGCACGATGATCGGTCTCTTCGAGCGGTCCGAGCCGGTGGACCTGCTGACGTTGACCGAGGAGCTCCGCCGCGGGGGGGAGCTGGACGAGGTGGGGGGGCCGGCGGCCCTCGCGGCGCTCGTCGAGGAAGCGGCCGTCGCGGCCCACCTGCTCTCCTATGCCGGCATCGTCCGGGAGAAGGCGCTCCTGCGGGAGCTGATCCGGATCTCGTCCGAGATCATCGGGCAGAGCTACGAGGCCAAGGAGGACGTGGAGAACCTCCTGGATCAGGCCGAGCAGCAGATCTTTCAGCTCTCCGAGCGTCGCATGCAGGGCACGGCGGTCCAGGTCCGTACCATCCTCAAGGAGACCTTCGAGTACATCGAGCGGCTCTACGAGCGCAAGGAGCACGTGACGGGCCTTCCGACGGGATTCAAGAAGCTGGACGAGCTGACCTCGGGGCTCCAGCCGTCGGATTTCATCCTCGTCGCGGGACGACCGTCCATGGGGAAGACGGCGTTGTCGCTGAACATCGCCAAGTACGCTGGGATCGAGCTCAAAAAGCGCGTGCTGATCCTCAGCCTCGAGATGTCCCGGGAGCAGGTGGTGCAGCGCCTGCTCTGCGCCGAGGCCCGGGTGGATTCGCATCGGGTCCGCACGGGGTACCTGGAACCCAAGGACTGGCCGCGGCTGACGAACGCGGCGGGACGTCTGGCGGAGGCGCCGATCTTCATCGACGACACGGCGGGCCTCACGGTGCTCGAGGCGCGAGCGAAGGCGCGTCGGGTGAAGGCCGAGCACGGCCTAGACCTAGTCCTGATCGACTACATTCAGCTCATGCGCGGGCGCGGGAGCCTCGAGAATCGCCAGCAGGAGATTTCCGAAATCTCGCGCGCGCTCAAGGCGATGGCCAAGGAGCTCCGCGTGCCGGTGGTGGGCCTCTCCCAGCTCTCGCGCGCCGTGGAGACGCGGCTCGCGCGCGAGCACCGACCGCAGCTCTCCGATCTGCGCGAGTCCGGGGCTCTCGAGCAGGACGCCGACCTCATCATTTTTCTCTATCGCCCCGAGCGATACAAGGATCAGGCCGAGATCACGCCCGACCAGCAGAAGCTGGCGGAAGTCATCGTGGGCAAGCAGCGCAACGGCCCTACGGATACCGTCCGCCTGACGTTCATCCCCGAGTACGCGAGCTTCGAAAATCGCGTCGAGGCGGATCGCCAGCCGTACTGAGGCGCCGATGTCTCTGCGGCGCGCTCCCCGTTTGCGGCCCGTTCCGTGACCAAGGTCGTCATCGTGGGCGCCGGGAGAGGCGGGCGCGCCCTCCTGGAAATGTTCATGGGGGACCACACGGTGTCGATTCTCGGCGTCGCCGACATCCACCCCTGGGCGCCCGGGCTGGAGCTCGCGCGGCGCCTCAACATCCCGGTCTCCACCGATTTCAGGGAGCTCATCACCGACCCCGCCGTGGACCTGATCATTGACGTCACGGGCAGTGCCGACGTCCACCGGACGATCTGGCGGCTCAAGCCGCCCAGGGCAGAGGTGATGGGTGGGCTCAGCGCCAAGTTCATGTGGGACCTGGTCGAGGAGCGAAAGCGCGCCGAGGAGATGGAGGATCGCTACTCGCTGATCCGCCGGGAGCTCCATGCCCAGTCCGAGGGCGAATTCATCATCGGCCAGAACCCCAAGATGCGGGAGATCGCCGACCTGCTGGCCCGGGTGGCCCCAACGCCCGCGACGGTGCTGATCCGCGGCGAGGTGGGGACGGGGAAGGAGCTGGTCGCGCGGGCGCTGCACAGGTACTCCCACCTGCGCGACAAACCGCTGATCACCGTGAATTGCACCACGCTGACTCCGGCCTTGATGGACTCGGAGCTCTTTGGCGTCAGACGCGCCCCCGCCGCCGTCGCCGACAAAGGCGGGCTCTTCGAGAAGGCCGACGGGGGGACGATCTTCCTCGACGAGGTCGGGGACCTCTCCCTGGCCATCCAGGGGAAACTCCTCCGCGTCCTCCAGGGGGGCGAGCTCACCCCGATGGGGGACGCCATTCCGCGCAAGGTCCGGCTGCGCCTGATCGCGGCCAGCAGTCGGGACCTCGAAGCGGCGGTGGAGAAGGGCGAGTTCCGGGAGGACCTCTTCTATCGCTTCAACTCCTTCTCCATCACGCTCCCGCCCTTGAGAGAGCGCGCGGAGGACATTCCTGTCCTGGCGTACCACTTTCTGAAAAGGGCCGAGGCCAGGGTCAATAAGAAGGTAGACCGCCTCGTGCCCGAAGCCCTGGACGTCCTGGCGCGCTACCCTTGGCCGGGCAATCTCCGCGAACTTGAGAACGTCATCGAGCGCGCCGTCGTCCTCACCTCCTCCCGCCAGATTGAACCCCGCCACCTGGCGCTCCACGTCCAGGAGGAGGCGGGCCGCCCGCTGCTCTCCGGGGGGAGCCTGCTTGAAGCCAAGACCCGGGTGGTGGCCGAGTTCGAGCGAGAGGCGGTGGTTCGATTTCTCAGAGAAGCGGGGGGGAATGTCTCTCTGGCCGCCCAACGGGCGCGCATCACCCGGCGGAATTTCCACCGACTGATCGTCAAGTACTCGATAAATGCGGGAAATTATAGAAAAGAGAAGCGAGCAGCCCACTAGTGAGACATAAGTAACCCAACTGATCTCTAAAGAAACCATTCAGCGCGGCCGATACGGCAATAAACTACTATAATAATTATCATTTAGTTGTGAGTTCCTAGAGTCTCATCGGGAGAGAAACCGCTGAACCGTCACTGGTTCAAGCGCCTGATCGTCGGCACCCGGCTACTGCTGGCCCAGGCCAAGCACGAGCGACTCGGCAAGGTGGCAGGCCTGGCCGTTTTCTCCTCGGACGCCCTTTCTTCCGTGGCCTACGCGACCGAGGAAATCCTCCGCGTTCTCGTCTTGGCCGGGGCCGCCGTGCTGAGCCT
>OBEQ010286307.1_pt1 | contig 12523 bp, 13 predicted proteins | sample 1670901 | NCBI WGS metagenome assembly OBEQ01 (sample SAMEA104232315, study PRJEB22302) | groundwater metagenome | biome: forest; feature: aquifer; material: groundwater | place: USA | collected 2011-08-07 | depth 5.4 m | reverse complement strand
GATTTTGTTGCGTTTTCAGGACATAAAATGATGGCAGCAACTGGCGTTGGTATCCTCTATGCAAAACAAGAACTTCTCGATGCAATGCAACCATTTTTGTATGGCGGAGAAATGATAAAAGAAGTTGGGTTGGAGCGAACCATTTTTGCTGATTCACCATTCAAATTTGAAGCAGGTACACCAGATATTGCAAGTATTATTTCTTTGGGTAGCGCGATTGATTATTTAGAAAGTGTTGGCATGGAAACGATTCAAAAACACGAAAAAGAGCTTATGGCTTATTGCATACCGCAAATAGAAAAGATTCATAATCTCACAATGTATGGACCGAAAACGATTGATCAACGATCGGGACTCATATCATTTACCATCGAAGGTATTCATCCACACGATATTGCACAAATTTTAGGAGATAAAAATATTTGTATTCGCTCTGGTCATCATTGCGCAATGCCACTTCACAAACGATTAGGAATCCCAGCAACAGCACGAGCAAGTTTTTACATCTATAACGATTTTTCTGATATCGACGCCTTGATTGAAGGAATTAAGCACGCGAAAACTATATTTGAAAAAAAGTCATGAGTGAGCCAATGCACAAATATAAGAGGGCACTTTTTGTTGGGAGATTCCAACCGTTTCATAAAGGACATCTTTATGTTATTCAAAAAATATTGCCTTTTGTTGATGAACTTATTATTGGTATTGGAACTTTGGATAAGACAAAGGGAGAAAACCTTTTTACCTACGAGCAACGAAAAGAAATGATAGAAAAAGTATTGGAGCAAAAACGTATCAGTAAAAAAATTACGTTTGTCGCGCTCGAAGATAATCCAGATGATGCCGTGTGGCTTTCAAAAACATTATCGAAAACCGGCCATATCGATGTTGTTATTGGCAACAACGAATGGACAAATAGCATTTTTGAAAAATCTGGGTATAAAGTATGGCGCATTGGGTTTTATTTTCGAAATCTCTACGAGGGGCAAAAAATTCGAAAACTAATTAAAGAAAGAAAGCATTGGGAAAAACGTGTACCAGCGCCGGTTGCATCTTTAGTAAAGCAGTATTTATAAATCATGAAAAAAGTAAAATTTCTTACACTTAATACCTGGTATGGTGGTATACTCTTTGATCCCTTAATAGATTTTTTGCAAAAAGAGAATGCAGATGTTCTTAATCTTCAGGAAGTCTACGATGGGAAAGATCCTTCACTAGAAAAACGCTTTCGCTGCCTTGACATTCTTACAAAAGAATTGGGTTATTCCTTTTTCTCTTTTACCCCTTCATTCATAGATACTAGTTCGGGACAGGATTTACCGTGGGGAAATGTCATACTTTCTAAATACCCATTACAAGAAAAGGAAACAATTTTTTTTAAAGGATCACCTGATCGTTTTAATCTAAAAGATACTTCGCCATGGAGATTCCCAAGAAATATTCAGCATGTGCAAGTTCAAATTTCAAAGGATACCTTACTCAATGTTTTTAATACACATGGGATTTGGGGCAAAGACGCCAAAGATAACAAAAATCGTCTTTCGATGAGCAAAATAATTTGTGAACAAATAAAAAATAAACAACACGTAATTTTAAGTGGTGATTTTAATGTTGATCAAAACACAAAAACTATAGAAAACATAGAGCAACACTTAATAAATGTATTTAAAAACGAATTAAAAACCACATTTAATATAAAGCAAAAAGGGACAAAAGCAGGATTTGCAAAATCGGTTGTCGATATGGTATTTGTAAGTAAAGATATTCGTGTTACTCAACACAGTTGTCCAGATGTAAATATCTCCGATCACCTGCCGCTTATGTGTGTGTTCGAAGTATGACAATAGCAACCTTTTCAGGAATAGTTAAAAAGGGAAAAGGGCGGGGGAAAGATTTTGGTTTTCCAACCGCAAACATTTCTTTGGACAAAAGTATTCCTGAGGGAATTTATCTTTCGAAAACAACAATCTATGGCAAAGAACATCCTTCACTTACCTTTATTGGTATTGTGAAAACATTTAACGAAACAAACTATCAGGCAGAAACGTATATTCTCAATTTTGATGCATCATTGTATGACAAAGAAATAACAATAGAACTTTTGCAAAAAATTCGAGAGAACAAAAAATTTGAATCAAAAGAGGAGCTTGTTGCACAAATGGAAAAAGATAAACAAGATGCCCTAAGGTTTTTTAAACTATCTGGTTGACATCTTCAAAGAAAAATTCTACAATAGATTCATAATTCTTCGGGGTAGTGTGCGATTCACTATCGGTAGTTATACTCTACGAGTCCGATCTTACATCGGACATGAGCTTGTGAGACTCAAGCAGCGACCGTATAGTCGGGATGAAAGAAGAACTATGAAATTATCCAAAGTTTTTACTTTTGGTCCTCTTTTTGTTATTATTGCAGCCCTCTTGTGGAGCTTCGATGGTATCCTTCGCATCTCTTTGTATACGCTTCCGCCAGCAGTCGTTGTTTTTTACGAACATTTGTTTGGGGCGATAATCCTTCTCTTTTTAGCAAAACAATGGTTTTTGGATCTAAAAAAAATGACCAGAAAAGAATGGATTGGCATTCTTGTTGTTTCTCTTTTTTCTGGAGCTTTGGGGACAATTCTTTATACTGCAGCACTTGGCAAAGTGAATTATTCGCAATATTCAGTAGTAGTTCTTTTGCAGCAGCAGTTGCAACCAATCTGGGCAATTTCGGCAGCTGCAATACTTCTTAAAGAAAAAATTTCAAAAAGCTTTATTTTGTGGGCAGTAGTTGCGCTTTTGGCAGCATACCTTATTACGTTTAAAGACTTGCATGTTAATTTGCAAACTGGTACTGGTACAATAATTGCAGCATTATTTGCACTTTCTGCAGGATTTATGTGGGGAAGTTCTACAGCAATTAGCAAGCTTGTTCTTAATAAGGTTTCATTTATTACTGCAACAGCCCTTCGGTTTTATTTGGCACCTATTTTTGCCCTCTTTCTTATTCTTCCTTTGGGTCAAACAAGCGCACTTTTTTCTTTGCAAAAAGATCAAATACTGACCCTTATTCTTATCACGTTTTCAACTGGTCTTGTGGCGCTGTTGTTTTACTACTATGGTCTTAAAAAAACACCAGCACGAGTTACCACAGTTTGCGAACTTGTTTGGCCAGCGTCGGCAATTTTTATTGACTATTTTTATTTTCATAAAAGTTTATCAATAACTCAAATTTTGGGCGTCTTACTTCTTCTTTTTGCAATCTATAACGTAACCAAATTTAAAAAATAACATGTTTAGCGGTATTGTCGAAGGAAAAGAACTGCCTCTTAAAATCATCAAAAAAAAGCAAAGCATTATTCTCACGTTCGCAATTCCTAATCAGTGGGAAATAAAAACAGGAGATAGTATTGCAATCGATGGCATCTGCGCAACGGTTCAGGCTTTGGATAAAAATACATTCACTGTTTATTTTATGGATGAGACGCTCAAGAAAACTTCACTTCTTAAACTTTCTGACAATCACTTTTACAATCTTGAGCGACCTCTTACGCTCAATAGTTTGATTGGAGGACACTTAGTGAGTGGACATATCGACACAACAGCAAAAGTTCAAAATATAAAACAAGTGGAAGAATCCCAGGTGGTTACTTTCAAAATTGATCCTCTGTTTACAAAATATATTATTTACAAAGGTTCAATTTGTGTAAATGGTGTAAGTCTTACTATTGTTTCTGTTACTAATACTGAATTTACCGTTTCGCTCATTCCGTATACTTTAGAACACACAAATCTTGGGAATCTAAAAGTTGGAGATACGGTTAATATCGAAGTGGATTTGCTAGCAAAATATATTGAGAAGCTTACAACGTCAGTAAAATAAAACAACGTAGACATTTTCTTCGCTAGAAGGATTGCTTATGATACAATATGCAGGCTATGGATAGCTTTAATAATTTGTATCGTGAAGAGATTTTAGAGCATTACCGAAGTCCGCTTAATTTTGGAAAGTTAAGTTTTTTTGATACAACATCCCGACAGCTGAATCCTTTTTGTGGCGACGAGATTGAAATCTATGTCAAGTTTCAAAGGGGTAAAGATTCAAAGGTTCAAAGCATTTCGTTTAAAGGTAAAGGCTGTGCGATAAGTATGGCAGCAGGGTCAATTCTTACTGAGTTTACAAAAGGGAAAACAAAAAAAGAGTTGACAAATTTTTTAGAAGAAGATATGCTGTCGTTACTTGGAGTAAGCGTTTCGGAAACAAGGAAGAAGTGTGCTCTCCTTGCTCACTCAGTGTTGCAAGATTGTATATAACATATGCCATATAAAGTAAAAATTGACAGAGATTTATGTATTGGAGCAGCAAGTTGTGTTGCTGTTGCGCCAAAAACTTTTGAACTTGATAACGAAGGAAAAGCAGTTATTAAGAAAAAAGATGGATCAATGACCTCTGATTTTGTAAATTATTCAGATATTGATGACGAGCAAGGGAATATTATGAATGCTTCGAAGTCTTGTCCGGTTAATGCAATTATTATTGTTGAAGTAGACGAGCAAGGAAACGAAGTCAAACAAGTCTGGCCCGAAGCATAAACCATTTGCTTTTCTCCTCGATTTTTACTATCCTTATTCAGGCATCTATCTCTTCTATGCAAAAAGATGAGAACGTAACACGAAAAGGAGACTACGAATATATTGGTTGGCTTCGTGTTGGCCGATGTCCTAATTGTTCTGCTCGAATTGGGGATATGCCTGGTACAAGGAATGCGCATTGTAAAACATGTGGATTTAAAGATCCTTGTTGTGGAGATTAATTATGATTGACATCCAGTGGCTTATTGGTGGAGAAGCAGGGTATGGCATTATGACAACTGGTGTTATGATGTCAAAAATTTTTACCCGCTTAGGGCTTTCGGTTTTTGATTATGTCGAATACCCTTCGCTTATTCGCGGCGGTCACAATGCATACTATGTTAGGTGTTCGGATAAAACAATCTACTCCCAAAAGCGACCAGTCGATATCTTGGTTGCATTAAATCGCCAAACCATCGATAACCATAAGAGTGAATTATCACAAAACGCTGTTGTTATTTTTGACCCAAATCAGACAAAAGTGCAAGACGGTGAGTTTCCTCAAAACATTAAAGTAGTTCCCGTTCCATTTTTAGAATTAACAAAACAAGTAGGGGCTGACCGGTTAATGATCAATACTGTTTCGGTTGGTGCATCGCTTGCGCTTTTCTATTCAGATTTTTCGCTTCTTGAAAAGATTATGCAAGACACTTTTGGTAAAAAAGGAGACGGCGTTGTTGCTTTAAATGTAAATACGTCAAAAGCAGGATTTGACCATGTAACAAAAAATTCACAACTTGGATCTTTCTGGAAAGTAGAAAAGAAAGAGCAAAAAAATTTGTTAATTGGTGGGGCAGAAGCAATGGGAATTGGTGCGATTCGGGCTGGCGTACAATTTGTTGCGATTTACCCAATGACACCAATTAATGGCGTCATGACAACAATTACCCAACACGCATTAAAGTACAACATTATTACCAAAGAGCCAGAAGATGAGATTGCAGGAATTAATATGGCAATTGGCGCATCGTTTGCTGGCGTTCGGAGTTTGTGTGCAACATCTGGTGGAGGATTTTCGTTAATGGTAGAGGGTTTAGGACTTGCCGCACAAACAGAAGTACCACTGGTTGTTATAGAAGGCATGCGGCCAGGACCTTCGACTGGCATGCCAACCTGGACAGACCAGGGGGATTTGCGTTTTGTGTTGCATTCGTCTCAAGGAGATTTCCCAAGAATTCTTATAGCTCCGGGCGATATGATAGAAGCATTTGATCTTACTGCAAAAGCATTTAATTTAGCAGAGAAGTATCAACTACCAGTAATAATTCTCACAGATAAGTATCTTAATGAAGGACATGCAACAGTAAACGCAGAGGAGTTCAAAATGCAAAGTGCGAAGTTCAAAATTGAGAGGGGAAAAATGCTCACTGATCAAGAATCTGTAGCGCAAACAGACTACAAGCGCTATGCGTTCGTTCCAGACGGCATTTCTCCACGATCAATTCCAGGACAACAAGGTTCAATCGCACTTTCTGGATCTGACGAACACGATGAGCGAGGGTTGTATAATGAAGAAGCAGACAACAGAGTAAAAATGGTGGATAAACGGTTTGCTAAATTACAAGCGGCATTACCAGATATTCCCCAATCAAACTTTTATGGCGATAAAGATGCCCCGGTTACTATTATTGCCTTTGGTTCAACAAAATTGCCAGTGCTAGAAGCAATGGAATGGTTAAAAGCAGAAAACATGTTGGTTAATTTTTTGCAAGTTATTTCTCTCTCGCCTTTTCCAACAGATGTGGTGAGTTCAACTATCAAAAATGCAAAGAAGACGATTGTTATTGAAGGAAATAAAACTGGTCAATTCGAAAGTCTTATCAGAGAACATACACTGCTTACTCCAACGCACAATTTTCGAAAATACGACGGCAGGCCTTTTTATCCAGAGGAAATAGTTGCAAAAATAAAAGAAGTACTTAAATAACTATGCCAACGACAGTAAAAGATTTAGAAATAACCTACGATAAGCCAAACTGGTGCCCGGGGTGTATTGTGCCAGATACCTATATTCAAAAAAACCCTTCTTCGGTTCTGGTAACGGATATTAAAGAACACGACAAGGTAATTGGAAGCGACGGAAAGGTACATGAAGTTACCGAAACCATGAGTCATATTCATAAAGGAGTTTTGTATAATCTTGTTTCAAAATATTTTGGGCAGACAACGCTTACTCCAGAACATCCTGTACTTGCGGTTCGTCGAAAACACCACAAGTTTCAAAACAAAGAATTTAAATCCGAATGGATTGAAGCTTCAGAATTAAAGAAAGGGGATTATTTGCTCTATCCAATCTTAAAAGAAATAAGAGATCTTGAATCAATTGATCTTACATACACAAAAAAGAAAAAAGATACCAGAAGTAGAACATTGCCAAAAAGGATTCAAATTACATCAGAATTTTTACGACTCTGTGGTTATTATATTGCCGAAGGATATGTTCATAGACGATCAATAAATTTTACATTTCATAGCAAAGAAGAAGAATATGTAGACGATGTAGTACAAATAATGGGACAGGTTTTCAATTTTTCAAGCAAAAAAGTTTTTAGGCGAAATAAAAAAACAGTGGATGTTTCTTTTAACTCGTCGTACCTCTCAGAGATATTCGAAGAATGGTTTGGTAAAGGAGCACAAAACAAGAGAATTCCGGATTTTCTTATGTTTTTGCCAAAAGAAAAGCAAACAGAGCTTCTTAAAGGCATGTGGAGAGGTGATGGATGGGTTAGTAAAACAACGCACCGTGCAAATTACAAAACAATTTCAAAGGTGCTATCCGAACAAGTAAAAATGCTTTTGCTTCGTTTTGGTATTCTTCCCACAATAACAGTAAATAAAGCATATGCAATGCACAAGGTTTCGTATTCAGTTCAGGTTATTGACCCCTCTGATTTCTCTCTTCTCTGCGGCATTCTTGGTTTAAAAAACAGAACTAATAAGGAGCTAATAAGGAAAAGAGATTTAATAACAAAGGATTTTGCGTTTTTGCCAATTAGAAAGATAGAAGAAAACCAGTATAAAGGGCGTGTTCATAATTTTGAAGTAGAAACAGAAAATGCCTATGTTACAGAAAATGCAATTTTGCATAACTGTGGCGATTTTGGCATTTGGGTATCTCTCAAAAACGCTATTGTGCAGCTGGGGCTCAACCCATGGGAAGTAGTGTTGGTGTCTGGTATTGGGTGCTCATCAAAACTACCTTATTGGGTTAAAACATACGGGTTCAACGGGCTCCATGGTCGTCCTGTTCCACCAGCTGAGGCAATAAAACTCGCAAATCATGGACTTACTGTTATTGTTATAGGTGGCGATGGTGATCAGTATGGCGAAGGATTAAATCACTTAATCCATGCAGCAAGACGAAACGTTGATATAACCCTTATTGTACACAACAATCAAATTTACGGATTAACAACCGGACAATATTCGCCAACAACCCAAATTGGAGAAAAAAATAAAAATTCCCCAGTGCCAGTGGTCGAAGCGCCAGTTACGCCACTTTCGATTGCAATCTCGGCAGGAGCAACATTTGTTGCCAGAGGTTTTTCCGGAGACAACAAACAAGAAACACAATTAATTGTTGAGGCAATAAAACACAAAGGGTTTTCGATTGTGGATACGATGCAGCCGTGCGTGACGTTTAACCACCATAATACGTTTTCGTGGTTTTATGAGCGAGTATATAAAGCAGAAGAAAAAGGACATGACCCCCGCAACAAAACAAAAGCATTTGTGCTGGCAGAGGAGTGGCCGCTTCGGCGTCCGCTTAAAGAAGGCGAAAAAGAAGCACTCCCAACAGGTATTATTTATGTTGAAGATCGAGCTACCTGGGAAGAAGGTATTCCCCAAATCTCTCAGGCTCCTTTGGTGAAACAATCAATCGATAACCGCGATATTACCCCAATTCTCGATGAGATGATGTAGGACTCTTCCAAAAGCAAAAACCCCCAACTAGTGTTAGGGGTTTGCTTCTTGATGTCCCACTCGAGTGGAGTTCAAGTTATTTTCCAGCGCCAATCCTAAACATTGCTGTTCCACAAACTGGGCATTTGCCTTTCATTGCTGGTTTCCCATTTTTCATGGTAACCGCTTGTGCATTTGGGTCATCTCTTTTTGCTCTGCATTTTACACAATACATTTGTGCCATTATCGTTCACCCCCTTTCAAAGAAATTAAAAACTTCCGCCAGGAAACGCAAGAACATGATTTTTAAAAAGGATAAAAAGAAGTATCTCAAAAAGGAGTAATGTTATGCTAACGGCAGCTGTTTTTCGAAGATCGTGATACACGTACGAGCGTGGTATTGCATACAGGTTTACTGATTGTGTTTCCATAACTGGTGGTTCTGTGGGTTGGTGATAAACTTGGAGCAACGGTGCCTGAGTGGTGTTTTCAGAGACCTTTCGACGAAGATCAGCAATAATTTTTTCTTGCTTTGTTTTTCTTCTTTTACTCATTGTTATTGCAAAAGAGTACACTATTGACTTACCCATGTCAAGAGGCTAAGATATCTTTACTGTATGAATCAAACTGTAGAGTTTGCAGCCTTAGGAATTTTGTTTCTGTGGCTTTTGGCTCTATCGTTTTTGTTTTGGAACCTTTATAAGCATTATAACAATCTTTTAAAAGGTGCAAGTAGTAAAACATTAAAAGCAGTTTTGGAAGATTTGTTAAAGCAGGTAAGTGCGACACAAAAAGAGGTAGTTTACTTAAATAACCGTTGTGATACAATAGAAAAAGATGGGGCAAATCATATTCAAAACATTGGTTTGCTAAGATTCAATCCCTTTAAGGATACCGGAGGCAATCAAAGCTTTATTTTATCTTTGATAGATGCAAAAAACACTGGAGTAATTATTTCGGGACTCTATTCACGATCTGGGACACGCTGGTACGCAAAAAAAGTAATTGCAGGAAAAGGAGCAGAACACGAATTGTCCGACGAAGAAAAGAAAGTATTAAAGGAAACAGAAAAAAACACTCTATGAAAAACAACAAGCTGCTTCTAATCTTACTTTGCTTGTCAGTATATCTTCTAACAACCGGGGTTTCGTATGCGCTTTTTTCTTCGGGAAAAACCGCTGGTAATGCAACCACCGCAGCCCAGTTAACAAATTTGCAAAAAGGTGCAAATGGCAAGGTTACATTCGATCAGGCGCAACCTAAAACCGAAGCATGTCCCTTAAACGGAGTACTCTACTCCAAACAACAGCGACAATGGTGGGAAACACATAGACCGCTTGGGGTTATGATCGAAAACCACGAAGAAGCAAGGCCCCAATCTGGACTTTCGTCTGCTGATGTTGTATACGAAGCAGTTGCAGAAGGAGGAATTACCAGATTTTTGGCACTATTTTATTGCCAAGATGCAGGACAAGTTGGGCCTGTTAGGTCAGCTAGGACATACTTTGTTGATTTTGCATCAGAATACGGAACAAATCCTTTGTATGCACACGTTGGTGGCGCAAATGCATCAGGTCCTGCAGATGCCCTAGGTCAGCTAACTGATTATGGATGGACTGGCTATAACGACTTAAATCAGTTTTCTATTGGGTTTCCAACATTTTGGCGGGACTATGATCGTTTAGGTCATACGGTTGCAACCGAGCACACCATGTATTCCACAACCGCAAAATTATGGGATTTTGCTGCAAAATCAAGAAAACTTACAAACGTTGATAAAGATGGCAAATCGTGGGACAGCGGATTTGTTCCGTACACGTTTAAGGACGATGCTCTTTCGGGAACCACCCAAACCGTGCATCTGGAGTTCTGGAATGGATACAAACAGTACTTTGTTGATTGGATCTATGACAAACCAACAAATACGTATAAACGGCAAAATGCGAATGTTCCTCATTTAGATAAAGATACAAATAAACAAATTGCTGCAAAAAATGTTGCCATTCTTGTTATGGAAGAAAGCAATGCAAACGATGGCTACGAGAATAATTTGCATCTTTTGTACAAAGATAAAGGGACGGGAAAAGCATACATCTTTATGGACGGACAAGAAGTAAAAGGGACTTGGAGAAAAGACAACCGGACAGCAAGAACGCTTCTTTTTGATTCAGCGGGAAATGGTATTAAATTCGACAGAGGCCTCATCTGGTTTGCTGTGCTGCCCACCAATGGCGTCATAACGGTAAAATAGGTACTCTTTTTACTCGTTTTGTGGTACAATGACTGCTGGTATATGTTTTCTGATTTAATTACTTCAAAATCTCGTATTAAACTTCTCAATGTTTTTCTGCAGACGCCGTACGAAATGTATCATGTGAGAGAGCTTGTTCGTAGGACCCACGACGAAATTAATGCAGTAAGACGTGAACTGCAATTTTTAGAAAAGAATGGCATTTTGGTAAGAGAGCCTCGTGCCAACAGAGTATACTACTCTCTTTCGAAACAATACCCATTCTACTTCGATCTTTTGGTTCTTGGGGCAAAAACACTTGGTCTTGGTGATATGATTTTAAAAAACAGAGCAAAGCTTGGGAGAATTAAATATGCAATGTTTTCTGGGCGGTTTGTCAAACACATGCAAAATTCGCCAGGTCATGTGGATGTGCTCATTGTCGGAGCAGTTGTGTTGCCAGAGCTTGGACTGCTGGTTAGGGAAGAAGAAAAACGCCTAAATCGAGAAATCAATTATACGGCAATGACAGAGGATGAGCTTTTATTTCGAAAGAAAAAAAACGATCCATTTATCTTGGGGATTCTCTCTTCATCGCACACAATGCTTATTGGCGATGAGGATGCAATGCTTGCATAAACTGCACATGAAACATGTCCGTTTTCTTTTTTGGTTTATCGTTTTTTTAACAATTATTACCGTATTAATTGATATTCCAAGAATGATTCCAGTGTCTCTAGATTACAACATACCTCTTGTTAATAAAAAAATCTCTGTTCACAAAACATTTTTAGGCTTTAATCCAGATCTAATTTTGCACCCACTTCATATAAAAAAGGACCTTGCATTTGTTCGAGGTTTAGATTTGGCTGGGGGTCTTAGTATAACCTACAAAGCAGACACGAGTAAGATTGCAAACGATCAAAAACAAAACGCAGTTGATAGCGCAAAAAATGTTATCGAAAACAGAATTAATAGACTTGGGGTCAGAGAGCCAGTTGTACAAACTGCAACGGTCAATGGGCAAAACAGGGTTATTGTAGAACTTCCCGGTATAACCGATGTTTCCTCGGCAATGCAGCTTATTGGCGCAACAGCACAGTTAACATTTTGGGAGCAAGGAGCATCGGACAGCGCAAAACAAGTTTTAAGCGATGTACCGCTTGGATTGACCCAATTTCTCGGACCAAATCCAAAGCAAACGAACTTAACAGGAAAAGATTTGCAACAAGCAACGGTTACGTTTAATCAAAACACAGCCCAACCAGAGATACAACTTAGCTTTACCTCTGACGGAGTAAGTAAGTTTGCCGATATTACAAAACGAAATGTTGGAAAAATCGTTGCCATTGTTTTGGATAATCAGGTTATTCAAGCGCCACGGGTGAAAGAGCCAATTTTAACTGGTAATTCGGTTATTTCGGGTGGATTTACAACCGAACAAGCAAAACTGGTCAGTATTCAGCTTAATGCTGGAGCATTACCTATTCCGCTTACAGTTCTTGAGCAAAGAACCATTGGCGCAACACTTGGAGAAAGCTCTTTGCATAAAAGTTTGTTTGCCGGCATATTAGGATTTTTGATTATCGTTGTGTTTATGAGCGTTTTGTATGGACGCCTTGGCGTTTTAGCAAGCGTTGCATTGGTTCTTTACACAGTGTTTACTTTCGCTCTTTTTAAACTCATTCCGGTAACTTTAACCCTTGCTGGTATTGCCGGGTTTATTCTCTCCATTGGCATGGCAGTTGATGCAAATATTTTAATTTTTGAACGCATG
>OBEQ012950277.1_pt1 | contig 12524 bp, 18 predicted proteins | sample 1670901 | NCBI WGS metagenome assembly OBEQ01 (sample SAMEA104232315, study PRJEB22302) | groundwater metagenome | biome: forest; feature: aquifer; material: groundwater | place: USA | collected 2011-08-07 | depth 5.4 m | reverse complement strand
TACGCCTGGCCCGTCGCTAGCTAATTTTAGTTCAACGTGCTTTCGTCCAACTAGCTTTATTTCTTCAAGCGGATGAATTTCATGAATTGCTTTTATGGTGCTGTGCATTGGTATTTTTCTCCTAAATAGCTAAAGCGCTAGTTGTTTAAATGTTTTTGTTCTTATTATCTAGTTATTATTTTTTCAAGTGATTTTTTGAATGGCTTTGTTTGAACTTTTTGGCAAGAAACCAGCTCCAATTTTATCAACTCCTTTTGATGTATCTTTTACTTTTCATCCGTTGCGAGTTTCAGCTCACAAGCAAGACTATGCCGAGGTAATTATTACTTTGAAGAATACGTCTGGCGAAGAGCAATTAACTTCGTTTATTATCGCGGTTCCACATGGGCTTGGTTTTGAATCAACTGGTTTAAGTCAAGAGCGGGAGTTACGCCTCGGTTTTTTGAAGGCAGGCGAAGAGAAGAAGTTTAAAGTAAACATTTACAGTAATCAACGAACCCGACCAGGGGATTATATTGTAAAGATGTTCGCAGCGGCACATTACCGGAATTATGGTTATGTTGCAAATGAGCTACGTAAGTCTTTTACTCTCCGCGCAGTGTGAGGGTTTAAAAACAATTACGTATAATTATTACCATTTAAAATTTTTTTTCAGAGGGATTTACAATGACTATAAGGCTATCTCAATTAATCGGTTTGGACGTTTACAGCGACGGGGCAACGTTTGTTGGTAAAGTTTACGACATCATCCTTGATTTAGAAAAAGGAGAAGTGGTTCGCTTAACTCTTGAACCAATTCGTGCTTCAAGCAAAGAAGACGCTCGACGTATTTTCAAGGAGAAGACGGTGCTTTACAAATCTGTAAAGGCAGTTGAGAAGATCATAATTGTTTCTCCGAATACTGTTGTTGAAGCTGAGGAAGAGCCTGAAAAGCCAGCTTTTGAATCAAAACACATGCCTTACTCGTACAGATACCGAAGGCAATAAGGCACAACGAGCGCGTGCGCTGTTTTTTATTCTTTTTAATTCACTAATAGTGCTAACTATATTAGCTATAGGTATTTTTTCATGAATCGGTTTAATTGTAAGAATTGTAATCTTGAATTCGACGCAGAAGACGCTAAACAGTGTCCGCGTTGTTCTAGCTCTACTCTTAATAGAAAAACCGAGGCGCCGAAAGAACTTACTGCTGAGCCGCGTCGCTTTGTTTTTGGTGCAATTCTTAATGACACTAAGGATAGTTGGATGAAGTATCACAATAACGACGCAGCGCAAGTTTGCGCTGGCTGTGGTGGAAAAGAGTTTGAATTTATTTGGAAGCGCAAAGAAAAAGTGTGCAAAAAATGCGGCGACATAATGCCACTAAGAAGACGCTAATTATTTTGTTTTCTTTTTACTTTTGTTTCGGAGTGTAGCTATAAATTATTTCTTCTTCTGCCGGTGGCTTTCGCTTCTTCTTGCTTTTTTCAACTATGCTGATTATTTTTGGCTTCATTTTTCTCTCCTTTTTACAATGTGCCATTTTGGTTTGCCGCTTCGATCCGCCACTAGTATTGGCGTTTGTTCGAAGTCTTTTGCAGTAAGTTGTGCACTAATTCGCTTTGGTTCAAACCGTACTTCTAAGGGTAGCTCTTCTGTTTTGTGTTGTCTGACTTGCGCTTCGGTAATTGGCGAGTATGGGTTTAATTTATACCCATTTTTTAAAAGTAGTAGCGCCGTACTTTGTTTTCTTGTTTTTGGTGCTAGCGGTGCCATTCCATGTGCTGTTCGTATAGTTTCAAGATATGCCAACATCAGTGTTCCAATTCCTTTTCGGTTGTGTCCGTCGTCGATAACCCTATGCCCGAATTCAGAACCAAATATTCCTATCCTTTCGCCGTCAGAGTCAGTTAGTGTCAACCCGTGAACCTCTGGATCGTAGTTTTCTCTCCAAACAAAGTACGTTTGTTTTTCATCTCCAAGTACCATTGCAAGTTTATGCCCCCTGCCGATTGGTCTAATGAGTGGTACGTGAATAATTTCGCCGTTTACTTTCAGCGCAAGTTTGCCTTGCTTTAATGCTTCTTTTCTCTCGCGTGGGTTAGCTAGTTGTGCAAGTTCAACTTGTTTTTTTTCTGGTTTAGCTGCAGTTGCGTTCATAGCACCACTCTCGGTTTGCCTGGAATTTTCTTTTGTGGAATGTAGTTTGCAAAGTATTTTGCCGCTTCGCTGTTTAATGGTGAGTAAGGGTTTGGGTTTTCTAGCATTTGTAGTAACGCATCTACAATGCTGGAGAGTGTTTGTGATTCGCTCCAGGAGTTTAGCACTTGTATGCATACTCGGCCGTCTTTTGGCCTGATGTTTGGGTGAAAGATGTCAGTGTCCCAAATGACTTCGATTCCACCGGCGTACGGGTATTCACGAGTTAAGTAAATCGAAATGCCGTGGTTGTTGATTGGAGTAACTGCGTCGCCGTTTTTAGTGTAGCCCTGTCCATTTAGTTTAAAGTGGTATTCTGTTTTATCTAGGTTAACCTCTAGGTTAGAAACGTGAGGGTTCTTTGAAAGTGAAGTGAATTCGTTTTCTAACCTACGCTTCCACACCATTTCCGGTAGTTTTGGCATAAGTAAGTCACTTGTCTAACTTAGGCGTGGCTGCATTGGGGGTACGGGGGGAACGCAGGTAGCCCCCGGTTGGATCTGGCATTAGCAGGAGAGTTTCGCCTTCAACTACTCCTGCATCTTTAAGCAACATATCTGGAGATAGTATCTTGTTGTCAGACGCTTTTGCTAGTACGAATCTATCTTTTAACTGAAGCGAATCCACTAGTGCGTCTAGCACTGATTGTACTGTGAATTCAGGTTCAACTGCGAGTGTAATTTCTTTTCCGCTTGTTGTGTGTGAAACTTTTATGTTAAATTCAGCCATTTTTATCACTAGTAGGAGTTACGGTGCATAACTTTATTATGCTTAGCGGCCGGTTTTTTTAACTTAACCGCAGTTGTTACTTGTAGTGATAGTGTTATGTCAAAGCCGCGCGTTGTAGATGTAAAAAAGCCACCAGCGAAGCCGAGAATAGTTAGTCAAACCGAGCCCGAAAAAGAAAAGCCGTTTGACGTTGCAAAAGAAGCTGAAACTTTTTCAAAAGACGTAACTGTTGCTTCACTAGTTGCAGTTGATGAAGCTTCGCAGGAATTACGCAAACAGCAACTTAGGGACGCGATTCCGCGCCAACCCGGGATTTCTCCCTTAAATTTAGATCCGGATGTAATGAAGAAAATTGACGAGGATCGCAAAAAGCGGCGCGGATTAATCGGCGATGTAAAAGATTCGCTGGGGTTGAAATGAACGTTGGCATTAGAGTGGAAAACAACTGAGGTTAAAACTGAAAGTGGCTCGGCTAAAGTAACTCACTGGGCGAAGCATGATCCCCGCGCTATTTTTGACGCAGTTTCAGCTAAGTCAGTTGGTTATGCTCCTAATGCAGTTCCGCCAATTACTAGGCATACTTTTGGTCGCCACTTGCTTGCAGTTCGTAGGTGTAATCCAAATGGATTGCGCGATGGCATGAATGAATACTTGCCGCCAAGCGAAATTTTTGCAAACTTACAAGAGTTAGTTGCGGCTGGGCATGCGTTTGTTGAAATGCCAGTTGCGTTTATTGAACGCCCAAAAAAACCTTCTTTACTTGTAACTTTATGGAAAAAAGATTCACAGGCGCTTGGGTCGCGTGATGTTGGTTCGAGTGGGGCGGGTTACCTTGCAGATAAAGCTATTCCTCGCGCAAAACGAGTTGCTGTTAGTCTTGAATTTGTGCGCCAACTTGCTAAGTTGCACGCGCTTGGTTTTGTTTTAGTTCATTCTGCTTCTCGCAACGTTGTTAGAAACGTTAACGGTTCAGTTCAATTAATTGACCCAACTATTTTACGCCGCCAAAATGCAAAGTTTAATTCAGGGCGAGATTTGGACACTGCGTTAAGTTCAATTTTAACTGGCTTGAAAATTACTGACGTTAAGGAATCGCATAAAGTGCACGACGCTTTAATCTACGCATATCGGAGTGCGCTTGAAAATTCTAAGTCAATCGTGCGCAAATTACCAACGCCGCGAAAAGGTGACAACACTTAAATGCCACTTGAATGGAAAACAACCGAGTTCAATAGCCCGGAAGGCAAAGTTAAGGGAACACATTGGGCGAAGCATAAGCCGGAACAGCTTTTAGCTGCGCTTTCTATGCCGCCGATTAAAACGTCTCCAGAAAAATCACGGCCGCAGTTTACTGTTCATAAATTTGGAAAGTATCACTTGTTAGCTCGTCGGTTTAAGTCAAATGTATATGGCGTCCGCCCCGCTTACTTAGGGGGCGGCACTTTTCAGCGTTATCTGCCAGCTGAAGAGGTATTTGGTGATTTACAAGTGCTAGTGCAAAAACGAAAAGCGATTTTAGAAATGCCAGTTGCTTTGATTCAACAACGCGGTAAAGATTCAATTTTAGTTACGTTGTGGAAAAAGCACGATCGTACGCTTGACGTTTTTTTGTCCGATCACGGAGTTAGCCTTAAGCGCAAAGAAGCCGCTGCGCTTAAAACAGTGCAACAACTTGCAAAGTTGCACGCGGCAGGTTATCTTCACAAACATCCGTTTGCCCGTAATTTTGTCGTTTTGAAAAACGGAGAAGTTAGACTAATTGACCCATCGTTGCTTGAAAGATACTCTGGAAACGAATGGTTACTTGAATCCACAGATATGCGTGGTAGTTTAGTGCAGCCTATTCTTGGTCCCTCTTATGGGCGAGATGAAAATAAGTGGCTTGCACGGCTTCACCGCATAGGTGGGGCTTTAGATTCAGCGTATCATGATGAATTCATGCGAGTTAAGAGGCAACAAAAACATGTTTGACGTTTACATGAATCGTGACGCAGTGCAAAAAGCTGAGTTTTACTTTGCTGAATTGGCAAAACGCCGTTTAGAGGGAATGGGGTTGTTGATTGGTGAACTGTGTGAGCATGGCGACAAGGAATTTGTAATTGTAACTGATTTTATAACTGCTAATACTGACGCTTCTGCTGTTTCTGTTCGTTTTTCTCGATCTGCGTTTGAAAGTTTATCAGAAGAATTGAAAAAACAAAGCGGTAAAATAGTTATTGGCTGGTGCCATTCTCATCCTTCGTATGGCTGTTTCTTATCTTCTATTGATGTAAACACGCAGCGTCGGTTTTTCAACGAATCTTTTCATATAGCGAGCGTTTTTGACCCGTTGAAAAAAGAGCGTTTTGGTGAAGTTGAGTCAATGGCAAAGCGTTTTTACAGGTTGACAGTGAATGGTTATCAAGAAGTTTCATTTGCAGTTGTGCAGTGAATTGTGTAAGTGGTAAAAATGAACAACGAAGTTAAAATTGAACAAAAACCAGTTGAACGAGCCCCCAATCTACTTGAAAAGAAGAAACGTGGCAGAAAACCAGTTTTCAAGCCAACCAAGTTCGATTTGGATTTAATTCACTTAATTCGTGAAGGCACTGCTTCGCCTGATGAGCTACTGTGGAGTTTGGGAATAGCTCGCTCTGAATTAGTTCAACGCCTAGAGTTGCTAAAAGAAGAAAACTTAGTCGCAGAGGAGAAAGACGCTAGCGGCAGTAAATTCGGCTTAACTGTAAATGGCTATAATTTTTACGCTTCTAAAGGTGCCAAAAAAGTAAGCCTCAAAAAATCTTTCACTGGTGAAGTTAAACTACAAAAGCACAAAAAGAGCGAGAGGCACGAAGATGCAAATGCGCTTCAGTCACAAAAGCACGTTAACGATTTTTTAGCCACTACTGAAGTGGTTGACTTAGGTGGCAAGTTAGGCAAAATGGATCTAGAAGAAATAATGAAGCGCTACGGCCCGTCAAGTGAACAGCGAGATAAATTCTTGCGCCAAAAAGCAAACGAAGTAGGGGGCCAAGTTCCAGTTCAACAACAAGCAAAAACACAATTGCCGCCGCAAAACCAACAGCCTCCATCTGCCCTGCGTGAATCTACGGAGTTATGTGATTTATGTAAATCTGATTTTAAACTGTCGATGAATAATCCAGAGCTCGCAAAGTATGGGCATTGTTTTTGTGGTGCAGCTTATCACAAGGATTGCTACGATTCGCTTCTTTCAGATGGTGCAAAGTGCATTCGCTGCGGCAAAAAACTGTTCCTCATTGTAGATAAGCAAAGCCGCGAAGCAATCGGCGGGCTACGCGACGCGTTTGAATAGTTAGATTTGTTTTTTATACTTGTTTTTTATACTTGAGTTGTTTTTGTATTGTTATGGTTTCTAAAGTTTCTCAATTGTCAATTATTCGAAAAGCTTCGCGGTGGAACAAGCGCAAAGTAACTTGGCACTTTCACTTGTTATCTCCGGGGTGTTTGTTTAATCCAACAAAGCAACACGAACTCTTTCTCGAATCTCGATTTGGTGCATTTGTATCTAAGTCCAAATCTCCATTAGGAAAAATTGCAAGAAATTTAGTTAATCTTCTTGACGTAAGGCGAACTAAGCTCGTTGCAACAACGCACGCAGCTGTTTTTTCAAAGATCTTAAAACGCGGCGAGCAATTAACTGCAAAGAAAATCAAGTGGCACTACCATTTGCTATTTCCACTTTGTACGTTTAACAATCGCGTGACTAAATGGGTAATTGTTTTTGAAGACACTTTGGAAAACAAGTTAACCGAAGTGGTTTACCCGCATTATCCGGCTGCTGATTTGAAAAAATTAGAAAAACTTTTCTATAGCCAGAAACCAAGTCATTCAAAGAAACGCTAGTGGTGCGTTTTTAACTTTTCTTCTTCCTTTTTTTCTTTGGCTTATGGCTAACGATGACGTTGAAATTGAAATTAAAGTTCAGCTTACTCTAAGCGAATACGCTGCAATTAAAGAGCGGCTGTCTAAAATTGCCAAGTTTGTAAAAACTGTTGATCAATCGGATGAATATTTTACTCCAAGTAATCGTAACTTTTTAGCGGAAAAATATCCTTATGAATGGTTAAGCATCCGCAAACGCGGGGTCAAGAACATTTTGAATTACAAGCACTTCTACCCTGAACGTGCTGAAGTGCATACTCATTGCGATGAATTTGAAACAGAAGTAGGCGATAAAAGTAAATTAGAAAAGATTTTTACTGCACTGAACATAACTTCAATTGTCACTGTTGAAAAGCAGCGAGAAGTTTTTCTGTACGGTGAAGATTTTGAAATAGCGCTTGACAATGTTAAGGAACTTGGCTATTTTATTGAAATTGAAACAATCAAAAATTTTGGAACAGTTGAAAACGCAAGGAAAGCAATTTACGCATTTGCCGCAGAGTTAGGAATTGATGCAACAAACGAAGATGTTCGCGGTTATCCGTTTTTATTAATGGACGCGCGCAAGGCACGAAAATAGCAAATCGAGTTATTCTATGTGAACCGGACAATTGCTTCGCTTCGTTAAGCTGTATGTTTTGCTTTCTCCTGTTAATCCATTGTAAGCCCAGTATTTTCCAACTAGTGTTTGGCTTTGGAATGCATTGCCGTGGATTATTTTGAGAAATTCGTTTACTTGCACTGCGCTTACTATGCTTGTTGTTGTTGGTAGTGCTGGCATCTTTGGATCGAGTACGTCGAGCATTTCTCCAACGCACGAGTACTTGCGCCACAGTATTCCGTAGTCTTGTTTACTCATTGGGCACTCGATGCATGCTGACGGAGAAGAAACAACCTGCACTTTGCCAAAAAAGCCAGTTGTTCCGCCGTCAATAAACGGAACTTTGCCGTAGGTGTTTGCATTGGTGTGGAGTCGAGCGCCTAAGTTGTCCAAGCAGCCGAATACGACGTCAAAATCGGCAAAAAAAGTATCATCTAGTTTTTCAACATTTTCAATAACTGGCGTCACAATTGCATTTTTATTGAATTCTTTAGCTCTAGTACGGAGCGCTTCTGCTTTTAACACTCCTTTTTCAGCATCTGCTTCGGTAAACAGCACACAGCGGTTTAGATTAGCCTTGACAATAGTGTCGTAGTCAATAATTGTGATCTTGCCGACGCCTAATTGTAATAGATTCTTAACAACTTCATTGCCTAACGCGCCAGCGCCGACAACGCAGACTTTAGCAGTTGTAATTTTCTCTTGATTCCAACCTGTAACGCGCTTCTGCCGGTCGTGCTTGTCCTCGTCGATGTGCATAAAGAAGATTTAGGAGAGAAAGTTTTACTAAGTTTCGGCATTAAGCGCTTTAACCTTTTTAGTGGTGTGGTTGCAAGTGCTGTTCAAATGCAGTGGTAAGCTTCTCGCGCTCCTGCGGCGATATTAGTCCAGTGTGTATTGGGTTTATTTCCATAACTGCGTCGTGTCTATCTCTAGATACTTTTGTTCTCGTTGGCCGTAGAGTTATTTTTACTAAATTTTTCCCGCCTTTCCAGGCGTACGCCCCTCCGACGCTGAGGCTAGGATCGCTTGTTATGAACCCGGCTTTTTTTAAACCGGCGAAGAGCTTTGTCATGTGTTTTCGCCAAATTAGTTTTGAGTCGCCGCGACCGTAGTGCCGAAGCTTTAGCGTCATTTTATCAGTTACGTTTCTAGCTACTCTGCAGGTGGGGTCGCCAGTTGGTACAAATTCTTCAGTCCGTTCAATCCTAGCTGAGTGAACTGGCACGAGCTTTCGAATCTCTTCAAATATTATTGGTATGGGCATAGTATACTTTTCGCCAATATAGCTAAACTGCAACTCTTTAAAAATCCGCCAACTTACGTTGCGTCAGTACTCTACTCATTGTTGTGTATTGTTTAATTGGTCGTTTCAAGCGTTTTTTGAGTTCGGTCATTAGTTCGTTGCGGGTTTCAAATTTTCTCGGCGTATTTTTCAGTGCTTCTCTACAATTTTGCCTCACTTGCCACACTCCGAGCGGAACTTGATACTCGTCGCTTATTTCTCGGAGTACAATTGTCCTTGCTTGACGCTTTTCTTTGTGTAAATGTTCAACGCACGCTATTCTTCCAGCGTAGTACCCGCCACCTTCCCGCTCTGCGTACGCTGTTCTTCCTTCAAATGGTTCGTACTCATATTCAACTTGATTTGCCTTTGCCGCCCAGTTGCTGTTCGGTTCCCATGATTCGAATTGTTCGAACTCCCACGTGCCTGGAAGAAAAACGATTTCAAAGTGGTTGCCCATCCAAGTGTTACTGTAAAGTTGGATTTCTCCAATTGAACGATATTCGCGCACATCGGTTAACAGTTGCTTTGTGATTATGTCATCTGCGGCGGTTATCGACCAACGAGTTGGAACTAATTTCTTTTCCACCCCCAACGCCCCCGTGCTCAACGCGCGTTGTAAGTAATAAGTGTCTCCAAAGAATTCAAGCCCCTCATGTACTGCTGTTGCAACCGTTATTTTCTCCTCTACGAGGGATAGTACCTTTCGGGGAATTGAGGGGTTATCTGCTAGTATAAACTTTTCCATTTTGCCACTTGCGCCCATCGGTGACAAGAAACTAGAAAAGTTCATGCGTTGAAACGGTTCCCTCTCGAAACCCACTTCCATGTCTATTGGTTTCATGGAAAGTGCAGTGTCTTGCAAGTCAAGCGCAATGCGACTGCCTGCTTGTTTTACGTTTGTAGTTGTTTCGCCGCGCGCAAGAGACAAACGTTGTTCAACTATTTTTTCTAAACTAAGTCCATACCATTGGCCGGGAGAGTCGCTGTTCGTTACATCTATATTGTCCGTAATGCCGACCATTGGGCCAGCGAATACGTTTGGATAATTATATTTGCCGATAAAAACGCTCGACGGTGATTTGCCGAATACATTCTTTGGAATGCGCTTTGAAAACAACGGCTTCAAATTAGCCTCGATTTGCTTGTACAGCGGAGCATTATGTGGTTGCATCTGGTAATTGTAGTTGTTAGTTCAATTTAATTCTCACTAGGTGACCCAGTATGCTCCCAATCGCATCAAACCCTTTTTCTATGCCCCTAGTTGTTTGTACAATTTGCGGCGATGCATTAGGGGTGGCTAATGTGCGTTGTGAATTATTTGTAGTGAAGTAGTAAACTGGTACTGTTAGCATTATTTTTTTATTTTGCTCTATTTGAATAAATTTAGCGTTGGGCGAAAATGGCACTAATAGTTCTATGAAACCAATGGATTTAGTTTTTTTAACAGTCGGGATGACAATTTGCTTTAAATTTTTATCAAACCAGTCCTTTTGTGGTAATTCGGATTCACCAGTTGAAATATTGAATCTTTTGTTGTAAATTACTTTATTATTACTTGACACTAATTTGAGCGTAAACGGACCGTTTTCCTGGATATCAAAAAACATTGTTCGCCCCACAAAAATATATTCGGGGTTAAGCTGCTTCTCATTGTAGGTTAAGCCTAATACGTAAACCTTCATATCAATCGGCGCTGTTGAGTTTATAGCTAAACCGGGTGTGCTGTCACTAGCGCTGATTACAATTGCTGTGCTAACCAGAAACAATAGCACTATACTAGTTCTAAGCATTTGTATTTTGGCACCTTCCAGATACGCATCGTTGATTAGCAGTACAGCCATTTAAACACAATTGTTTGCAGATTCCCCCTGCAGAGCCAGTTAGAGCTACAATGCGTTTACATAATGTCCGTTGGTTCTGAAAACCAAAAGAATATCGCGGAGCATCTTCTGGTCGTTCAACATATGGGAAACGCATTATGTTATTGAAATCAGACCTAAACAAATTAGGATACCGCCCGCCCAGCACACAGTTTCCTTCTAAATTCGCAGCTGGGTTAAGCAAATATCCATTGCTTTCATTCGAGGCACAGTCAATTACTCCATCCCTGCCGCAACTATTTCCCACGCCATCGTGCCATCTAGCAGTATTCTTGCAAGTTTCTTGGGCTTCTCGCGACGCGTTGCATGTTAGACCCGAGTTATCGGCGTTTGGTTGACAGATTATTTGAGAAGAATTAAAAAATTGTTCTGGATAACGTAATACTCCGGCGGTTGAATTTGAATAAACGATGTATTCGTCTGCTAAGCTACCAAATGAATGTCCAAATTCGTGAACTAAGATTTGACTCATTGTGTTTATTCCCGAGTCGTAGTCATTAACGTAGTAGTCTGGACTTGTCGATGTTTTTGCTATGCCGTTTCCAACTGTTCGAACTGCGTTTTGACGAAATTCCTCCTCAATAAGCCCAATTATCTGTTTATTAGGCACTACGCAGTTTGAAGCCAGCTTTATCAGCGGAGTTGTAATGTTCTCGAAATGTATGTCTGCAACTTGGCGTGGGGGCGCAATTAGGTTTATTGGAACGTACCAAAAGTTAAATTTATCGCGGTTTGACCGAAATGGTTCAACCGACAATAAACTATAATTATTTTTCTCTATTAGCGCTCTAGCATATTCGTTTGGAGGTTCTACTTGTTTGCCACTATTATTGTAGTTTACAAAAGCTAACACGACATTTATCCTTCTTTTATTTAGATTGTTATATTGAGGAATAAGTTCTTTGCAGTCTTGTAAATTACTAAGTATAAGTTCGCTAGAAGCGCAGTTTGTGCGGCTAAAACAAATTGAGATATTATATACGTCTTGCCTTGCATTTGTGGAATCCCATATCCCGGTATATACTCCGTTTCTAAAGCCCCCGTCTGGCGGAAAACCAGTATCGTATAGTTGGGTTACGTATGTGGTGGGGGTGGTCGTCTGTGGAGTTAGCGTAGCATTTACTGAAATAGGTGTTCTGGAAGCTGGTAGTGTAGTTGCAGTAATTACAAATATTGTTCCTGGCCGCCCTGCTTGTGGGGTTATAGCTAGGTGAGTGGGAAAAACGTATGCTGGAAGCGGGGTTGCATTTGCTAGACAAAATAGTGAAAATATTAGAAAAATCACACTAGTACTATTTGCCATATTTATAGCTCTTATGCCGTTATAGTTTAAAAATAATTTGGTGAAGGTTTTTTTAAATAGTTGCTGGTTTTTTAGTTCAAGTTGATTCGACAAAAGGCATAGTTACAAATCTTTAATTTCTATTTTTTGAGCCAAAATCAAGCCATTTATGTATCTCTTACATGTCTTTTACGCGCCCAGTTTGGTTTGCGGAGTGTCTTTTATAGCTCTTTTACATGTCACTTATGCGTAGTAGTGCTCAATGTGCTTGTTGTCGTAACCCTTTTAAAGGTCTTTTATGTAATGAATGACCCAGCGAAGTATTTCGGTGTTGTCAAAAATGGAAGATGTTTTTATTGCAAAGGAAAAGCTCTTATCTAGTTTAACTTGGAGTGAGAATCCATTTGTAAAAGATCTTCGTTTAAGCGAAAAAGGTGAATTCCTTAAGTATTACTGTCCACTTGATGCGGCAAAGGTTCTAGAAAAGCTAGCGTTCGACGCTAAGGCGTGTCTTTTACTTGGGCCAAAAGGGGTTGGCAAAACATCTGCACTTTACTATATCTGTTATTCGCTTCCGGAAACGTTTGAAAAGATAATGTTCAAGGAGCCGCCAGCTGGGTTAAATGAACTAGCTGATCAGATTGGGTTTAACCGCACAACTGG
>OBEQ011271278.1_pt1 | contig 12524 bp, 6 predicted proteins | sample 1670901 | NCBI WGS metagenome assembly OBEQ01 (sample SAMEA104232315, study PRJEB22302) | groundwater metagenome | biome: forest; feature: aquifer; material: groundwater | place: USA | collected 2011-08-07 | depth 5.4 m | reverse complement strand
TCTGGTCCTCGAAGAGCTTGAGCTCCAGCGCGCGCCGTAGCCTGTCGTTCGTCGACCACAGGAACTTCTTTCCATCGACCGCCAGCGCGCCGATGAAATTCATGATCTCCCGCCTGAAATCCTCTTTTCGATTTTCGGCGATCTCGATCTTCTCCTCGATGGACCGCATCAAGCGCTCGTCCGGCTCTTCGTCCTGGCCGGTGTAGCGGTTCTTCACCTTCTCTTTGAGGGTGTAAGCCTTGATGTTGTCGATGTAGTTTGCAGCCAATTTCGCGATGGCGTCTTCATCGGCGCTGATCGCTCGCTGCACTTCGTTCTTCACGATCTCCTCGTACTCGCGCTTCACGAGACCGATGATCTCCTGGTAGCGCTTTCGCTGCTCCTCGTTCGTGATGAGCGAGTGGTGGCGCAAACCTTTGTCGAGCTCGTTCAGCACCATGAACGGGTTGATCGTCCCCTCGCCGGCGTCGTTGACGAGCGCATTCGAGATCTTGTCTTGGACATAACGCGGGGAGATGCCCTCCATCCCTTCGCGCTTGCTCTCTTTTCGAAGCTCTTTGACCGTGTCCTGCGTGTAGCCCGGCAAGACTTTGCCGTCGTAGAGCTTCATCTTCTGCACGAGCGACAAGTTGTGCTTCTTCGGGTCTTCCAGGCGCGTCATCACTGCCCACATCGCCGCAACCTCCAGCGTGTGCGGGGCGATGTGCTTGCTCTTGATTTTGCGCTGGTTGAAGTCCTTCTCGTAGATACGAATCTCTTCTGTGAGCTTCGTGATGTACGGGATATCGATTTTGATCGTGCGGTCGCGCAGAGCTTCCATGAACTCGTTGTTCAGGAGCTTCTTGTACTCGGCCTCGTTGGTGTGGCCGATGATGACCTCGTCGATGTCCGTTTGCGCGAACTTCTTCGGCTTGATCTTGTGCTCTTGCGACGCGCCCAGCAAATCGTAGAGGAATGCCACGTCGAGCTTGAGCACCTCGATGAACTCGACGATGCCGCGGTTGGCGATGTTGAACTCACCGTCGAAGTTGAACGCGCGCGGATCGGAGTCCGAGCCGTACTCGGCGATTTTTCGGTAGTTGATGTCGCCCGTGAGCTCCGTCGAGTCCTGGTTCTTCTCGTCCTTCGGCTGGAAGGTGCCGATGCCGACGCGGTCTTTCTCGCTTAGGACCAGGCGGCGAACGCGAATGTGATTCGCGATCATCTTGGACCAGTCGCCGTCGTACTTGGTGAGCAGGTGCTTGAAGACGAAGCGGCTCGCGGGGTCCATGTCGCCGTCGACGCGCACCTTGAACTGCTCGTTCGAGAGTCCCAAGTCTTCGATGGCCTTGGCGCGCCACTCGAGCGGGATGAGGCGCAGCGGCTCTTCATTCATGGGGCTGGGGAAGACGTCGCTCTCCTTACCCGCGAGCTCCGTCCCCTGGAGATTGATCCAGTCGAACGCGTAGAGCGCGCCGTCCGCGCTGCGCGAGTACTTCTCGATGCCGAGCTTGAGGAGGCGTGCGATGGTCGACTTGCTCGAGCCGACCGGTCCGTGGAGCAGAATGACGCGCTTTTCGGGGCCGTACCCCTCGGCCGCGGCTTTGAGCACGTGGACGAGGCGCATGAGCGGAATGTCGAGGCCGAAGATGGCGTTTGCGCCGCCGCCGTCCTCGTCTTTGAAGAAGTTGTAACGTACGAGCTTCTTCTTGTTGTCGATGTACTCCTCGGTCCCGTACGAGATGATCATGTCGTAGACGCGCTGGTACGCGTTGCGCGTCACCTGCGGCCTCTCGCGTACCTGCTGCAGGTAATCCTCGAAGGTGCCCTCCCAGTGGAGCTCCTTGTAGAGCTTGTAATCCTGCATCGCGGCGATGCGTTGAATCATCTGCGTCGCGGCCATTCGTGGTTCTCCTCGGCTCAGAGCCAAGCGTACCACGACGATTGCGACGGCGATGGGGTGGATTTTTCACCGGCAGCGCCCGCGTCCGCGTGCGGCCTCGCCACGGCTCTCGAGCTCCGCGAGAGCTCGTGCTCGCAACGGTAGGGCGGTCGCGAGCGTATCTTTCCGCACAGAAGTTTTGCGTCGCCGAACATCCGCGGACGCGAACGACCTTCGTGCGGCCGTGCAGGAAGTGAGGTCGCGCTGCCGTGGTCGCAATTGGCTGCTCGCAGAGCGCGCGCAAAGGCGGCGTCCTCTCGCCGTCGCCGACCATCGAGCGTGGCCTTGTCAGAAAGGCACACCTACATTGGCGCCTCGCCAAGTCTTCACGGAAGGTGCTCCGACCTCTGGCGTGGATCCGGCGCGAAGGTCCCGACCTGAGTCAAAGAGTGGGGCAAATTGTCCAGTTTGGCTGCAAAAGCACTGGACTCCGCTCAAAAAAGACTCAAATTTCGTACGGCTCGAGCATTGCTATTGTGTGGGGCTGGGCGTTCGATCCGCCCTGCAGGAGTCCAATGAAGTCCACGTTCGCCGGTTTGGCTGCCGCCGCGCTTTTCGCATTGAGCGGATGCGCCGCCGAGTCCGAGGGCATGTCGGCCCAATATCCCCCCGCGCCGCCGCCCGCGCCGGACACCCCGCCGACCGACGTTGCGGCTGCCGAGTCGACGAGCGCACCGGTGCCGGTGCAGGTGCAGGCGAACGTGGACGACAACGCGCAAGCCTACTCACAGCCTCAATCGGGCGACATTCAGGTGGGCGTCGACGGAGACGACTACGCGGACACCGATCCCGCGGCGCTCACGGATTTCAAGCCCGCGTTGGATCCCTACGGCACCTGGTACGAGGATGCTTCGTACGGCACTGTCTGGGTACCGTCGAGCACGGTCGTCGGCTCCGACTTCGCACCGTACGTGACGGCCGGGCATTGGGCTTACGAAGACGACTACGTTTGGGTGAGCGACTACAGCTGGGGGTGGGCGCCATTTCACTATGGGCGTTGGGTGTACATCGGAGGCCGTGGCTGGGGGTGGATTCCAGGCCGCACGTATGCCGGCGCATGGGTGACATGGCGTCATGGCTACGATGGCTGGGGCTACGTCGGATGGGCGCCGATGCCACCGACCTGGTACTGGCATGGCGGGTACGCGGTGGGCATTGGCTACGTGCCCCCCGCGCCCTACGTCTTTTGTCACAGCTCGCACGTGTTTCATCCGTACGTCGGCAGACAGATCGTGACCGGATCGCAGGTTCCCGTCGTGGCGTCGCACACGCGTCCGTACGTTCCGGCCAGTCCGACGGTGGGCGGCCCCGGAGGCCCTGGGGGACGCGTTGGCGCGCATCCCACGGTGGGCGGTCCGCCTCCGAAAGTGCTCGGACTGAATGCCGGTCAAGTTCCGCACGTGCCGGCGAACCACGTCGGCCTGCTTCACGCGCAGCATTTTTCGAAGCCCACCACAGCGCAGACGCTGGGGGCGCGTCCGCCGCAGCAAATCGCGCATCCCGTGGGTGCGCCAAATGCGTGGGCGGGGGCATCGCGATCGAGCTTCGCCGGCGCCGGCGGTCAAACGCGGGTCCCGCAGACGACAATCATCGGCGCGCCGCATTCGGGCGCGGTGGCGACCTCGCCGCAATACCGCGGCATCACTCCGTCGGCGCCGCGCCCTTCGCCTTACAGTGCGCCGACACGCGTGCCGTCCGCAGCGAGTCCAGCGCCGTTCGCGCCTTCTGTTCGGTCCCCTGCGTCGCCTTATGCATCGACGCCGAGCTATCACGCTCCGACGCCGAGCTATCACACTCCGACGCCGAGCTATCACGCTCCGACGCCGAGCTATCACGCTCCGACGCCGAGCTATCACGCTCCGACGCCGAGCTATCACGCCCCCGCTCCGAGTCATGCGGCTCCGAGCTTCCATTCGTCGTCGCCGAGTGTCTCGCGTCCGTCGAGCGGTGGGTTTCACGGGGGCGGCAGTGTCTCGCGCGGGCGTCGTTGATCGGGAGGTACTTATGATCTTTGCCAAACTTCGCTGGCTGACTCTCGTTGTCGTCGCCTCGTTCGCCGTGGCTTGCGTCGTGGAAAGCGATCCTGAGCCGTCGCCTCGCTCCGGGGACGGGGGCGGCGGCGCCGCGGGTACCGGCACACCAGGCGGTACAAACGGCAGCGGCACGTCGAGCAATGCCTCGCCGATTCTCGTCGATGTCGACGCAGACAAGACCATGAACGCCCGTCCCGGCGAAGGGGTTGGTGTTTTCGTCGAGTACGCGAGCGGCGGCCACTGGCACGTTTGGTGGACGTGCGATACCAACGTGAATCCACAAGGCGCGCTGACGTGCGATTTCGTCGTGAGCGCGAGCGTCACGCAGGGGGCCATCACGCTGGTGAAGGCGGAGGCGGGGTCGGGCGCGACCAACAGCATGAGCAAGCAAGAGCTCCACGCGTCCACGGTGACGGGGGCGGAGCTCCATGGTTTGTACTTCGACACTGATCCGGGTGCGACGATCACGCTCGAGGCCACGATTGGCGGCGTGCGCGATGGTCGCTACTTCTTTTTCGTGCAGGACGGGAAAGTGAACGGCGGTTTCACGGGCACGCTGAGCGATCCGCTGATGCTCGAGGGGACGAAGGCGTAGCGACCCCGCCGCGATCCCGACCGCGGTCTGGTAGGCTCGCGCATGTGACGCTCCGTGCAGTCATCGGTCTCGGCGCCAACCTTGGCGATCGCCTCGAGTCGCTTCGTGCGGCCGCGCGCGCGATCTCGAGGGTGACGAAAATCGAACGCCTCTCGCGCGTGTACGAGACCGATCCGGTGGGTGGGCCGCCGCAGCCCGCGTTCCTCAACGCGGCGGCGCTCGTCATCTATGAGGGCAGCGCCGAAGAGCTGCTCGACGCGCTTCAGGGCATCGAGGCGCAGCTCGGCCGCGTGCGCGAAGAGCGGTGGGGGCCGCGCGCGATCGATCTGGACGTTTTGTGGATCGAAAATTTCGCGACGGAGACCGAGCGACTCGTCGTGCCGCACGCTCGACTCACGGAGAGAGGATTCGCGCTGCGGCCGCTGGTCGATGTTGCGCCCCTCGCGGTGGACCCCGAGACCGGTCACCCCTACGCGCGCCTGGTCGCGGCGGCGGATCCGGCAGTGCGCGTCACTCCCTACGAGATTTGGGGTGCATCGTGAGCGCCACGCCCACCTGAGCTCACAGGCCGAACGCGCGAAGCTTCTTGTGGAGCCCCTCGCGCGTGATGCCGAGAGTGGCGGCGGCTTTCGTTTTGTTGTTCTGGTGCTCGCGAAGCGCTTCGATGAGGAGCCATCGCTCGAGCTGGTCCATCATCTCCTTGAGCGTTCCTTTCGTCGGGCGCACGCGCTCGACCATGCCTTCGACTTGGCGAACGCGCGGGGAGAGAAGATCCGGCGTGACGAAGGCCCCTTCGTCGACCTGAATGACCAGGCGCTGCACTTCGTTCTGAAGCTCGCGCACGTTGCCGGGCCAGTCGTAGCCCTGCAGGAGCTCCATGGCCTGCTGTGAGAACCCTCCCGAGGGCTTGCCGAGCTCCGTCGAATAGCGAGACAAGAAGTACTGCGCGAGAAGCGGGATGTCTTCGCGGCGTTCGCGGAGCGGCGGGGGGCGGGGGGGGAAGACGTTGAGACGGGAATAGAGGAGTTCGCGGAAGCGCCCCCCCTCGACTTCCTTTTCGAGGTTGCGGTTCGTAGCGGCGACGATGCGAACGTTCACGCGGCGCTCTTGCGTCGCGCCGATCGCCCGAATTTCTCCTTCTTGGAGAGCACGGAGAAGCTTCGATTGGAGCGAGAGCGGCATCTCGGTGACTTCGTCGAGAAAGAGCGTGCCGCCGTCGGCAATTTCGAAAAGGCCCTTCTTGTCCTCGTGTGCGCCGGTGAACGAGCCCTTCTTGTGACCGAAGAGCTCGCTCTCCAGAAGGCTCTCGGGCATTGCCGCGCAGTTTTGGCTCACGAAGAGCTTGTCGCGACGGCGGGACCGGTAATGCACTGCCGCGGCGATGAGCTCTTTGCCGACGCCCGTTTCCCCCTCGATGAGGACCGTGACGCGGGTGTCGACGACTTTGTCGAGCTGGCCGTTCAGCGTGCGCATCGCGGTGCTCGTTCCGACGATTTCCTGCTGACCACCGCGGCCGCCGGTGCGGCGTGTTTCTTCGCGGCTCTTGAGGAACGTGTTCTCCTTCTTGAGGCGCTCTTCTGCGGCGCGGAGGCGGCGTACGAGACGTGCGTTTGCAACGGCGAGCGAGGCGTTGTGTGCGAGCACGGCGACCATTTCGAGGTCGCCGCTCGTGAAGACGCCCGCGCTTTCGCGATTGTCCATTTGAATGACGCCGAGGATCTCTTCGCCTTTCCAGAGCGGAACTCCGAGCGTCGATCGAATCTGGGCGCCGAGGAGCGATTCGGTTTGGCCCACGTCGCGCGGCGCGTCGGCCGCGAGCACCGCGGCACGCTCGCTCAGTACTTTGCGAAACACGCTGCGCGTGATGGGGATCGGCCCGAGCGCGGGGCCCGCCTGGCCCCGTACGCGCGTGAGAACGGGGACGTAGCCGGCCGCGTTTGTCGGACGGGTGGAGTCCTCGTCGTCGTCGCGAAGCACGACGGTTACGTGCGTCGCTTGGGGCACCAGACGGAAGCTCGCATCGCAGACGCACGTGAGCACATCGCTCAAGTCGCTCGCGGTGCCGAGCTGCTTTTGCGCAGCGTAGAGCTCTCGCACGCGATTGGTGTCTTTTTCGAGATTCGTCGCCGCAGGCAAAAGATCGTCGATCTTGCGCATGGCGACGACGCGCGCGTCGTCCGGGTCTTCCATCACGGTGACGGCAATGGTGACGAGCCTTTCACCGGAGCCGAGCTCGATCACGTCGCCCGACTCGACGGCGCTCTCACGTCCGGTCGCGTCGTCGAGCGAGATGCGCTCGCCGGCGCGCACCAGGGACGTTCCGTTGGTCGAACGGTTGTCACGAAGAACGTAGCGCACCCCGCCGAACTCGATGCGCGCGTGCTCTCCGGACACGTGATCGTCGGGCACGACCAAGTCGCATCCATCCGCTCGCCCGATGCGGACGATGTCCGCCTGTGACTCGACAGAGGAGCCTGAAGTCTGCCCCTTGGTGACGACGAGTCGAATCATGCGGGTTTCACATTGCGCGCGCGCGCAATCGGAGCGCCACCTTGACCAGGCTATCGTCGGCCTGCAGGAGGAGCTTGTCGCCGGAGGGCTTGTCCGCTTCCACGATCTTTTCGAGGACCGCGGCCCCTTGTGCGTCTCCGTTCGGCGCGAGGCGATCGATGGCTTCGACCACGGCGAGGCGAGCACCCGGGTTTTTCACCTTGTCGATTCTCTGCAAGAGCTCGCCGCGCACTTGATCGCGGCTCCCGCCCGCGTAGATGACGCTCATCCACGCGCTCTTGATCGCTTTGGCATTGGCGCCTTCTTTGCCGGTCGGAATGGGCTCGTCGAGCGCCTTCACGTAGCACGACGCGTTCTGCTGGCATTGAGACAGAACCGAGCTTGCCCCTTCGTACATGGACTTGAGCAGGCTCGCCGTTCCCTTTTCCTGCTGGGTTCCGATTTTCTGAAGCTGCGCATTGAACTTGGAGGCCAGATCGCCCACCGCCTTTTGGTTACCCGGCGTCATCAGCTTGATGGCCGCCTCCAGCGCGGGAAGCTGCACTGCGGTCGCGCTGTCGCCTTTCGCGGCGTTGATCTCCTTGGTGAGCCATTCGACGAGCGAGGTGTCGTACGATTGTGAAGAGGCTTGGAGGAGCACTGCGCGCGTGGAAAGATCCGCGTCGGTATCCCCCTTGATTCCGTCGTAGAGGCCCCGGTAGGTCGAGAGCGATTTGCCGTCGGCGGGAAACTTGAGAACGGCAACGGCGAAGGCCTTGCGGTTCGCATCGCTGTCGACTTGCGCCGCCGCACCAAGTACTGCCTCGCGCCCTGGCGAGCGCGAGATCCAGGCGAGCGCGTCGGCGGCGAGGGCGAGGTGTGATTTCTCCTCACCGAAAGCCGCGGCCAGTTTGGCGAGCTCCGCGTCGGACCCTTTGAGCACGGAAATGAGAACCGGCTCGGCGTCCTTCGGCATGTGCATCAGCGCGGATTCGACCGTCGCCCACAGATCTTTCTTTTCCGGCGTGAGGAGCACCTTCACGAGCGGTTTTACGCCCGCTGCGTACTTCGTATCGCGAATGATCTGAATCGACGTGAGCTGCCAAAACTGAATCTGATCGCGTTGCGAGTCCACGCTCTTGAGGTCCACGGGTGCCGCAAGTTTGTCGACGGCCTTGGGGCCGTACGAGGGGCTCTTCACCGCGAGGACGGCGTCGTGCAAGTCGGTCACGAGGTTGATCGACTTGGCCTGCGACGCGCGAAATTTGGCGAATACGTTCCACAGAGCTTCGATGAGCGGCCCGTCCAGCTGCTTGCCCATCTGCGTCATGCCGTTGATCGCCTGAGCGGAGAACTTCACGTCTTCGTCGTTCTTGCCCGGATCGTACTCGTTCAACGCTTTGGCGAACGCCGGCGCGGCGCGCGGGTCGCGCATGTCGGCGAGCGACTTCATCAGCTCTTTGCGCGTTTTGTCGTCGAGGTTGCCTGCCGTGTACTGGTTGGTCATCGGCACCACCACTTCGTCGAGGAGCTGCTTCACCTCCGGGGCGTCGCGGTTCTTGTTCACCCTGCTCATGGTGTCTTCGAAGAAGGTGGACAAGCGCTTGATCGCCGGCGCGCGCTGGGCGGGGTCGTCGAGCCGCTTCACCCAGGTCTTGGGATCGTTTTCGTCGGCACAGCCCGCCAGGAGCAATGCGGCGGCCGCGGCGGGAACTGCGAGCGTCGCACCACAGAAGGAGAGGTGGGCGACCGTTCCAAGGGCCCTGAGCGTTCTCAGGACCCCCCCGAAATCCTGCGCGCGACACGGGAAAAACCGCCTCGCCGCGACGTTGGACGGTATCCCCTGCTCGGAAGGAGTGTCAACAGCGGTTCACATCACCCTATGATCATCGCCTCGCTGAGGAGCTTCCCCTCTTTGAAGCGCCGCAGATTCCATCGCTCGAACATCGGAAGGGGCGTTTGCTCCACGATGTACTGCGCGATCAGTTTCCCCACGATGGGTGCCATCATGAAGCCGTGCCCCATGAAACCGCTCGCCTGGTAGAAGTGCTCCACCTCGTCGACAGGACCGACGACGGGATTGGCGTCGGGGGTCACGTCGTAGCAGCCCGCCCATTGGCGCAGCACCTTCACCTCGCCCAAGACGGGGCACACGCGGGTGAGAGCTTTCGCGTAGCGGCCGAGGAAGGCGTGCGAGCTGTCCTGGTTGAGCCCCTCGGGAACGCGGTCGATGCCGATGCCACCGACGATTTCGCCGCGCGTGGACTGGCTGAAGTACAGCCCATCGGTCAAATCCGCCACGAGAGGCTTGAGCCATGGCTTGAGCGGTTCGGTGGAGCAGATTTCGTGGCGATGCGGCTTGTTCGGCAGCGCGACACCGAGCATTTTCGCGATTTCCGGTGACCACGCGCCGGCGGCATTGACCACCCTGTGCGTTCGCACCGTTGTTTCGGAGGCGCGGTCCGAGGCGAGCGAGCGGATGTGGACGCCCTCGATGGTGCTTCCACGTGTTTCGAAGCCGACCACGTCGGCGAAGGTTGCGACCTCCACGCCCAGCTTGCGTGCGGCTTCCGCGAAACCCCAGACGAACGGCCACGGAAAGACCACGCCGTCTTCCGGGTTGTAGCTTGCTGCGACGATGCCGGCAGTGTCGAGCTCGACAACGAGCCTCTGCGCCTCTTTCGGAGTGAGCAGTCTCGTCGCAAGTCCACACTCGTTTTGGAGCTCGACGCTCTTTTCGAGCGCCCGCCGTTTTTCCTCCGTGCGGACGAGAAAGAGGTAACCGCCTTGGCGGAACCACACGTTGATTTTCATCTCGCTCGCAAAATCGCGGCACATACGGATGCTCTCTTGCATGAGGCGAACGTTGGCTTCGCTCGACCATTGCGCCCGCACGCCGCCGCCGTTCCGACCGCTCGCGCCGCCGCAGAGATAGCCCCGGTCGACGACGAGCACATCGGTGACGCCGAGGCGCGCGAGATGGTAGGCGATCGACAGACCCATGATTCCCGCGCCGATGATGACGATGTTGGCCTGCGATCGCATTAAAGGAAGTTAACCCCAAAGGGTGCCGTGCGGTCCAGCGAGGGGAACCGGAATCGGACTCGGAATCGGAGTCGGAGTCGGAGTCGCGGGAGGGGACCTCTCGGTCGTTGTGGGTCTTTACGCCGACAACCCGGCCGGTGGGCGCGTTGCGTACGACGACGTCGTCTGCGACGCCCGATAGCCCGAACGACGTCACGTTTCCTGCAGCTCCTCGAGATTGCGCCGGGCCTTCGACGTGCGGTCACGCGAGCCCGACACGAGCAGCGGCGCGAGATAGCGCCCCGTCACCGCCGTCCGCGAGCGCGCAACCATTTCGGGCGTCCCCTCGGCCACGACCGTTCCGCCGCGCGCGCCCCCCTCCGGGCCGAGATCGACGATCCAATCGGCGCACTTGATGACGTCCAGGTTGTGCTCGATGACGACCACCGTGTTGCCGGCGTCGACCAGGCGAGAGAGAACTCCGAGGAGCTTTTTCACGTCGTCGAAGTGAAGCCCCGTGGTTGGCTCGTCGAGCACATCACGCGGCTTGCCCGTTTGCACGCGGCCGAGCTCTCGGCTGAGCTTCACGCGTTGCGCCTCGCCCCCGCTCAACGTCGTCGCAGGCTGGCCCACCTTCATGTACCCGAGGCCGACCTCGGCGAGCGTGCTCAAAATGCGCGAGAGCATCGGAAACGCGCTGAAGAGATCGCGGCACTCGTCGACGCTCGACTCGAGCACGTCGTAGATCGAGCGCCCTTTGAACTTCACCTCGAGTGTCTCGGCGTTGTAGCGCCGCGAGTCGCACGCGTCGCACGGGATCCACACGTCAGCCAAGAAATGCATCTCGACCTTGACCGAGCCGCCGCCGCCGCACTGTTCGCATCGCCCACCTGCCACGTTGAAGCTGAATCGCCCGGCATTCCAACCGCGCGTGCGCGCATCGGGGAGCTCGGCGAAGATGCCGCGGATGGCGTCGAAGGCTTTGGTGTAGGTGCCGGGGTTCGAGCGCGGCGTTCGGCCAATCGGCTTTTGATCGATCGCGATGACCTTGTCGAGCACCGAGAGGCCGCGAATCTCGTCGTGCGCTCCCACGGGCTCGGTGGCGCCATGCAGTGCGTGCGCGAGCGCCGGCAAAAGGATGCCGTTCACGAGCGAGCTCTTGCCCGCGCCGCTCACGCCCGTGACCGCGGTGAGCACGCCGATCGGAAGCTTCACGTCGATGTTCTTCAAATTGTGCTCGCGCGCGCCCTCGATGGAGACCCAAGCGCGCGGGGAGCGGCGTTGCTTCGGTAGATCGATGCTCCGTTTTCGCGCGAGGTACTCGCCGGTGAGACTCTTGCTCCGGACGAGCGCTTCGGGCGTTCCGTCGAAGGTCACTTTGCCGCCGAGCCTTCCGGCGCCGGGACCGAAATCCACCACGTGGTCGGCTGCGCGGATGGTCTCTTCGTCATGTTCGACGACGACGACGCTGTTTCCGAGATCGCGCAGCCGGCGCAAGGTGGCGATGAGGCGAGCGTTGTCCTTGGCGTGAAGACCGATGCTCGGCTCGTCGAGGACGTACATCACCCCGGAGAGCTCGCTTCCTAGCTGGCTCGCGAGGCGAATCCGTTGCGCCTCGCCGCCGCTCAAGGTCGGTCCGGAGCGATCGAGGGGGAGGTAGGCGAGGCCGACGTCGATCAAAAAACGCAAGCGACCGTCGATCTCGCGCAAGGCTCCCTCGCTGATCGCCCGCGCACCGGCGCCCAACGTGAGGCGCGCGAAATGCGCCGCGGCCTCGGACACGGTCATGCCGGTGATTTGTGCGATGGATTTGCCGAGAACGAGGACAGCGAGACTCTCGGCTCGGAGCCGGCGGCCGCCGCACGCGTCGCACGGCCGCTCGCGCACGAAGTGCCGGTAGCTTTCGCGCGCCGCTTCGGACGAGGTCTCGCGAAACCTCCGCTCGAGCGTGGGGATGACCCCCGAGTATTTCATCGCCCACGTTCCGTGGTTCAGTGTGCCCTTTTTACCCCAGCGCACTCCGATTTTCTGCCCCTCCGCGCCGTAGAGGACGAGCCGCTTCTTTGCCTCGGGGAGTCTTTTCCACGGAGTGTCGAGATCGATCTTGAACGCGCGCGAGACCCCTTCGACGATGCGGGCGGTCCATCCCTCGCCGCGCTCCATAGCGCCGGCCCAGTGGGCGATGGCTCCTTGGCGGATGGATTTGTTGGGATCGGGGATCACGAGATCGGGGTCGATCTCGTCGCGTTTGCCAAGGCCGGTGCAGGAAGGGCACATCCCGAGCGGCGAGTTGAACGAGAAGCTCTGGGGAGAGAGCTCGGGAAAGGCGATGCCACAGCACGAACGCGCGCCGCTGAAGGCGAGCTCGGTTCCCCCTTGAATTTGCACGCGGAGCTCTCCCTTGCTTTCGCGGAGCGCGAGCTCGACCCCTTCGGCGATGCGCGCCCGCTCGCCTGCGCGA
>OBEQ010987467.1_pt1 | contig 12525 bp, 18 predicted proteins | sample 1670901 | NCBI WGS metagenome assembly OBEQ01 (sample SAMEA104232315, study PRJEB22302) | groundwater metagenome | biome: forest; feature: aquifer; material: groundwater | place: USA | collected 2011-08-07 | depth 5.4 m | reverse complement strand
CGATACTCAACTGCCGAGATAACGATGAACATTACAGCCCCTTAGAAAAAATAACCTGCGCCGCATCCCTTTATGCCGATGTTGGGGAAATCGATCGACAGCCGACGGAGCGAGCGAAACAGTCTCTCGCGTTACAGGGCGTTACAGAGGTTACTGGAGGCGAAAATGGATTGGTTTAGATGGTGGCATGGCACGGTAACGGACCCTAAATTCAAAGCAGTGGCCCGTCTATCTGGACAGCCGCTGGCCCATGTTCTCGCGGTTTGGGCGGCTCTCCTTGAGCATGCCAGCAATGTAACGCTGTGTAACGACGATGTAACGCGAGGCGATGTTACCAATGTTGATTGTAACGCGCTGGATGCACATTTCGATTTTAGTGACGGCGTAGTGCAATCCATTCTTGATGCGCTGAAAGAAAGGCGGATGGTTGTCGATGGGCGAATAGCGTCGTGGCAAAAACGCCAACCCAAAAAAGAGGACTCTAGTGTCGAGAGAGTGCGCAAGTATCGTGAAAAAAAGCAAAAATCGACGAATAATAAAACAAAATGTACCGATGTTAACGGCGACAGTAACGAGACTGAACGCCCTGTAACGCCGTGTAACGATGGTGTAACGCTCTGTAACGCCCCAGAGAAGATTAGATTAGAGAAGATAAGAGAAGAAAATAACACTCACTGGCGTGAGTGTGACGCGCATGCGGAAAAAATCCCGATCGTCGAAAATATCGAACTGCCAAAAACTCACCCGGCAGAAAAACCATCACCACGCTTTCGCGATAAATTTCCCATGACGCTCGACTGGCAACCGTCGAAATCATTTCCTGACCAGTGTTTCATGCGACAGGTCGACGCGACATGTTTCACGCCCGATGTGATTCACGAATTTAAAACCTGGTGGGCTGACGAACCTGGGCGCACCTGCACGCAATCTCAATGGGAAATCAAACTGATCACCCGAGTTAAACAACACCACACTGGACCATCGCGAGGACTGTCACATGCAAACCATCAACGATCTGATCAACAACCCAAGAGCGCCCTCGAGCGGCGACTCAAATTCCAGCGCGAACGAGACGCGCGGGAACGCGAGGGCGGACACATCATCGACCTTGACGCTGAGACACATGGAGTGGCTGTGGAATCACATGAACGCTGTGTATGGCCATCAGTGGACGTCAAGTTTCGGTGAGCAGACCGACCCGTTGGGGGTCTGGCTGGGGGTGTTGCAGGGTGTGACACCGGCGATGCTGGAGCAGGGGGTAAACAACATGAGTGCGCTCGGTCTGGAATGGCCACCCAACGCCGTGAAATTTCGTACTCTGTGCCTTCCCACCCGAGAACAACTCGGCATCCCCACGGCGGCTGGCGCGTATCGCTTGGCGCAGCTGGAACTGGCCAAACCGGCGGACCAGCGGGATTGGTCCCAACTGCACCCGATCGTGTTTTGGAGCGTGCAGGGGGTGGGGGATATTTTCAACTGGAAACAACTCGACGTGGTGAGCAATCAAAAACGCTTCGACGAATCCTACGAGGTGATTTACCAGCGCTTGCTGCGGGGTGGAACGCTTTCCCCAGTACCCCAGCTGCACTTGCTTGAGCGCGATAAAAATCCCTCCGGTGCGGTGTCAGCACAGCAGACCGACACGGCACGACGCGAACGCGCCAAGCTGAAATCGATGTTCCACTAGGAGAATTTTCCGATGACTGAAACGTCTGTTCAACCGACATATCCCTCTGCTGACGAGGCGTATGAGCAAGTGCAACGCGCGCTGCTGTCGCGGCTAAAAAATCCCTGGGCCGAGGTAGCGCCCATGGCCTATGCCACGTATGTGCGCGTAAAACGGCTCGATATCCTGGGCACGGAACAACACCGCGCCGAGTTTACTTACCAGTACCAGGTCAACCTCGAACTGGCAAAGCGTGGACACCTGTTTTCGGTTAACGACTTGCCCAAAGGTATCGCGCAGTGCAATACCCGGAAAGTGATCGGCAATCAGTTTCTACAAGGCATCAAGCAATCGCTGGGAGGTTGATTTGACTATCCGTCACATGAGCACCACCCCACAACGGGCGAAACCCCGCGAAATCGAAGACACCGAGTTGGAGATCGTGATCCGATGGGTGAGAACCTGGCAGCGGTTGTACCCCGGCCTGGAGTTTTTGCACCACATCCCGAACGGCGGCAAGCGCAACAAGATCGTGGCCATCAAATTGAAACGGCGCGGTGTGCTTCCGGGGGTGTGCGATCTGTTTTTGCCGCACGCGCGAGGGGGCTACTTTGGGTTGTATATCGAAATGAAAGCGCCGAAAAACTACCACTCCACGATTACTGGCTCGCAGCGCGCCTTCATGAGTGGCGTGAAACAGCAGAACTATTCCGTGGTGCTGTGTTACGGCGCCGAGGAAGCCAAGCGAGCCATCATGAGTTATTACCAACAGGAACCGACGCGATGTATTTAACCCAAGAGAATTATTATCGGTGGGCGGAGTACGTGGTGATTGGTATTGGTGGCATCACCGCACCGATTGATTATAGTAATTTTGCGGCCGATGTGTATCGCGATGAACCCAAGTTGTCCCAAAGTCCCGAGGATTGGGAGCTGGAGGAAATGATCGAGGAGAGTGTGCGCGTGATCCACCAAACTTTGCCTGAAGTGGCGACGGTGGGCCGCGTGAAGTACGGCGCGCACCCGAGTTGGCATCCGCACGACAAGGTGGAATCGATGTGTCGATTTTGTGAATGCTCGAAGAGCACCTTTTACGAGCGGCTCGATAAGTTTCATGTGTTGACGAGTCGCTATGTCACCCAGAGGGGGTTTTAAGTCAGCTTGAACGAACATGTTTACAAATACTATCGATATCGGGGGTGGGTACTTCAACAACACGGCAAATGGTGGGGTGCCTTTCTCGCCGATGACTTTGCACGACAAGAACGGGAGTGGCAAACGACAATGACAAAAAAATCGATTTACCTGTGCGATTTATGCGGCGAAGAAACGTCGACGCCAACGGGCCTCACGGTTCATGAGCGATACGCGGAATCCGCGTTTCATACTGGCCACCAGCGCGGCGTGGTGGTGAAAAAAGCCAATGTCGAGCACTGTGCAAAGCACATTTGCCACAAGTGCTACGGCGCCTTCGAATCGCACTTCAAAAACCGAATGATGTTGCAAAATGACGTGTTACATGGAACATGTGCGACGTAACCCAATAACCAACAACATCGAGGAGTGTGTATGAGCGAAGCCCAAGAACCCAACGAAGAACAGATCAAGCAACTGTTACACAGTTTTCAATTGTGGGACGGTGAACGGCAGCAGATTGAACAATTGGTATTGAGTTATGTCGAGCGCAATAAACACCTGCAACATGAGAGCGAACAGCTCAAAGTGGATTGCGCCGAACTCGTGAAAACAGTGCAAGCCGCCGCCCTGCGGGAAGCGGAACTGCTGGCGGCTCCCAGGGAGACGCTGCCGATCCTACCCATTGAGAAAGACAGCACGCTCAAGTTGAACGCTGTGCTCCGCGTCACCGTCGCGTCCCGCAGGGAACTTCAGCTACGGCTCAGTGTGCGGCGAGGAGGAAAGATGCTGGTGGGTACGGGGTTATTCATGACCGAACTCGACCCTGGCCAACGGCCGCCGCCGACACTGACCTTGAGTGTCCCTGCCGCGCAGCAATTGATGGATGATTTATGGCAGGCGGGGCTTCGGTCAACGGAGGAGGGCGGGGTTAAGCGCGGTTTCTGAAAACGTTTATTTTAGTGCATTGTCGTTATTGCTGAGTGGCGCGGAGCCACTCAGCAAGATGCTGATTTTCCGCATGGTCCAGCAGATCGTAATCGTGTTTGTTTTTGAAGATCCCATAATACTTTTTCACCAGCGCCACATGTTCAGCCTCTGGCATCGTCGACTCGCGGACGATCTTGCCCATGGTGTTGAGAAATTCTTTCAGCGCCAGCTTACCGTCGAGGTCGAGCTGCGATACATCAATGGTAAACTTACCCAGAAATGACACCTTTTTTTCTCCTGTGGGTCAGCCTGAAAATCCCCAAGCGCATGGCGAGCTGCTGCTGACAACTCGCCTTGTTGAGTTAAGCGGCTTTTTTCTTCGCGTGGGTTGCCTTCGGTGTTTTTGTCACCTTTTTCGTGGCGGGTTTGGTCTTGGTCTTGGTTTTTGCCTTTGGCATCTGTACTGAAAACGCCACTGTCAGGCCAAGCCGCAACGCATACGACAACAAAATATCCACGTTGAACTTCTCAATTTTTTCATTTTTTAAATCGCTGAACCTCGGCTGGGAAATCGCTAATAGCTTGGCCGCCTCTGTTTGGTTCAGCTTGAGCTGTTTAATTTTCTCTGTAATCGCAATCATTAAATCGGCTTTAATACAGAGAAGTTTGGCGACACCGGGATCGGGTTCCAGCGCATCGAAGACATTGCTGTAAGAATCTGTCAAGGACATCTTTTTTTCTCCGGTAAGACAGCATGACATTGTCGACGCGTCGATGAATACCGCAAACGTTTACGTTGACCTTTATTTTCGCACGAGATAACCCACCAACCCGCCAGCGATAGCGGTTAAGATGGACATCGCCCACTTCTTTTCGTCCGCCGAGGCGACGCTCGAACTCAGGGTGCTGAAGCAAAGATAGGTAATTAAGACGACAAACCCGAGGGCCGCCAGGAAGAGCATCACGTCTTTGAACAGACGCACGTTACGCTCGGCGGCGGTCTCTTCGCGATCGATGGTAACACTGTATTTGTGATTCGGTGGTGGGGTATTGAGATCGATAGTACTCATAGGCCAATGATTTCTGTCTGCACCTTGTTAGTTTTGGGTTCAATGAGTCCCAGCTTCAGGCCGCGATCTTTACCGTCCAGGGCTGCCAAATACAACTGCAGGGCTTTTCTCAATATGTCGCTTTTACTGGACTCGGTTTTCTCCGAGACTCTGTCGATCTCTTTATTCAAATCGTCTGATAGAACAATATTTAATCGTACACTCATGGCAAGCACTCCTTCAGGTGATGTGCATGGGGATGTGTTATTTATACACCTTTTTGACACACTCTGCAACCTCACTGCGGGAGGTGCGCTAGACACTCACTCGTGCTGACCCGTGAGAAAACCAGTAGAATACCCCGCAGGATACCAGAATGCGGGTCCGCGATTTTTCTGTCATTCAATCAACACGTAAAACAAAATAGTCATTGGTTTCTCATTGGCGCTTAACATTTGAGTTCAAGGATGGCGACGTGTACATCCTGAGCTATGAAGAATATCACTGAACGAACTTTGGAGGACTAGGTCATGGTCATGCACAATCCGATGCATCCCGGCGAATTTATTGCGACGGTCTATCTCATGGAGATGAGCGAGCGACCCAGCGATCGTGAAATCGCAAAACGTCTCGGCGTTGCGCCGTCCACCTTCACCCGCTTACTCCGAGGCAAGGCGGGCGTGTCGCCGGAAATGGCGCTCAGACTTGAGAAGGGCTTTGGTCGAAGCGCGGGGAGCTGGCTCAAGATGCAATCCGATTTCGATCTCTATCATGCCCGAAGTCACTTTGATGCCAAGGGGGTGAAGAAGGTGGTTGCGTATCGGGCCAGTCCCTAGTTCAATCGGGTTTATTTAGCTAACTAAACAAACGTTATATTAAAAATCACCAATCGTTTAGCCCGCTAAACAATCCGAAAATATTTTCGCATATCTCTCAAAAAAAGCCTTGTTTCGGCCGGACTCTTTCGTTATGTTTCTGCTAGCGTGGTATTTCTCACGTTAACTCTGGTACGAAAGGTCTGCGCTTCCCCCCTTGTGCAGACCTTTCTCCGCCTCTCGTAACACCGTACTTAACCGTACCTACATCGTAATTGCCTCGCTACACGCGGGGCTTTTTTTCGGATTTATATATTAGCTGCTTTAAGGAATTCTGAGCCCATGACGGATCGCATTGAGTTGCTTGAGCGCGGTGTCGACGTTCTGCAACGCGGGCATGATGACATCCGGCAATCCTTGAGTCATCTCACCGAGCAGATTGCCTCACTCACGTTTAACATGCAGACGGTAGCTGCCGCCACGGGTGAGATCGTCGATTTGGTCAAAGAGCAGATCAAGACACAGCACGCGCTGGATGCGTTGCAGAAAGAGATCCACGCCTTAAATGAAAACCAGCGTGAGATGGGCAAGAAAGTGCGCGCACTGGAAGACGATAAAACCGCGCGCGATGCCAAGCTGGGGGTGGGGCAGTGGCTGTTGTCGAACTGGTTCAGTCTCATCGCCGTCGCCACCTGCATCAGTGGTTTCCTGATTTACTGGCAAGTGTTCAATGATCGCGTCTAAAGACTTTCGCACCTACATCCTTCGGCCAACCTTGCTGCGCCTTGGCTTGTATTCTGAAGCCGCCGAAAATTTACTGATCGGCACGGCAGCCACCGAAAGCCGGCTGGGAACGTATTTAGTGCAGCGCGGGGGTGGGCCTGCGTTGGGGATTTACCAAATCGAACCGAAAACGCACCGCAGCATTTGGGACGACTATCTCGCCTACCATCCTGTGCTAGCGGACAAAGTAAAAGGCTTTGCAAGCCACGCGAGTTTAAAAGCGCTCCGCATTCCGGACGCAGAACTGATCTCGAATTTGGATTACGCCACCGCCATTGCGCGCGTGATTTATTACCGACGGCCAGAGCCGTTACCGGAAGCCCACGACATCTATGGCTTGGCGCTTTACTACAAGCAACATTTCAACACGCCGAAGGGAAAAGCCACGACGCAGGATTTTCTCCGCCAGTATCAAGCGTGCGGTTGTGCGTCGTGAAACACCCCTTATTTTTTTTCTTTTCTTGAGGCGCGCAAGCGCCTTTTTTTATTCTTGAGGTTCTATGGCGATTAAACGCTATTACGTCGACCTGACATCGGGCAGCAATTCGCGCACCCAAGATGGCAGTGCGAATAACTGGGCTAATGCCTGGTTGTCGCCGACGTATGCGTTCACCCAATTCGCGGCGGGCAATGCCGGCAACGATATCGAGCTGTATATCCGAGGTGTCACTGCGTATGCTCCGGCGAGTGGTGCCGGCTTCCTCGATACCAACGGACAGACCGCAACGACGATCACAGTCTTTGGGGAAGGTGCCTGGGCGCATGTCTATGACACCACGAAAGGGCGGTTAGAATTCACCGATATTTACGCGATTTACCCGCGTGGTTATGCCGGTGTCTTCAAGCTTAAAAATCTGCAATTCAAAATCACGATGTCAGCCGCCTCAAGCGCCAGGGAATGGATCAACGGCTCCTCCTTTGCCGCCGGATTCCAAGGGATTTGCGAAAACGTGCGGGTTCATCTCGTCAATAATCATGCGACGAATGCGATCACGGGTTTCTGGGGATCAAACAGCGCTGGTAAGTTTAATTTTATTAACACATTGCTGGTCCATTCCGGTAGCGGTCCCATGCTTTATGGCATGGGGTGCAACGTTTCGGGCGTCACACCGCAAGTCAAAACGTTCAATAGCTTGGTCGATGGACCTTGCGTGGAAGGCTATCGCAAAGTTGATGCGTACAATTGTATTGATGTTCGGTCAACGCTCGGCTTTAACAATGACCAAGGGGTGCGGATCACCGTGAATGGCGCGAGCCTGGATGGCTCGGCCAATACTCTGGATGTCGGTGCGACTGCCAGTGCCTGGGATGCGCATTTTACCAATCGTGCGGCCGGTGATTATTCACTGTTGCAAACCTCCTCGCTGGTGGGTGCGGGTGCCAATGTCAGTAGCCTGAATGGCGGCGTGATCACGGACATCAACGGCCAATTGATCAGCGTCAACTGGCCGATCGGCCCGGATGGGTTTGTCGATACCACGCCACCGGCGGTGACAGTGGCGACTCCTCAGTTTGACAACCTCACCGATCGTGCGGTGGATGCGCGAGTCAATGTAAATGAAGCAGGCGGCGCGCTGTTTGTGGTGGTGGCTGATCCCAACAATACGCCGACAGCGACTCAAGTCACAGCGGGGCAAAACCACTTAGGTCTGCCTGCGGACGGTAAAAAGAACCAGCCCATCACGTCGGTCGGTCTTCAAGTGGTGCCGGCCATCTCGGGGCTGACCTATTCGCACAATTACAAATACTACGCGGTGGCAACCGATGCGGTCGGCAATCCCAGCAGTGTGTTTCCCTCAGACACTTTTCAAACCCTTGCACAAACGCAAGATCCGTTTACCTTCGCCGCCGTCAATCAAGCGACGCTCGCTACCGTTGTTGAGTCGAATGCGATTCAAGTCACCCTGAATTCCACCGTAACGATTGCCGGCAACAACGGACAATTTGCCGTGTCAGTCGACGGCGGACAGAACTTCGCGGCCTGGACTCAGGCGGCGACCAACGTGGCGGCCGGTAATGTCATCAAGGTCCGGCAGACCAGCAGCAACGCGCTCAACACCACGGTAACGACCACCCTCACGCTCGGGGGTGTCAACGGCCCCTTCAGCGTCAAAACCAAGCGCGACGTCACCGCGCCGATCGTGTATCCACCGAGCCCTAAAACCTTTGATGGCACACCCAATCTGGCGCAAAACAATGCGCTGCTGATTGCGCATTTAGCCCTGGCCTATGCGCGCGACAACGAGTCACGGAAGCCGCCCACGCCTGCGGTCGGCCAACGTGTGTTTTATGTCGACCAGAATCACCCGAGTGCGAGAGATGCCAATAACGGCTTGAGCGAAACCACTCCGTGGTTAACACCGGACAAAGCCTACAGCAGCGTGCAACCGGGCGATTTTGTCTATTTCAAAGGGCACGCTGATCCGACCAATATCGCGGCCATCTACAATCGACCGACCAAGTATGGGATCTATCCGCTCACGCCGGGCACAGCAGCCAACCCGATTACCTTTGCCGCGTATCCAGGGCATACCGTGATTTTTCAAGGCAACGGCAGTCGCAGCGGCATTGAGCTACTGCCTGCCCTTAATTTCAATCACATCTACGGGTTTATCTTCGACGGTTTCCTCAAAGCCACGGAAGAACTGGCCTTCACTACCGGCAAAAACAACGTCACCATTGAAAAGTGCCTCTTCCGCAACTGTATCGACGCGGGTCTGCGGGTGCGGTACTGCACCGATTACACCTTTATCGATGTCGAATCCTATGGTCACGGCGAGTCCGGTTTCTCGTTTCGCTTTTGCAACAACATCACCTTGCTTCGCGTCAGTTCACACCACAATGACGACGGTAAAAACGGTGACGATTCCGACGCGGACGGTATCCACGCCCTGGCCTGCGGGTCGCTGCTTCTGATCGATTGCAACACCCACCACAACCGCGAGGACGGCTACGATCTCAATGCGGATGCGGTGATGGTCAACTGCAGTGGCTATACCAACAGTTACGGTGCCAATGGCTGCAACGCGAAACTCTGGCGCAGAGTTAACGACAATTGGGCGCCTCACGTGTACTACATTATCAATTCCTGGTTCCGAGGCGCCGAGGAATCCTGCATCAAGGTCTTGGAGGGCAGCGAATCCCATATCTGGAATTGCGTGGTGTTGAATGCCGGCGATGAGGGCATCAGCTATCGCACGCCAACCGATGCCAGCCGCAATGGCGTCGCCCACACGCTGACTAACACCATCCTGGCCGGCAACACACTGCAAGGCGCCGATCTTCGTGCGGGTCAATCCCTGACGGAACGCAACTGCCTCTATTACAACAATGCAGCGGGCAATACCGCCGGCTTCACACCTCACACCACCTCGATCGTCAATCAAAATCCGTTGTTCGTCGACGAGGCAAACCTCAATTTGACGCTGCAAGCTGCATCGCCCGCGCGCAATGCCGGACGGATTATTTCCGGACTCACCAACAGCCATTACTTGGAGAAAGATTACAATAAACGTTACCGACCTGACGCCGGTGATTGGGATATTGGGATCGCGGAATACAGCGTGCTCGCGGCACCGCTGACGGTGACCAACAACATTGCGACCTTGTTTCCCAACAACGCGCCGATCACACCCGGCACGCGCACCATCACGTTCAACGCCAGCGACGACGATGGCAACGTCGGTGCCGCGACGATGGAACTCACCGTGGTCGACATCACGGCGCCGGATATTACGCCTCCAGTGGTAACACCACCGATCGCGCTGCAATTGTCGTTTGCCAACGGTGCCGGCGGACTACCGCAAGACACCACCGCATTACTCGTTCATCTCACCACCGCGAGTGCCACTGACGAGACGGCGCCAAGCCAACCCGACGTCACCCACAATATTGCCCTCTTGTGGCCGAACAATGCGTTGATCCCCGAAGGCGCACACACCATTACAGCGAGCGCCAGGGATGCGGCGGGCAATATTGGCACAGCCCCTTGGACGCTTAATATAGTGGAGATGCCGGCGAATCCCGGTGACTATCCGACGCAAAACACCGCGTATCAAACACCCTTCACTCTGACGGACGCGGCACTCATTGCGCACGGTATCTCAGGCACAGGACCGTTGGGGGTGCTATCGGTCGGCGGCGCGCAAAACGGCACGGTGTCGAGGGCGAATGGCGTCACGACCTTTTTACCCGCCACGGCGTACTCAGGGAATGCGGCCAATTTTACCGTGACGTTAGAAGACACGGTCACTGCATTGACCACCAGTTTCCTGGTACCGGTCACCGTGGCAGCGGCAACGCGATTGCCAACCATCACGCTCGATTTTAAAGATTTGTATGGCGTCACGATCTCAAGCGGCACCGTGACTTGGTGGGCGATGGCGCATCCGGGCGACGCCGCGATCGCCAGCGGCAGTTTTGATATCACCTCGCTCGTTGGACAACACAAAATTCAACACGCGTTATTGGGTAGCGAGCCGGTCACGCTGCTCTTGGGTAATCCCAACAATCGATTAGTCACGGCCTGGCTTTGGGAGGCTGAAGTGGTATTGGAGGACGTGATCTAATGGACGTGCGTTTTGCGCGAGCGATTCACAGCGACGACTCGGTGATTTGGGCCAGCATTGTTGCCTACCTGTCGGTGCCGGACAGCATTGCCCCCGAGTTGGTCTTGATTGACGGCAGTCAGCGCATTGTCACGAAGACCATTCCGATCAACACCAGCCAGCTCTTCTCACTGAAGTTGAGTTATCACAACGACAATGGTGAGGAAGTGGAATTTAATTTTCACCACTATCATCGCTTCGTGCTCAAGGTTGACGGCGTGGTATTGGCGGACACCAACACCAATCGCGCGTTGATCACGGTGGACAGCGATGATCCAGCCCGACTGATCTTCGATCTCGCCGGTGAGAATTGGCTTGTCTTGGGTGTCTTCACCGCCGAACTCTTGGTGTTCGATACCGCGCACCCCAACGGCCAATCCGTGTTGTTGGGTTATGGTCAAACCCGCATGCAACTCAATATCGTCAATGGCTAATCGCATGAGTAAAGCACCGCAAAAACCCTGCACACACCCAGGCTGCGGCGCCTTGGTTGACATGAGTCAACGTTTTTGCGTGAACCACACCCGAGCTGCGAAACAACAAGCGGAGGTGTTACGAAAGAATGCGACCGAACGCGGTTACGATTACCAGTGGCGACAAGCGCGTGTCGAACACTTGAAAGCGAACCCGTTGTGTCGGCATCACCTCTCGCGCGGTCAAACGGTTGCGGCCACGGTGGTCGACCACAAGATTCCGCACCAAGGTGACATGGATCTGTTTTGGGACCGCACCAACTGGCAATCACTCTGCACGTCGTGCCACAACACTAAGACCGCGCTGGAAGACGGCGGCTTTGGGAATCGTCCGGCGATGCGGCCGGCCTGGCTGAAGCCATCGAATATCAAGGTCTTTTTGGTGTGTGGTCCACCGGCATCGGGTAAGTCGACGTACATCAAACAACACGCAGTGCCCATGGATATCGTGATCGACCTGCACGATATCAGACGTCGACTCACGGGGTCGTGTTACTCGCGCGACAACAACCATCTCAACATGGCACTGCGTGAACGCAATCGATTGTTGGGACAGTTAAAGCGAGAACGACCACCCAAACGTGCCTGGCTCACGCTGTTGGAACCCAAGCTGAGTGGTCGACGTTGGTGGGCTGAGAAGCTTAAAGCAACCGAGGTCATTGTGTTAGAGACGGAGCTGGGGGTGTGCGAGCAGCGCATCCAATGCGATCCCCAACGTGAGACGGTAGCGACAGAACAACGAGAGGCTGCGCGTTTATGGTGGCGCAGCTATTCAACGAATACAACCGACAAGGTTGTGAGAACGACGGCATGATGCTGTCCGTGGGTGCCCGATGGTTGTGGCTTGTGAAACGGATGGTTTGCAAGTCCATCGGGCCTTTTTAGGAGTGATATGAGGAAAAGATTCTTGTTTATTCAGTTGCATCGCGATAGAGGTAGGGGGGGATCGAATCTCTCCGTAGGCACCAACAAAGACCGGGGCCGGCCGTCAACTTCGTGTGCGTGCAAAATTGGGCAGGGGGGTAGGAGGGGGGTAAGTCGTGATTGATAAGATGGGTTTAGTGCCAT
>OBEQ011547769.1_pt1 | contig 12527 bp, 17 predicted proteins | sample 1670901 | NCBI WGS metagenome assembly OBEQ01 (sample SAMEA104232315, study PRJEB22302) | groundwater metagenome | biome: forest; feature: aquifer; material: groundwater | place: USA | collected 2011-08-07 | depth 5.4 m | reverse complement strand
CTCCGCCAGAATAAATACTTAACATGTTAAGTATTTATTCTGGCTATAACCGTTTGGCGAAGACCAGGGCGTCGACGTGGCGAGCGCCGGCGGCGCGTAAGGCTTTGGTGGCCGCCCGAAGCGTAGCGCCAGTGGTTACCACATCGTCGATTAATAAAATATTACGGCCTTTAACTTTATAAGCGTAGCGGATAAAGTAATTACCTTCAGTTTGGTTCAGCCGGGTGGCGCGGAGCGCACCGACTTGCTGGGTCTGCCCCAAGCGGTTTAAAACTTGGCTGTTTTCTAAGCCCAGTTTTTTAGCTATAGCCCGGGCCAGCCAAGCGGCGTGGTCGAAGCTGCGCCTTCGCACCCGGTGGGTGGCCGTAGGCACTGGCACTGCCAAGTAATTGGCTTTTTGAGCGCCGGCTTGGCTGTTGAAGGCCAGGAACGTGTCGGCCATCAACTCGGCCAGTGTTTCGGCGACAATCCTTTGATGGCCGAACTTGTATTTCTTAACTAGATTCCTGGCTAATCCTTCATAGTTAGTACTGACCCAAACCGAGCGCGGGGTGCCGGCTTTACGGCACTTTGGACAAGTTCGGCCATCTGGACTAACCGCCCCGCAACCAAAGCAGTGAGCCCCATAGGGAATTATTTCGGCCGCCAGGCAAGCCACGCATAAAGCAGAGCCCTCTAAGCCACAGCCCAAACACTGCGGCGGCGCCAACCACCCAATAGCCGCATCCAAAATACTCATTTTTTGTTGTAAATGAGTATAACATGTTGCGCGCCAAGTCAGGGCTAAGCTATACTAGCATTAACACAAAGACGCAAACATACGATCAACACACCGCAACAAGCTAACTAATCTTAAGTTTGGAGGGTAAATTATGGCTCGAGGTAGCCAACCGCAGAATGATTTGCTAATGGGCGATGATATAACCGCCGCGTTTTTAAGTGAAGATGAAGTGGAAGCCACTGATACTAATGCCGATCAACCCGCAGCGGCAGATAGCGATGACCAATGGGATGAAGACGAGCCAGTAGCCGGACAATTGGCAGTTGACGTTTATGAAACCAAGGAAAAATTGGTCGTTAAAGGCCGCGTAGCCGGGGTTAATAAATCAGATTTAGACGTCAGTATTTCGGATAATACCCTGACCGTCAAAGGTACACTGAGCGCCGGCAATGAAGACAATGTGGAAAATTACTTTTTGCAGGAATGCTACTGGGGCGAATTTAGCCGCAGCATTGTGTTGCCAGTGCCGGTTAAAGAAGAGGAAATTGAAGCCGTACTTAAAGACGGCGTGTTAACGATCAGTTTTTCGAAAGTCAAACAGGATACCGTGAAGAAAATTCAAGTGATGTAACCTGAATTTTCAGGTTGCAGGTTAGAGGTTACAGGTTGTAGTATCTATTCTATGGTAATAGAATCCTACAGAAAATTGATTGTTTGGCAAAAATCGTTTGGTTTAGTAAAAGATATTTACCCGCTGATTAACAACTTACCTAAAGAGGAGCAGTTTGTTCTGACTGGTCAGATGAGAAGGTGTGCAATTTCGATTCCCTGCAATATAGCTGAAGGTCAACAACGCAATAATGTTAAGGAGTACCGTCAGTTCTTAGGAATTGCTAGAGGTTCAGCAGCCGAGCTTGGCACTTAAGCTACTGTTGGTCCAAGAGCTTTATGATAAAGATCTTGAAACAATTTTAGAATCAGTTGAGGGTATCCAAAAAATGCTCTACAGCATGTTGCTAAAACTGTAACCTGTCACCTAAAACCTGTAACCTATTGGGTGAGTTTGTTGAGGACGAAGCGGACCAGCAGCTGGGCTAGAGCGACGATAACTAAGCCGATAATGGCATAAAGGATGGTGTTTTTGGCGCTGGTTACACTGGTGTCGCTGCCGCCGCTAGTGATGTAGCGTAGCCCGCCGACAATGATCATGATAACGGCTACCACGCCGACCAAGACCGATAGCAGATTGATTATGGTGTGAATTACTTTATTAATTTTGCCCACGGCGTCGTTGCCGGCGTTAGGGTCGCAGTTAGAATCGGTCAGGCTAAGGTTAGCGCCGGCGCACAGGCCTCTATTAATTTCCTGTTGGCCAGTCTGGGCAAAAACCAAAGAGGAGACACTAAGAAGTAGCGTAGCGCCAGTAACAATACTGACTATACAAAGTTTAAATCTGCCCATTACGAGCATTTATTATAGATTATCTGGTCAAAAGGGGCTAGTAGGCTTTAGCCAGTCGTCTTCTAGGTCGTCTTATTAAGCACAAAGTGCACAATTATTTGGGCGAAGGCCACGATGATTAGGCCAACTATAGCGTAAAGAAGAGTGTTTTTAGCGCTGGTGACGCTTTCCTGCTTGCCACCGCTGGCTATATAACGGAAGCCGCCGTAGATGATCATGATGACGGCTACCACGCCAACCACGGCTGAGAAGATGTTGATGACGTTCTTAATTTTAGTGGTAAGATCACTTTCTGTGCCGGTCGGGATACTACAGCCACCATTACTGGTCACATCGACATTAGAACCACACTTGAGGCTGCCTTGGATGTCCTGAGCTCCAGCAGTAATCGGTACCAAGGAGGGGAATAATAACGCGCCTAATACACCGAGGGATAATAAAGCCTTTTTAATTTTTTGAATCACTTTGTAGTTTCCTTTTGTTACTTTATTTACAGTATATATGTGCTTATGGTTTAGTCAACCCAGCACATAAGACCGAGATTATCCGCAAAAGCGGATATTTCGGCCATCAAAGATGGCCAGACTCGGTCTTATGTGCTGGGTCAACCCTAGTAAAAATGTAGTAAAATCTTTACTATGTACTTTCTTTACCTTTTGTATAGTTATAAGAGTAAGGAGTTTACGCTGGTACTACTCCGGATCTAGAGGAAAGGTTTCACTCCCATAATTCCCGCGAGAATATTGCTACCAAGTCTGGTGTGCCTTGGAAACTAGTATATTATGAGGCTTACCCGACTAAAGATGATGCCTTGCGACGAGAACAAAACTTAAAATATTACGGACAAGGCTTACGGCGGTTAAAGGAACGGATTACTTTAGTCGATCGGACGTAAGTGCTAGGTCAACCTATGGAGTACATGGGGGATTACTGCTTGGGAGACAAGCTGGAACAGATGAATTTCCTGGGCTGGAATTATCCGTCGTTTTATTCAGCACAAAGTGCACAATTATCTGGGCGAAGGCCACGATAATTAGACCGACAAGGGCATAGAGGAGAGTGTTTTTGGCAGCAGTAACGCTTTCCTGTTTGCCGCCGCTAGCTATATAGCGGAAGCCGCCGTAGATGATCATGATGACGGCTACTACGCCAACGATGGCCGAGAAGATGTTGATGATGTCTTTGATTTTTTGACTGGGATCAGTACCTGTGGTTGTGTTTTTGTTACATATCTGATTACCACTAACATCAACATTAGAGCCGCACTTGAGGCTGCCTTGGATGTCTAAATCTTCAGCACCAGCAGCAGCTGGGATCAAAGAGGGAGTTAATAACGCGCCTAATACGCCGATGGATAATAAAGCCTTTTTGATTTTTTGGATCATATAATCCTTACGTTATTTTAACTACAGTATATATGCCCTCGTGATGCAGTCAATATGGCTTATGGTATTAACAAGACCGGCCAGGGTGAGGACCATCCTGGGTTTGAGTGCCATTGACGCACCATGAAGCTTTAGTATTAGTACCCTTAGAGGAGGACGAAGTTACCTTATTTATCACAAAATGGACGATTATCTGGGCGAAGGCCACGATGATTAGACCAACTATAGCGTAAATAAGAGTATTTTTGGCGCTTTGGACACTTTCCTGTTTGCCGCCGCTGGTTACATAACGGAAGCCGGCGACGATAATCATAATTACTGCCAAAAGGCCAACGGCTGCTGATATGAGGTTGATTATTTGGGCGAACGTATCGCCAAGACTGGTGGCTGATTTTTTAGAAGAGCAGTCGGTTGTGCCGCTGGCATTGCAGGAGCCACAAGTTATAGCTTCCTGGGTCGTTAAACCTGACTTAGTACAATCTATAGCCGCAGCAGCCGCTTTTGGAGAAAAGTTAAAGAGGAGGCCCGATAAAGTAGCCATAGCGATCAAAAAAATCTTTATATTTTTAATCATTACCATAATTCTACTACAAGCTAGGCATTTGAACGCATTACAGTTCAAATTCTAATGTCTAAGCACTAAGCTCTAAACAATTCTTAAATTCTAATATTCCAAATCCCAAAGGTTTGTAGTTTATCATTTAGTACTTGGTGCTTGTTTAGGATTTAGAGTTTAGGATTTAGAGTTTTGAGCTAGTTTACGTCTGAATTATCCGGTGGGTTATAAAGCTAACAATACTCCAAGCCAAGGCCACTACCACTAAGCCAACCACGGCGTAAGTCAGGGTAGTTCGGGCGTTTTTAGCCCGGGTGGGGCTGTCGCCGGCCCGCTGGCCGCCAATCGAGCCGCCGGCCGTGACAAATGTGTAGGCGCTAAGCAAAATAATTATGACGGCGCCGACGCCGGCCACCAAGGCTACTATGTTGGCGGCGGTTTGAATAATACCCCGAGGTCCGGTAATCGGATTTTCTTTGCCTTTATTGCGAATATCCTGGCAGGCCGGGGAGTTGTAGGCTGCTTGGTTATCCTGGGTGTTTCGGCAACTATCTTGGAAAAGGTTAAAAGCCGCCGAAGCCCGGGGAGCAAAGGGCGCAAAAATAGTAAATAAAAACAGGAGCGCAAAGCTGAGTACGACTAGTTTGGCATATAAACGCATTAGGGTTAGTCCTTATATCCCACCTCTGATACAGCTTCGTCATTGATAAATGGTAAATTGTAAATTGTAAATTGGAGCGATTTCATCGCGACTATAGGACCTTGCCTAGCACTACGTTAACGATTAGGGCTGCCGAGGCGGCCAGCACCAGCCCAATCACCGAATAAATAATGACGTTTTTGGCAGTGGCTACTCTTTGCGGATCATCCCGGGCAAACACAAAGCGCAGCCCGCCGATAACAATCATTAAGAGTGCAATAGCTCCCAGGGTGATAAAGACTTCCGTCAAGATTTTATCAAGTTCGGTTTTGGTGGCGCTGGTAGTTGGCAGGACGGGATTGCCTTTGGAGTCCTTAGTATCTAAAAAATGCAGTACATCTGCCAAAAATTTCATATTTTAACCCCCCAATCTATTACCAACAAAGGCCACGAAGCTAGCCGCTACTAGGGCTATCGCCAGGCCAATTAATGAGTTATATAGCCGTTTGCGAGCCAGAGCCGCGGTTTCGGGGTTGCCGCCGGCGGTCATGTATTGGATACCGGCTATTATAATCGATATAACCGCTATAAAACCGGCCAGCCTTACTAAGATGTCTAAAATTGCCAGCCCAATTGGCAAGACATCGCTTAGAGAACTAAGCGTCGGCGCGCAACTAGTGGGATCGAGTTTTAAGTACTCGTACCAAGGCGGAATAAAGAAAAGCAGGTTTTTTTGGCCGCAATTAACGGTCGCGGCAAAAGGCAAAAGCTTGAACCACGCTAAGGCTAACGAAGCTATCATTTAAATACTCCGCCGGGGATCAGCCACTCTACAAAAGCGAATAAGAAAATAAAGATCGCTAGGGCGACTATGCCGTTGCTAATCCGTTTGCGAGCTTTGCTGACGGCTTCGGGGTTGCCTCCGGCCAGGGAGTATTGGATGCCGCCGGTAATTATGACGCCCACCACTATTATGCCAATTAAGGCGCTTAGAAAGTTGACTACCGGCTGCACTACCCCGGTTATTATTTTATTATGGGTTACACAAGGAACATCAGGATTGTTTACACTGGAGCAGTTGCCTACGTCAGATGGGTTGCTTTTGCAGTCGGCGTTTCTCTTATCTTGGCTAGAAGGGCACTTGACGGTATCAGCTGCCACAGAAAAAGGCTTAACTATGCCTAGAGCCAAAAGGCTGCCAACCAGAATGGAGAGTAAAACAACCGTACTTAAACAAAATTTTAGAATTTTTGAGGTTTGCATTTTAAAGCATTAGCTTAAATTAAACTATAACACAAAATAGCCGATAGCAGACAGCAGTTAGCGGATAGCCAAAAAATAGCCATGAGCAATTAACCAATTACTAGTCAAGCATCACCTTAAAAAGATTGACATTTTCTTTAAACTTAGCTAAGCTAAGTTTATGAAAAAGGTTTCTGTTCATGACGCCAAAACCAATCTCAGCAAATATATTATGGCGGCTAAGCGAGGCGAGCGTATCTTTATCGGCCGTTTTGGTAAGCCGGAAGTGGCGCTCCAACCTCTAAGCGACAAGCCGGCTGGCGCCAAGCGAGTCTTTGGCACTGCTAAAGGTAAGATTGGAGCTTCGCCAAATGCCTTTAGCCCAACTACGAATAAGCTAATTGCTGAACTCCTGCTGGGCAAGCGTTAGATATCATGATCGCCATTCTAATTGACACACAAGTTTTGGTATGGCTGCTGGATGACGATCCTCGTTTGGGTAAAGCTGCCCGCCGCTTGTTGGTAGATTCTCGCAACGAAGTCGCTGTCAGTTATTTTTCGCTGTTGGAGATCGTACTCAAGAGCGCGATTGGCAAGATGACATATGATGATTCTGTTTTCGAAGATATCTCGGCCATGAACTTGCGATTGCTGCCTGCCGATCGGGCCGCCCTCGCGAACTATAAAATTTTTGACGAGGCCAACAAAGACCCTTTTGACAATTTACTACTGGCAGTTGCCAAGACTGGAGTTTATCGATTCATGAGCAGCGATCATTTAGTTCTAAACTCAAAGAGCAGTCCTGTAAAGTTAGTCAACGCCACAAAGTAGCTGATAGCAGATAGCGGTTAGCTGATAGCCGAGTAGCTGATAGCTGTTAGCCGTTAGCGGATAGCGGTTGGCAGTTGGCGGATAGCCAAGAAAAAAGTAGCCATGAGCAATTAACCCTTAGTTATTGGTTTAGTATAATCCCGCTATGGCCTTACAATCCTTTAAAGATTTAAATGTTTGGCAGAAAGCTCAAGGTCTTAGCTTGAGCATTTATAAAGAGTTTCTTAATTGCAAAGATTACGGTTTTAAGGATCAGATTCAACGTGCCAGCTTATCGATTATGAACAATATCGCCGAAGGTTATGGCCGCCGCAGTGATAAAGCGTTATGTAATTTTCTGACTATAGCTCGCGGTTCTGCGGCAGAAGTCGAGTCTATGGTAATAATGGCCTATCAGCTACAGTACATTGATTTGCAAACTCAAGATGATTTACTCAAACAAACAGAAGCAGTAGCTAAGCTATTAACCGCTTTTATGAACAAAATCCGAGGCCAATAGCTATTAGCTAACTGCCAACAGCCAACTGCTATTGGCTATCCGCTAATTGCTAACAGCCAACTGCTAGCAACCGGCGTCGACATATTGTCGACGCCGGTTGCTTATGGTATAGTCCGAACAGATATAACATACACCAAAAAATGAAAAACTATATAAAAAAAGGCTTGGGTTTTGTACTTTTTGCCGCAACTTTTTGCCTAACTCTTGTTTATCTTAGTGGTAGCGTAAAGGCCTTAACCTCGCCGCCGCCTGTAAATGCTAGTAATTTTAAATTTATAGACGGCGCCAATATTAGCGGAACCATAAATGGTCAGTCCGCAACCTTCTTTGATAAAGACATACATGACGGCATTTACAACTACGCACCACAAAATATAGATGGCAACACCTTCTGTGATCCGCACAAGGGTTATTGGGGCATTAACTTTGCTAAAGGTACAGACTTTGGAGCCAAGAGCTTAAGCGGCACGCTAAATCTTGGATACCGTTATCAACAGGGCAATGTTAAAGAATGCCGGCCAATTGGTGATATTTCAGTCAGCGTAGATAATTCACATTCATTAGCTGGCATTAGTTATAAATGGCAAATTCCCAATATCGTTAGCGTTAATGGCAATGAAACTTTTCAGCCCGCCCCAGGTACCAATAGTATTTTTATAAATCAAGCTGGTAACGGCACCTGTGAAGCCTCTGGCATTATTATTACCGACAGTCCAAATAGTGGGACTAAATACAATTTAATTGGCATTAATAGAGGTGGTCAGCCTGGTGGTCCTGTGCCCGATATTTTGGGTATATACCTGAGAATCCCTGATGCTTGCCGTCTCCTTAGCACCGAAAAAATTACCATTACTGGCCAGGCCCCTGACAATGTAGGAAGCGGTGACCATACTGGTGAGCCGTGCGTCCAAGGCCAGCCCACCCCTCCAGGCTATGAATGTTCTGGAAATTGTACTGATTCTGGCTCTCATATTGAATGTACTTTAGTGCCAACAAATACCACACCGCCGCCGGGGGGTATCGACAACACTGGGAAAACTTGTGAGGACTTGTCGGTTGGCCAGCCGTTGTCTTGGTTGATTTGCCCAGTGCTCACGGCCGCCAACGCTCTAGCTAATACACTAACCGCGGCCTTTGAAGAACAACTGTCTTTTACAATTTCTGAAACAGGAAAAAACCCAGCGCATAACCACCCGACCATCACCGACAGTGGGCGCAATCAGCTCAAAAATGTTTGGTCGTTAATTCGGGATATCACCAGCGCGCTTTTGGTAATCATTCTGCTGGTAGCTATTATCTCTGAGGCGGTGGGAGGCGGGCCTTTTGACGCCTACGCGGTGCGCAAAGTACTGCCTAAAGTGGTGGTAGCAGCTATCCTGATCCAGCTGTCTTGGTTTTTCTTTATTTGGATTATCAACGCCGTGGATGATATTGGCCGGGGGCTGGCCGATTTACTTTTTGCGCCGTTTGGCGGCGCCCAAAGTATGAGCCTGGGCAGTTTAATGGCTCAAGCCGGTATTGGCACGGGCGCGGGCGCGGCTTTTAGTTGGATAGGGCTGATTGGAGTCATAATAGGTATAATAGTAGCGCCCTTTATCATTTTGCTGTTTTGCATGACGGCTATCACGGCTATTTTTACCGGCCTGCTGGTGCTGATTTTCCGCAAGGTACTTATTATAATGGCCCTGATACTGTCGCCTATCGCCTTAGTGCTTTGGATACTGCCGGGCACCCAGCGCTACTTTAAACTGTGGCAGGATAATTTTGGCAAAGCGCTGTTTATGTTTCCGTTGGCGGTAGCCATAATTGCCGCCGGGCGGATATTTGCCTACGTGGTTTCATATCAAAATACTGGCACCTTAATTAACTTTTTGCTGGTAATGGTCGGCTTTTTTGGGCCGCTGTTCATTTTGCCCAAAACCTTCAAGTGGGGCGGCCAAATCATGCAGCTGGCCGGTAACAGCGCCTTCCAAGCCCGCACCAAAATGCATGAACGCCCCAATAAATTCCTGCGCGGCCGCCAAGAAGGTCTAACTGCAATCCGCAGAGAAAAAGCTGCTCAGCGCGAATGGCAGCGTGAACGCGGCTTCCAACTACATGGTATAGAAAGAGCTCTTAACCCTTTAGATAAGTTTAGGTCAGGTAAATGGGATCCGACCTTAGGCCCACGGCTTAGGCAGAATACTCTCTGGCGTCGCCGACAATTTGGCCAATTTATTGGTAAAGCCCGGCAAGCCACCGCCGAGAGTATAGATGATTACGATAAGTTGATAACCGCCCGAACTGAAGAGATGAATAAGGAGCAAAAGCAAGTTGCACTAAAGAACATGTTTGATAAATCTAACGTTTATGAAGAGCAGATGGCTATAATGAGGCAACTGGCCAAATGGGAAGGCGGTCACCAGCTTACGGCGATCCGCAACAAACTGTATGAGGATTATAAAGCTGGTGGACCAGGGGCCGAAAAAAAAGCCAGGTTATGGAACGACGCGGCTTCTTCTTTTGCCACCGAGTTCAAAGCAGTTTCGCCTCACTTGAATCAAGGATTTGAGGGAGCTTACGAGACAGAAAAAAATCCGGATGGAAGTATCAGAATCGATGCTGAAGGCAACCCTGTATACAAACTCGATGCTGAAGGCAATAAGATAGTTACAAAAGATGAAAACGGCAGGATTATATATAATATTCCATTTATTGATCAACAACCTACCGAAGCCCCTGACTGGCAGAGATTAACCAATCAGGAAAAACAGCAAAGATATGAGGCGGCATTTAATGAGATGGATCAAAAACGATTTAGAACCAGGCCTCGGGGAGACACAGCAGTTATGACGGATTCCGGCTGGCAAAGACTTGCTGCCGTTGATCGGGATCGAGCAAGAAATCTCTACTTTGAACTCAGGCAGAATCCTACCTTATCTGGCAGTCTGGCAGGTCAAGCGGATGCAATATTTGGAGCTGATTATGAAGATTGGGTAGCCCAACAAACTCCTCAGGCACAACCCCCTCCTCAGCCGCCACCCCACCGCCGCCAACCCTGAGGTCTTGGATATTACTTAGCTTGACTCTGAGGCGTTTTGGTCAGCTTGGCAAACTAAAGCTAAAGGAAGTTAGAGAGATCCAAAAGCTTTTTACGTTGCCATAAGCGAAAAACTGTCAGAAAGGGCTTACAGGGGCAGCCCCTGTAAAGGAAGCGGCCTTAAAAAAGTGAAGCTTAATTTGGTCCTGCAAGCGCTTCGAGCACTTTTCTCTTGATTTTGAGGCACTCATGTTGCCATAAGCCAAAATAGCTGATAGCTGATAGCAGTTAGCCCATAGCAGAGCATTTCCAGGGTGCCACCCTGGAAATCTGGAACCCTGGAAATCTGGAAATGCTCTATAAAACAAAAAAGTGCTTGACTTTAGGTTTCCAAGGACGGTTCTTGGAAAGAGGGACCAAAGGTCTAGGTTGTCATAAGCGAAAACTGTCAGAAAGGCTTACAAAGGTAGTGCTTACTCCTTTCAGGGGCAGCCCCTGAAAGGAGAGCGAGCTTAAAAAAGTGAAGTTTAGTGTTGACTTTAAAGAGTTATGTAATTACAATTGTAATTACAATGAAAACTACAATTGTGCCAATTGGTAACTCTCGTGGAGTACGAATACCTAAAAGCCTGCTTATAAAAAGTCAGCTGCCCAGGGACGTGGAGCTTAAAGCCAAGCGCGGCGAAATCCGGATTGTGCCGGCTAGAAAACCTGGGGTGAGTGCCGACAGGAAAAATATTCTATCATTAGCCAGGGCTTACGGTCCCGGCTATTCAGCCTTGGCAAAAGAATGGGATACGCCCGAGGAAGATGAGGCATGGGCCCACCTGCAATAGGCAGTGTGGTACTGGTGGGTTTCCCGTATTCCGACTATCTTAAGTTCAAGAAGCGACCAGCGCTTGTAATAGGACTGGCAGACCTTGATAATCTTATAATTTGCCAAATTACTAGTAAGAAGTTCCCTAGTAAGTCGGCTATCAATTTGAGTGATAAAGATTTCTCTCGTGGAGGCTTACAGCTAGAAAGCTATATAAGGCCTGACAAAATTTACACTATTGATCCAGTTCTTGTTGGGAACATTGTTGGTGAAATTAAAGACTTAAAACTGCAAGAAGTCAGATTAAAATTAGCGGCGCTTTTGGGGATTAATAAACCCTCTTAAGCTTAAAAAGCTTTCCTGATACACTAACGATAGCTGAAAGCTAATAGCAGTTGGCTGATAGCTAAAGTGCGTAAATGTAAATTGTGAATTGGTAATTGAATGAAAAATGAAAATTGTAAACTGAAAATTGAGCGGTAGCGTCTTATGGCGCAGTACAAAGTAATACAAGATATAGAAGCCGAAGATAAGCTGCTTGGGCCGCTAACGCTTAAGGGCTTTATTTACGCTATAATTGCCGGCAGCCTAGCCTTTATTAACTTCCGTTTAGTTACCGCCAGCACTCTAGGCAAAAGCCGCTGGCTGCTGTTTTTCTTATTCCTATTTCCCATGCTGCTGTTTGGGGTTTTGGCCTCGCCGCTGGGCCGCGAGCAACCAACTGAGGTTTGGCTGCTGTCCCGGGTGCGCTTTTTATTTAAACCCCGCAAGCGGATATGGGACCAAAGCGGCGTAAAAAACCTGGTAACCATCACCGCGCCCAAAAAAATCGAGCCGGTGCGCACCAAATCTTTCACTCAACCGGAGGTTAAAAGCCGGCTAAAAACGCTGGCTATGACGCTAGACAGCCGCGGCTGGGCGGTAAAAAACGTCAACCTTAACCTAGGCGGCCAACCTACAAACCAAGCAGCCGGGGACGATACTGACCGGCTGGTGCCGCTTGACAGCTTGCCACAGACCGCACCAGTCATTGATGTTCATGCCGCCGATGACATGTTAGATGAACAAAATAACCCAACCGCCCAACACGTGCAGGGGCTAATGCAACAAGCCGAGGCCCAAAGAAAAGAACAAGTGGTTAACACAATTTCCCAGGCCCGGGCCACTGGCCTATCGGCAGCCCAAGGCCCGCCGCTAACTTTGGCGGCTCCAACTCCCAACCCGCCGCCCCTCAGGCCGCCGGCCGCGGCGCCCGCCAAGCCGCCGCAACCGGCCAGTGCGCCGTCTACCGTGACACCAACCCCTCAAACTGCTAAACTGGAGCTATCCCAAAGCGGTAATGATTTAAGTGTGGCT
>OBEQ011542189.1_pt1 | contig 12528 bp, 9 predicted proteins | sample 1670901 | NCBI WGS metagenome assembly OBEQ01 (sample SAMEA104232315, study PRJEB22302) | groundwater metagenome | biome: forest; feature: aquifer; material: groundwater | place: USA | collected 2011-08-07 | depth 5.4 m | reverse complement strand
CCGATCACGTCGACCCATGTAGACTTCGCGACATTGGAATAGCTAGTTAGTTCCTTCGTCGGAATCAAGAACTGCTGCCAGAGACCCGGGAGATCGATGAACTTGAAGTCAACGATCTGGACGTTGTTCTCCTTGATGATCTTATTCACCTTCTCGATGGCGGGCAGATTCGCTTTGATATGTCCCACCTCGGGAGCAGAATTTCCCGTGCGGGCACCCTTGCCGTTCATCGAGGCCTTCGCCTTCGACTTCTCAGCCACTCGTGCCATTGCTTTTAACGCCTCCTCATTTCAGTCAGAAAACGGAAACCAGACCTTGGATAGAACAGAGTCGCTAGTCTCCCTCAACCTCATTACAGCCATGTTACAAACATGTAAAATTACGGTGAGGCCGTGCGGGGTGATCCCTCAGAACGGGTAGATCACCTCCGCCGAAACGGTATCCTGCACGTTGCTCGTGCTGCCGCCGTCGGCAAACACGTTGTCGCTCGCATGGTCATGCCGGTACTCGAGCCGCGTGATCAGATCCTTGTAAACCTTGAACTCGTTGGTCAGCGTCAGCTCCCACAACCGAACCCCCCGAACGCCGTTGGTGGTCCGGACTGCGGTCCTCACACCGTCCGCATCGTTGAAATATTCGCCGCGCAACGCCAGCGCATACCAATCAATCAGCTGGTACCGAGCATAAGCGGCCACTCCCTGCCACGAAGCATCTTTCCCTTGCGCGATCACATTCTCCTCGTGGCCGTAATCGTAGTTCAGTTTCAAACCGAGCTTGTCGGTCGGGTTATAGCCCAAAACGACATCGACCAGATGCCGGTCGTTGTGATTATTATTCGTCTGCTCGGGGCCGGTCATCAACGCAATCCCCAACGAAGTCTGCGACGTCGGTGTAATCGAAGCAGACGCCTCAAGCGACTTGCCCCCGTTATTATCACTTACAACGTCCCACCCGTTATTGACACCAAACACTCCGGTGAACCAGGAAGCGAACGGATAGCTCAACCGGACACCCGTATGCGTAAACGGAATGGCATAACCAAAAAGAAAGGATCGAGAAAAGTTCCAGTTGTCCTTTGATTCAATGACTTCGGCCCCGTGCAAGGTGACAAATTTCCCGAGCTTAACGCCGAGCCCGTTGCCAACCGGCAGAAGCGCCTCAGCATACGCTTGCTGGAGATCGATCTCATCGGTCGTCGAACCGAGCCCGGTTGTCACGGAACCCACCACCTCAGCATCCTTCCCCAAATCAACATCGGTCCGGAAACCCACCGGGGAATCCGCCGAAACCGGTTTTTCCACCACCAACTCAAACGCATTCGGCTGGAAGCTGTTAGCGTTGGTGTCGAAAACGCGGAGTGTATTCGTACGACTCTTCGAGGGATCGGGATTATACACGAAGGAAACGTCCGCGAAACCGCTCAATTGGATCTTTCGAACCCAAGAAGGAATCTCGGCCGAGCCGGCAGCCGACGATGCGGGGGCGGCCATTTTAGCCGACTCCTGCTTGGACAGCCGATTTTCCAAATCGTTCAGATGTGTCCTTAAATCGGCGATCTCTTTCTTGAGCTCGCCCACCTCATCGGCGTGAGCGGGCAGCGGAGAGAAAACAGCGGCAACCAGAAAAGCAGCGAGACAGGCGGAAGCACGTCGAGCAAAGGACATCGGGGAGCGAACCTCCTTGCTATTGTTGGGTGTGTGACACGAACGATCCCGCGCGAATCAATCAGAGACAGTGTATCCGCGGAGGTTACGCAAAAATATCCACAACGTTAAATCCGTGTTACGACCACCGAGCGGCTGCGGGAGGGGTACAGTCCACCCGCAGGCCGAGCCGCGTGAGGGATTCCTCCCTCGCGGAGCGTGCCGATTGCCCACTTACGTTTGTAGCGACTCAGCCACAAAGAATGTTTGAAAACACAACAGACCATGACCGCTAGAGGGATGATGATCGTGTTTCTGCTGGACCATTTTAGAAACCTTATAGCGAGGCCGAGGATGGACTGAGCCCCTCCCGCGGCAGAAAATGGAGGGTTAACGGAGGGATTCGAGGAACTTGTAGCCGACGTTCCTAACCGTGTCTATCAAGGAAGCGTACTTCGGGCCGAGCTTCGCGCGCAAGCGGCGGATGTGGACATCCACGGTGCGGGTGCCGCCGATGAAATCATAGCCCCAGACCTGGTTGAGCAGCTGATCCCGGCTGTAGACGCGGCCCGGATGGGTCGCGAGAAACTTCAAAAGTTCGAACTCCTTGTACGTCAATTCCAGCGGCTCCTCGTTCAGCGTCACCTCATACTTGTCGACGTCCAGATGGAGCTTGCTGATCCGGATCCCTCCCTCACCGGGAAGTGCATGGTTCAATCGCTTGAGAATAAACCGGATGCGGGATTCCAAAACAATCGGCTCGACCGGGAAAACGAGGAAATCTTCAATGCCGTTCAACATCGACAGCTCCCGGATATGGGATTCCTTCATCAGCACGAGCAGCGGCGCTTCCTTAAACGGCGCCTTCGAGCGGACCTGGGCCACGAGCTCCACGAGCCGGCCCTGCTGCGTGCCGTCGAGAATCGCCAAGAGACACCGCTCCTTCAACCCCTCGAGACGCGCCAGCGAAGAGACCTCCAGTGCGTTCACTTGGAAACCGGCTTTCACGAGCTGTGTTTTCAGCCGGCGCAGCGCTGTGTCATCGGAGCCGATCAGCACCAGCGAGTTCATGCCGGCTCCCGAAACCTGTTCGTCAGCGGCATGCGCCGGTCGCGGCCGAACGCGCGGGGCGTGATCTTGATCCCCGGGGCGGCCTGCCGCCGTTTGTACTCGTTCACATCAATCATCCTCAAAATCCTCTCCACCTCTTTCCCGGACAATCCGGAGCGCCGCCTCACCTGCGGAGCCGGCAAATTCTGCTCCACGTAGGCCGTGATCAGCCGGTCCAGTTTATCGTACGGGGGCAGCGTATCCTGATCCCTCTGGTCCGGCTTCAACTCCGCCGAGGGGGCGCGCCGGAAAACCGTCTCCGGAATCACGCGCCGTTGGAAGCAGCGGTTCGCGTAGCGGCTCACCCGGTAAACCCACGTCTTGGGAACATCCTTGATCACGGCGAACCCGCCGACCATATCCCCATAAAGTGTACAATATCCGGTTGAGATTTCCGACTTATTCCCCGTGGACAGGACCAGCCAGCCGAACTTATTCGCGAGAGCCATCAGCAGCGTGCCGCGGATCCTCGCCTGAAGGTTCTCCTCCGCCGCGTCGGGCGGCCTGTTTCCGAACACGGGCCGGAGCGTATCGAGCCAGGATTGAAACACCTTCTCAATCGGAATCTCATAGAACGCGACGCCCAACGCGCGCGAGACCTTCTCCGCGTCCGAACGGGTCCCGACGGAAGAATAGCGGGACGGCATCGAAACGGCCGTCACGGATTTTTCCCCCAACGCGGCCACCGCGATGGCCGCGGTCAGCGCCGAGTCGATTCCGCCGCTCATGCCGACGACAACGCGGGAGAAGCCGTTCTTCAAAACGTAGTCCCTCAATCCCAAAACGAGCGCCCGGAACATCTCCTCCTCCGGACCCAGAGGAGCAGCCGATTTCGACGGGACAACGCCACGTCGAGAAAAACCGCGCCAAGGGATCCGGCGCGGAGCATACGCGCCGGATCCCTGCGAAGCGGCTTTCACCGGCAGATCGACGATAAAAACCCCCTCCTCAAACTGCGGCGCCCTGAAAAAGATCTTCCCGGAAGGGGCGACCACCATCGATCCTCCGTCAAACACCAGCTCATCCTGCCCTCCGACAAGGTTCACGTACACGATCCACGCGCCGGTCTGCTTCGCGCGGCGGACCAGCAGATTTTCTCTGAGCCGAAGCTTTCCCGCATGGTAAGGGGAAGCGGAGATGTTGATCAAAACCTGCGCGCCGGAGGCCGCCTCGGCCTGGCAGGGACCGTGATCCACCCAGATGTCCTCGCAGATCGAAAACCCAAAACGTAAAGCGGTCCACCCGCCGGTTTTCTTTCCTGCAACCGCATCCAGCACAAGCGGCCGGCTGCCCGGGGTAAAGTAGCGCTTCTCATCGAAAACACCGTAGTTCGGAAGATGCATTTTCGCGTAAGAGGCGCGGAGTTTCCCGAGAGAACCCACCGCGGCCCCGTTGTACAGGGAACCTTTTCGATCCTTCTCGACGTAGCCGAAAACGGCCGTCACCTTTTTCGTTAAACGCACGAGCCGCTCGACCAGATCGAGGTTGGCGCGCACAAAAGAGGGTTTGAACAACAGGTCTTCCGGCGGGTATCCGGTGACGCACAGCTCAGGAAAAACAATCCCATCGGCGCCCGCGCGCGCGGCCCGCCGGACCGCGGCGGCGATCCGCGACTCATTAGCCGCAAAATCACCGACGGTCACATTGATCTGGGCCAAAGCGACGCGGAAACTCATCGGATTCCTAAACCGCTACGACGGCCAAGCCGGCGCGGTCCGCTTCAGCGATGAGCTGGGGCTTTTCAAACAGCAGCGTCCTCTTGGCCTCGACGGCGAGACAGGAGGCGCCGGCCTCCGCCATCGCCCGGATGGTCTCACGACCGATCACCGGGATGTCGAAACGCATGTCGTGCGAGGAACCGCAGGCCTTCACCACGACGCAGCCGGGCCCGACGATCTCCCCGGACCGCCGAATGATGGCATCGGTCCCTTCCATCCCTTCGACCGCCACCACGGCCTTGCGCCGAACAACGAGCGTTTGGCCGATTCCGAGCCGGTTCAAGTCGCGGGCCAGCGGAATGCCGTAGAGGACGTCCGCCTGCTGCTCCTCCGTCGGGGCTTTCGCCGTCAGAACGCCGGCAGATGGAATCCAATCCTTCAGGAAAACGCTGGAGTCCAGCACGTGGAATCCCTGGGATTCCAGGTAATGCACCGCCATCTTCATCGCGGAGGTGCCGGTCCGGTCCGGAATCATCTTGAGCAGCTGCTGCATCACCCCGTCGAAACGGGACTCGCCGTGGAGCAGCCGCTCCGGCTTGATCTGACCGGCCAGGATCACTTCCTTAATCTGCTCCTCGCGGAGAAGGTCGGGCACCTGGCCTATCTTGTCCAACGTGAGCCAATGCATCCGGCTGACCTCCTGCTCGAGCGCGGAAGCGGTCTCCTCCTTCAGCCCGATCGCAATCACCTCGTAGCCCTGCGCCGCAGCGGCGCGGGCGACGTGGATCGGGAAATCTCGATTACCGGCAATCAATCCAAGTTTAGGCATGAGTTGACTAGAGAACAGCGAGCAGACTATGACCGACGAGGGACCGCGAAGCGGGCCGAGGAAATAGTTGCGCGTTCCTTACGCGCAGACTAAAGCTTTTCGTCACCGTCCAAAAGCGCAAACATGAGCTCGGCTTCGGCGGCCACCTTCCCCTCCACCAGCGCGCGGGTCCGCATCTGGCCGGTTTTCGATCGGAGCTTGAGCACCTCCGCCTCGAGCTGAATGGTATCCCCCGGCATGACGGTCCTCCGGAACCGGACGTTGTCCATCGCGACAAAATAGGCGTACTTGCCGAGGTTCTCCTGCTTGTTCAACAGCAGCAGACCGGAAAGCTGGGCCAACGCCTCGATGATCAAGACCCCCGGCATCACGGGCCGCCTCGGAAAATGCCCCGCAAAGAACTGCTCGTTGATCGTGACGTTCTTCACGCCGACGGCCCGCTTGTCCGGAACAAGCTCGGTCACACGGTCGACCAAAAGAAACGGATAGCGGTGCGGCAGGATCCGTTCAATCGCGAGGATGTCCAGCGCAACGGCTTCGGGGTCCACGTACTGCGCTTTGATGCCGCTCTCCCGCCCCCGCTCGAGACTCTGCTGAATCTTATGGATCAGCTTCAAGTTGAGCGAATGGCCCGACCGGAACGCGAGAACGTGGCCCTGCAGAGGCCTTCCCAGCAGGTACAAATCCCCCACCAGATCAATCACCTTATGGCGGACGAACTCATCCGGATACCGGAGCCGATTGTTCAGCACGCGGCCGTCCTTATCCACCACGACGGTGTTCTCGTAGTTGGCCCCCTTGCCCAGACCAACCTTCCGGAGCGCCTCCACCTCCTGCGCGAGGCAGAACGTGCGGGAGGGGGCCAGCTCGCTCTCAAAGAGCTGCGGGGTCACTGTGCCCGAAAAGAACTGCGCCGAGAGATTCGGCACCGGATAGCTCAGCGTATAGGAAACGCGGAACGCCTCATCGGGAAAAACGCAGACGACCGCCGAGTCATCCTCCACCCAGACCGGCTCCCGGATCTGAACCGTCTTTCTCGGGGCCGACTGCTCCTGCAATCCCGCCTGCTTGAAAATTTCGAGAAAAGGATGGGCTGAGCCGTCCAGACCGGGGACCTCCTCCCCGTTGAGCTCAACCAAGAGATTGTCGATCCCCATGCCGACACAGCTCGCCATGAGATGCTCGATCGTGTGGACTTCGGCCGTGCTGTTGCCGACGGAGGTACGGCGCTGCCTGCGCGCCGGATCCAGAATGTTGTTGACGACCGCGCGGACCGGCTGCGTGCCGGCCAGATCGGTTCGGACGAACGTGATTCCGGAATCGGGCGGAGCCGGCTTGAACTCCACCCGGACGGAGCAGCCGGTATGCAGTCCCACCCCTTCCACGCGGGCAGGCTTGCGGATCGTCTGCTGCTTAATGAGAACCGGTTTCTCGTCCAAAGCGCTTCTCAAGAATCTGGATTCGTTTCTTCATCTCCTCCACCGTCCTGTACAACTCCGGAAGGCGCTGGGTCGCCGCCATGACCCTCTTGACCTTTGCCAGCGGCCGCGCGGGATATCCCCAAACAGCGGTATTCGATGGAACCGACTTGGCGATCCCCGCCTGCGCGCCCACCACCACATTGTCGCCGATCGTGATATGACCTACGACACCGGCCTGACCCGCCAAAGTCACATTATTTCCCAGCACGGTCGAGCCGGAAATGCCCGCCTGCGAAACGATAAGCCCGTTGGAGCCGATCACCACGTTGTGCGCGATCTGCACCAGGTTGTCGATCTTCGTTCCCTTGCCGACAACCGTCTTGCCGAACCGCGCCCGGTCGATCGTGACATTGGCGCCGATCTCCACATCATCCTCAATCACGACGGTGCCGATCTGCGGAATCTTATGATGGATCCCCTGCACGGTGGCGAAACCGAAACCATCCGAGCCGATCACGGTCCCCGAATGAACAGTCACACGATGACCGATCTCCACCCCTTCCCGAATCGACACGTTCGGGTAGAGGAGGCAGTCGTTGCCTATCCGGGCGAATCGGCCGATGTAGGTGCCGGCATAGACGATCGTCCGGTCCCCGATCTCGACCCCTTCCTCAATAACAGCGAACGGCTGAACCGCAGCCCCTTTGCCGAGTTTGACGTTCTCGCCGAGCACGGCTTTCGGGCTGACGCCTGCCGGATGTTTTTCAACCGCCCGTATAAAATGGGAGACGAGGCGTGAGAAGGCCAACGACGGATTATCGGTCCGGATGATCGGCTTGGAAGAGACGTGCACATCCCGCGATGTGATCACCGCGGATGCGTTCGTCTCATTCAGCAGATGGTCATACTTCGAATTGGCGATGAACGTGATGTCGCCCGGCTTGGCCTCTTTAATCCCGCAGATCCCCGTGATGAGGGTGCCGGCGTCCCCCGACACATCGCCGGAGATCAGCTTGGCGATCTCACGCAGCGTTCGGGGAGCCGTTCCGTTCCAATTCGGTGCGGATGCACGCTGTTTTTGGGTTCTCGGCATGGAGGACTTCAATGCGGGCCGGAACGATCCTTCGGAGGCCGCCCATTCAGCTGGGTGAGGATGCTGTCCGTCACATCGAGCGAATCCACACCGTAGAGGACCGCCCGATCGGACAGGATCAATTGAAAACCGTTCTCCTTCGCAAACTTGCTGACGGCCACCTCGATCTCGTCGAAGATCATCTTGAGCGAATCTTCCCTCTTCTTGGAGAGCATCTCCTTCACATCCCGATCGAAACTCGCCAACACACCGAGCTTCCCTTCAATCGCCTTCTGCCGCTCCAACCGGCCGCTGTCGTTCAGCAGCGGCAGTTCATCCCGCATTGTTTTGATCTCGGCAACAAGCTTCTCCCGCTCCGCCTGCTTGGTTTTAGAGAGCTCTTCCAACTGGGCTTCGGACACCTTGGTCTTGTCGTACTGATCGAACACCTTCCCCAGGCGCACGATGCCGACCTTGGAAGGAACCGCTCCGCCCGTCTCCGCAGCCCGCGCGGAAATCGGGAAAATCGAAACGGCCCACAGAATAAAGAGAAGCCCGACACCGAGATAAAAGGGTGATTTGCGCATCATGCGAATCCTTCTTTGGGTTAAAAACTCCGGCTTGCGGAGAAGTGAATGCGGCCTGTCCTGCGTTCCCCTTTTTCCGGATTGACCGGCCAGCCGTAGTCGAGCTTGACCGGCCCAAAAGGAGTTTTTATGCGGGCTCCGGCCCCAACACCGGACCGGAAATCTCCCGAACCAAAATCATCCACGCTGGGCCATACGTTCCCGACATCGTAGAACATGGCCCCCTTCAAAAAATCGGTCATCGGAACAGTGTACTCCACGTTGAACACCGCCAACCCCTCGCCTCCAATCGGGTCTCTCGTAATCGGATCCTTAGGCCCGACGCGCCGCTCCTGATAACCGCGGATCGTATCGGCACCGCCGGCGAAAAACCGCTCGAAGATCGGAACCTTCGCCGATTTGCCGTAGTTGTTTGTCAAACCAAGACTGGTCTGAAATTCGAGCACCTGATCCTTGATAATCGGCTCGAAGTAAACGGATCCGGAACCGGTCCATTTCCAGAACTCCTTGTCCCCGCCGAGCACGGATCCGGCCCCCTCCACCGCGCTGGCCAGCAGGTATCCCTCTTTCGGATTGAACACGTTGTCCCGCGTGTCCCGCGTGTAGCCGAACCGAACCGCTGAAACCGTGTTGGTGCCGACCTCATCCTTCAAATCGGCCGACGCAGCATCGGAGACGTTGCTCACGCGCACGCTCTCCATCCGGTACGTCATGCCGAGCTTAACGTAATCGGTCAACGACTTGCCCAAGCGCAGATCGCCGCCGGTCCGTTTCAGATCGAAGCTGTAGCCCTCGGCCGAAACGCGCGTGGTGTTGAAAAGGTCAACGCCGAACAGGTACGGCATGTTGAACACCCACGGCTCGGTGAACGAGAGCTCAAAATCCTTGCGGGTGGTGCCGATCAGCGTGCGGAACTTGAGCTCCTGCCCGCCGCCCGTGAATGTGGGCCAGTTGAAAAGGTCGAAGTTGCGCTGCGAAATCTCGGCAAACCCGATGAAGCTGTCCACCGAACTGAAACCGCCGCCGAACGAGAATTCGCCCGTCTTCGTCTCCTTGACCGTCACAACGAGGTCCCTCTTATCGGGAACATCGGTCGGCGTTGTTTCGAGCGTTACCTCTTCAAAATATCCCAAGTTGTACAGCCGTTCCTTGGAGCGCCGCAGCTTCTCCCCGTCGAAGCGCTCACCCGGCGCGAGCCGCAGTTCCCGGCGGATCACGAGGTCGCGCGTCTTCACGTTGCCGCGGATAATGATCTGGTTGACGTAGGAGATCGCGCCTTCCACAATCGCGTACGTGATGTCCACCCTGCCGGTCTGCGGGTTGACCGCCGTGGCGGAATCGATCGCCGCTCCCATATATCCCTTGGAGAAATAGGCCGATTGAACCTTCGAGGCATCCTGCGAGAGATGCTCCTGGCTGAACGGCTTGCCCGACTTCAACTCCAAGCTCTCGCGCAGCTGCGCCTCCGGAATTTTAGAAACACCTCGAAACATCGTTTCGCCGACCAGATAGCGGGTCCCTTCCTGAACCGCCATCGTGATGGTGAGCCAGCGCTTCTTCTCGTCAAACTCCACGGTCGAGTCGACGTGGACGTCGCTGTAACCCTCCACCCGGTAGAGACGCTCCAAGCGGTCCTCATCATCCTTGAGAACCTCCGGCCGGTAATAGCCGGCGGTGAACCACCACCCCTGCTTCGTGGCCATCGCCTTGCGGAGCTTCCGAACCGACAGGTGCTCGACGCCGACGAACCGGATATGCCGGACCCGGATCTTGCGGCCCTCCGTGATCGTGATGTAGACGGTCGCCTTGTTCGTCGACTCATCCAGCTTGACGTCCTGGTTCACCTCGGCGAGGTAAAACCCTTTCGTCCGATAGAGCTGCTTAATCTTATCGAGATCCTCTTTGAGCTGGCGCCGGTCGAGCATCTCCTGCTCCTTCGTGCTCATCTCCTCCCGAAGCTTGGCCTCCCGGAAGTGGCGGTTGCCCGTTATCACGACGCCCGATACGAGCGGCCTCTCCTTGACGCGGAACCGGACCATCTGGCCGTCCTGATAGGGTCGAACCTCAGCGGAGACATCAGTGAAGAAACCGGTGCTGTAGAGGCGTTTGATGTCCTCATCCACCGAGGCCTGCGTAATTTTATCGCCGGGCCGGGTTTTGATCTTCGCAAGGATGGTGCCGGAAGCGACGATCTTATTCCCCTCCACTTCAACGGAGGTCACCTGAAACCCATCCTCGGCGCCCCGCGCGGCAGGCAGAGGCAAAATCCCCGCGAAAAGAAGGAGGCAGCTACTAAGTACGATAAGGATTTTTGGCCTGGAAAGTGGAAATTTGACCATGGCTTGTTCCGAACAATTTAACATATTGATTCGGTAAAGACAACCGCTTCAATCACTTAAAAGCGCGCTGGATCACGCGCCGCGGAGCGAGAGATTTTCGAAGCGGGTCGACTCTTTGAGGAAGGTCATCGAAACGACGCCGATCGGGCCGTTTCGCTGTTTCGCGATGATCAGTTCGGCTTTGCCCCGGTTCTCTTCGGTCGGGCGGTAGACCTCTTCACGGTAGAGCAGCAGAACGAGGTCCGCATCCTGCTCGATCGCCCCCGACTCCCGGAGATCGGAAAGCTGGGGCCTGCGGTCCTCCCGCTGCTCCGGAGCCCTGGAGAGCTGGCTCACCGCCACGACGGGCACGCGGAGCTCCTTGGCGAGCGCCTTGAGAGAGCGGGATATTTCGGAGATCTCCTGCTGCCGGTTCTCCGGCCTGCCCGGGCCCCGCATCATCTGCAGGTAGTCCACGATCACGAGACCGACGTTGTGCTTCGCCTTGAGGCGCCTGGCCTTGGCGCGCAGCTCCAACACCGTCATCGCGGGCGGGTCGTCGATCAGAATCGGCGCCTCGGAAAGCTTGCCCGCCGAATGGCTTAAATTATTCCAGTCCGCCTGCGCAATGAAACCGGTCCGCGCCTTATGCACATCGACGCGGCTGTGCGAGCAGAGCAGACGATGCGCGAGCTGTTCCTTGGACATCTCCAAACTGAAGATGACCGACGGAATCCTCTCCACCACGCCGACGTGCTCCGCTATGCAGGTCACGAGCGCCGATTTGCCCATCGAGGGGCGCCCCGCGATGATGATCAGGTCTCCCGGCTGAAAACCGGCGGTCTGAACATCCAGATCGTGAAAACCGGTCGGAACACCGGTGACCATGTCCTTGCGCTGGGAGAGCCGCTCGAGCATCTCCATCGAGTCGTGCAGCAGATCCTTCAGCAAAATCGCGTTCGAATCGGTCACCTTCGAGGTGAGTTCGAACAGGAATTGTTCCGCCTTGTCCACCAGCAGATCCACATCGTCCTGATTCTCATAGCATTCGCCGACGATCTGCGTGCTGGTGGCGATGAGGTTGCGCAGCATCGCCTTCTCGCGAACGATCTTCGCGTAATGCTGCACGTTGGCGGCGGTCGGAACGAGCGCCGTGAGAGAGGCGATGAAATGAGCGCCGCCGACCTGCTCGAGCTGGCCCTCCGCCTTCAATGCATCGGTGACGGTCACGAGGTCGACCGCCTTCTGCTGAGAGAAAAGCCCCGTCATGATCTGAAAAATTCTTCGGTGGGAATCCCGGTAAAACAAGCCGGGCTGCAGCATCTCCATCGCGACCGGAACCGCATCCTCATCGATCAGCACGGAGCCGAGAACCGCCATCTCCGCTTCGAGGTTTTGCGGCGGAAGTTTTTCGGTGAGCTGCTCGACGGTCGAAGCGGTTTTCATTTGGGAACCACGGAAACCTGAAGCGTGGCGGTAACCTCCGCGTGCAGCTTGATCGTCACCGGGTGCGTGCCGAGCTGCGTGATCGGCCCCTCCAAAAGAACCTGATGCTTATCCACGGCGATTCCACTCTCGCCCAAAGCCTGCGCGATGTCGGCTGCGGTCACGGATCCGTAAAGTTTTCCCTGCTCACCGACCGTGACCGGGATCGCGCACGAGATCTTCTCGAGCGCGGCGGCTGTTTCAAACGCTTTCTGCTTCAGCGCCTCCGATTTTTTCAGCTGGACCGCCTGGAGCATCTGCATCTGATTTTTCATCGCTCCGGTTGCAGGAAACGCCAGCCCGTTCGGAAAAAGAAAGTTCCGGGCGTACCCCTCTTTGGCGGACACGGTCTGCCCAGCCTTTCCGAGGCCTTCGACATCCTTCGCGAGAATCACATCCATAATT
>OBEQ010430345.1_pt1 | contig 12529 bp, 10 predicted proteins | sample 1670901 | NCBI WGS metagenome assembly OBEQ01 (sample SAMEA104232315, study PRJEB22302) | groundwater metagenome | biome: forest; feature: aquifer; material: groundwater | place: USA | collected 2011-08-07 | depth 5.4 m | reverse complement strand
CCGAGGTCTTTTTGGGGTCGGTGATCTGCTCTCTCGTAAACCCGTTCACAGCAAGCGCCTCATCCATGATATGCGCGCCGTCCCATCCGCGGCACTCCATATAGAAGCGATTTGTTGGGTTGGAGAGGTCAAGCGCGCCCAAGCTCACTATGGAATGAATCTTCGGCTCTGTGCCCGTTGCTTCGACATCGAGGACAATCATGAGGGATAGTATATAGCGACTAGCCACTAGCGACTAGGGCTAAGAAATTCTTTGTATTTCACTAATCTCTATACCCTAGTGGCTAATTACTACCCAGTCCTTTACAGTTTTTGGCGGGAGCATACCCTGCATTGCGCGCGGCCGCTTCGCCTTGGAACCACACTTGATTAGCAGGAAGTATTTTTGCGGCTCCCGTACACCATGGATAGTAATAGACGCTACCGCTCCTCGCAGCCACCAGAAGCCCTCCAGTAGTCATGGCACGGGGCTTTGCGTCGATAGGGGCCTCCGTGATGGATACGGGCGCTCTCACGTCTTCCAGAGCCGATAAACGACCCAGTCCGAAGGCGGATACAGCAACCAGAAAAACGATGAGAATAAGGCCCCATTCATGTATGAGATCGCCTCCCGAGGCCTTGATTTTCAGCCAGATATCCTGTATCCTAGCCATGCACGTATTTTAACTGAAATTTTATGGCACATACCAAAGCAGGCGGAACAGCGCATAACCTGACCGATTCGAATCCGAAGTACCTCGGCGTAAAACGCGCAGACGGACAGAAAGTCGGCATCGGCGAGATAATCGTACGCCAGCGCGGCACCGCTATCATGGCAGGCAAAAACATCGGCGTCGGCGTCGATCACACCCTTTTCGCCCGTGTCGCGGGTACCGTACATTTCCGCTCTAAGCGCAAGACAAACTACGACGGCCGCTCAGTGCGCCGCCGCATCGTGGACGTCGTTTAAGCGAATTACTCGAAATTATTGACATGCTATTTTTACGCTATAGCGTAAAAATAGCATGTCGGGTTTTGACACGTTTTATAGATTCGCGACAATCGCAAGCGTTACATCCACTTTCACCTCTCCGAAAGAGAGGTGTATCGTGTGCTCCCCTGTTTCCTTGATTGGCTTTGACAGTTCTACAGTGTCGAGAGGAATGTTCACCGACTTTTGCGCCTTAACCGCGTCTACGATATCTGCACCGGTGATTGATTTGAAAAGACCGCCTTTCTCGGTGGCACGCGCCGTAATTTCAATACGAACTCCTTTCAAACTCCGTATCGCTTCGGCGATACTCTTATTGTGCTGCTCGCGCGCCTCCCCTTCCCTCTTTTGCGCAGCCAAGTGCGCGGCAACTTTGTCGGGTGTCGCCTGCATCGCGAGCCCGCGCGGAATTAAAAAGTTGAGCGCGTAGCCATCAGCGACATCTTTCATCGTCCCATGCTGTCCCACCTTTGCGACATCCTTGAGAAAAATCACCTTCATACTACATCGCCTTCAGCATCTCCACTGCCTTCTCCATCTGCGGGTCTTTGCCTGCCTTTACATCCTCATCGGTTACCTTTACCTCCACATCCGGCGCTATTCCCTCTTGGGGAATGTGGATACCCGTAGGCCCGAGCCATCGTGCAACAGTAATTTTGAGCGCGGTATCGGGAGTGATCTCGACAAGTTCCTGCACCGAGCCCTTGCCGAATGTGTTGGTGCCGACAAGCTTTGCCACCCCTTGATCATGCAGGGCGCCCGCGAGAATCTCCGCGGCTGATGCCGAGCCGTGGTCGACGAGTATCACCATCTTGAGATTGTTGTTGAAGATATTGTATCCGAGCGAACGATGTATGATATTCGGCGCATGTCCTGCGTAATCCTCGGTAACGATTATTTTTCCGAGCGGCAAAAACCAGCTTCCCATATCTACTGCCGCGCCCAGATATCCGCCGGGATTGCCGCGCAGATCCAAGACGAGCTTCGTATCACCCGATTCTACGAATTGGCGGAGCGCTCCGCGGAAAAGGTCGGGCGAATTTGAGGTGAAGGTGGCAAGGGCAATAACGTACACTCCATCCGGTCGAGCAGTCGTAGTAACCACGGGGACATTAATGACATCTCTCACCACTTTGATCTCCTTCGAGCCGTTCCATCCCTCGCGCAACATCGTGAAAGTCACGGTCGTACCCTTCGGGCCGCGGATCTTGCGCACCGCAGCGCCGACATCCATGCCATCGGTCGACGTGCCGTCGATCTTCAATATGAGGTCGCCGCTTTTTATCCCGGCACGCTCTGCGGGCGTACCCTTCAGCGGCGAGACGACCGTAAGGACTTTGTTCTTTACGGCGATTTCCATGCCCACCCCTTCGAAGCTCCCGCTCATATCGGAATTGAATTGCTCATTTTCGACAGGCGGCAGGAAGAAGGTATACGGGTCGCCGAGAGATGCCGCCAGCCCGCTTATCATCCCCCAGACGCGCTCCTGACTGCCCTTGGCACTTGAGGTCGCGGTTACCGGTGTGGAGCTCGCGACCGGTACAGGAACGAATTTCTCGTCGATGATGGCCCACGCTTTCCATACGGGGGAAAAATCTACATCAGGCGGCGGGCCGGCGCTGACGCTCACGGACGCGACTTTGTGTGTACCCCATGAAGTTCCTCCGAGAAAAAATCCTCCCGCGAAGGACGCGGCAACAAGCAATACTCCGGCGACCACTACAGTCGGAAGCGGAATTGCTGCGCTCTTCTTTTCTTCGAACATCGGAGAATTATTACATAAATAGCAATTAGCCACTAGGGTGTAGTCACTGGAAATATTCACCGGTAGGGGCGTTTTCTCGCTAGTCCCTAATGGCTAGTGGCTATATACTATTCCCATGCGAACGCATTACGAGCATAACGGTCTCATCTGGATCGACCTCGAATCTCCGAGTCGCGACGAGGTGCAGGACGTGATGGACCAATTCGCCATCGCGCCGCTCATCGCCGAAGAGTTGCTTCTCCCCACAACGAAGCCCCGTGTCGAGTTTTACCCCACGTATTGCTATTTGGTACTTCACTTTCCGGCTCTGCGACACAGCCATAAAACGCGCGAACAGGAAATCGATTTCGTCGTGGGACGCAATTTCATCATCACCACGCACTACGACACCATCGACCCGCTGCACAAATTCTCCAAGGTCTTTGAGGTCAATTCCCTCTTGGACAAAAGTAACCTCGGAGACCACGCCGGATTCATGCTTTTCTACATGCTCAAAAAGCTCTACGGAGCGGTCGAGCACGAAGTCGAGTACGTCCGCCACGACCTCGGCATTATCGAAGAGCACATTTTCTCCGGTCATGAGGTCCCCATGGTTGCGAGCATCTCGCGCAGCGCCCGCGATCTCCTCAATCTGCGCCAGCGCATCGAACCGCATCGCGAAGTGCTTCGGGATTTCGAATCCGGCGGCCCGCAATTTTTCGGTCCGGAATTCACCCCCTATCTTCGAGCCCTTTCCGACGAATACTACCGCGTCCACAATCACATCATGCGCGCCACGGAGTCCCTTCACGAGCTGCGGGAGACCAACAACTCCCTCCTCACGACCAAGCAGAACGAAACGATGAAGATATTCACGATTCTGGCTTTCGTGACCTTCCCGCTGTCGCTGTTTGTGGAAATATTCTCGACCGACGCAAAGTATTCCCCTATCATCGGTCTCAAGCACGATTTTTGGATACTCATGGGAATGATGTCGGTCATTGCCGCGTGTATGTTCATCTATTTCAAACGGAAAAAGTGGCTCTGATATGGGGTGGTTTTCAAGTCTCTTTGGTCGTGCAGGCAAGAGTACCGCTAGCTCTCTGCCGCTCTATTTTCACAATACGCTCGCGGGCGAAAAACAGCGATTTCTGCAGGCGCCTCATGCAAAAGAGGTGCGTATGTACAATTGCGGGCCGACCGTGTACGGCCGCCAGCACATCGGCAATCTTTCAATGTTCGTCTTTACCGACATCCTGCGCCGCACGCTGGAAACTAATGCGTTCAAAGTGAAGCAAGTAATTAATTTCACCGATTTCGGGCATCTTACTTCGGATGCCGATGAGGGCGAAGACAAAATGACGACGGGACTCAAGCGTGACGGGTTTGCGCTCTCGCTCGAGAATATGCGCGTGCTCGGTGAGAAGTATGCCAATCTCTTCCTCGAAGATGTCCGCACCCTCAATGTCGAGGCCGACAAGATCACTTTTCCCCGCGCGAGTGATCATATACCGGCACAGATCGCCATGATCCGGACGCTGGAGGAAAAAGGATACGCATACAAAGCAAAGACGGGAGTGTATTTCGATACCTCCCGTTTTCCGGAGTATGGCAAGCTCGGAAATATTAACCTCGAAGGACTCAAACAGGGTGCCCGTGTCGCTGCATCCAAAGACAAACGCGGACTGACCGACTTCCTGCTTTGGAAATCGGACAAGGAACTCGGATGGGAAAGCCCGTGGGGGCTCGGCTTCCCCGGCTGGCACATCGAGTGCTCGGCGATGATACGCGCCACCTTGGGCACCCAGATAGATATCCACACGGGCGGCATTGAGCACATTCCCGTGCACCACAACAACGAAATAGCCCAGTCGGAATCTGCGACGGGTAAGCGCCCGCTCGCGCGCTTCTGGTTGCATCGTGCGCATCTGCAACTTGAGGGTGCAAAAATCGCGAAGTCCGAAGGCAACGTCGTATATCTGTCAGATCTGATCGAGCGCGGATATCACCCGCTCGCGCTGCGTTATCTTCTCCTTGGAGCTCACTACCGTACCAATTCGAATTTTACGTGGGAGGCGCTCGGTGCGGCGCAGACGGCTTTGAGCAAACTCCTCGCATTGCGACTTTCTCACAAAGACACGACAGCCGGAGCCGTATCGCAGCATTGGCAGAAGCCATTCATGCAGCGCATCAACGACGACCTCGATACTGCCGGCGCGCTTGCGGTCCTCTGGGACATGACGAAAGATGCATCGCTGTCCCCTTCTGTCTTTCTGGCAACACTTTTTGATATGGACAAAGTACTTGGGCTTCGACTTGAAGAACCCGACGATGCGGCAAAGAAATTGGCATCGACGGAAATGAGAGAAGAAGTCGCGGTCGGAGCTCTACCGGATGATATTCAGGCATTTCTCAAAGAACGCGATCTCGCGCGCGCGGAGAAGAATTGGCAGCGCGCTGATGAGCTGCGCGCTCAGATAGAGGCAGCAGGATACACAGTCGAAGATACTGGCAGTTCTTCAAGAATACTCAAACAGTAATGCTTTCGCCACATGCTATTTTTACGCTATAGCGTAAAAATAGCATGTGGTCTTTACTCTTGGACGACGAAATTGACGAGCCGGTTCGGCACAACGACAGTGCGTTGGATTTTCTTCCCTGCCAGACGCTCCGCCACCGCCTTCGATGCGGCTGCTTCTTGTGCGATTGAATCGCTATTGGGGTCCACGTGCGCCTGCCCGCGTGTCTTTCCGTTTATCTGCACGGCGATGGTGACGCTTGCTTCCTGAAGTCTCTTTACGTCGTATATCGGCCACTCCTGCGCATGGATGGAAGACGTGTGCCCGACTTCATACCAAAGCTCTTCCGAGAGGAACGGCGCGAAGGGGGCAAGCAACTTGATAAGCACATCCCATTGCGTGTGGGACACTTTGCCGATTTTTTCCGCGTGGTTGAGGAATATCATAAGCTGGCTGATAGCTGTGTTGAACTTCAGCGCTCCTATATCATCTCCCACCTTCTTGATGGTGCGATGAAGAACCGGCTCAAGGTCGGATACATCTTCATCAGATATACATTCCTTGAGGCGTACCACCCGCTCCAGAAAGCGCCGCACTCCAACGACGCTATCGGGATTCCACGGGAAGCTCGAAACCTCGTTGTACGGGCCCACGAAGGCAAGATACATACGCACCGTGTCAGCCCCGAGGCGGGCGACCACCTCATCGGGATCAACGACATTGCCGCGGGATTTGCTCATTTTCTGTCCGTCCGGACCGAGAATAATGCTTCTGTTCATACGCCGCTTGTACGGCTCAGCGTCCTTGACCAATCCGAGGTCGAAAAGTGCTTTCTGCCAGAAGCGTGAATAGAGAACGTGCATCGTCGTGTGCTCCGCTCCCCCACTGTACAGATCGACAGGCATCCAGTTGTTCATCTTCTTGGCATCCGCGAATTTCTTTTTGTTCTTCGGATCCGTGTAGCGCAGGAAGTACCACGAGGAATCCACAAAGGTATCGAGCGTATCCGTTTCTCGCTCGGCTTTGCCTTTGCACTGCGGACACTTGGTCTCGACAAACTTTTTTACCTTGGCGAGCGGTGACTTGCCGCTGCCTTCCGGAAGATAATCCTTGACCGGCGGCAACTCGATCGGGAGATCTTTATCGGGCACGGGTACGGCACCACACTTCGAACAGTGCACGATGGGTATTGGTACGCCCCAGTAGCGCTGACGCGAGACGATCCAATCGCGGAGTTTGTATTTGACGACGCGACTGCCAAATCGTTCAGTTATCTTCGGGAGCGCCTCATCGCTGGTAAGCCCTGAGTACTCTCCCGAACCAAACAAAATACCCTTCCCTTCATACACCGCATTGCCTTGTGCACGCTGCCACGCGATCGCGACATCATCCCGATTGATGAATTGGGATACTTTCTCTGCATCGATCCAGACCACTTCATGCATGGCTTTTTCTTTATCATCTATTTCGTGGCGGGTATCGTCCTTGAGCTGGAACAAAAGTGGAGTAAAGTGCGCCAACCTATTGTACTTTTTCAAGGATTGGTAAAATTTTGAGTGAATCGTTCCACCCAGTTTTCGCACGAATTGCGCATCAACATAACCGGTTTCTTCTTCGATCTCACGTTTACCCGCGGCGACAGGGTCCTCCCCTTCGTCAATGCCACCACATACAAAGTAATTCAAATTGCGCGATTTTGACGTAAGGCAGAGATATGTATCTTCCGACCAGTGTTTTACGATCGCTATGATCGCGTTTCGTTCATCGAACGGCTGACCTTCGCGGAAGGTATCGGGGCCGCTTGTCCGTATCGTAAGTGGTTCAATCGTCTCTTTCAGCGGAATACCGTATTTCTTTGCAAATTCACAGTCGCGTTCGTCATGTGCATCTCCGAATAGTGCACCCGTACCAAATCCCATCAAAGCGTAATCGGCGACCCATACCGGTACTTCTTTGCCGGTCGTAGGGTTGATTGCCTTCAGGCCCTTGAGCTCGACACCGGTCTTTTCTTTCTGGTCGGTTTGCCGCTCGAATTCAGTTTTCTTTTTTGCCTGTTCGACGTACTTCTGCACCTCATCGTTATTCTGAAGGACGGTTTTGTGCTGGAGCGCCAAGGTAACCCACGGATGCTCCGGTGCAAGGACGAGGAATGTACAACCGTACAAGGTATCAGCGCGGGTGGTGAAAATGCGTATCGTCGGCCGCAGCCACATAAGCACGTCGGGCTCTTTGTCTCCGGTAAAGTGCGGTTCGGTCGAACGACATATCTGCGCTTTGATGCCGAGTAATTTCTCCGTGTATTCGCGCTGCTCTTCGCTGATCGCATAATCCCGTGGATCATGGAGCATTTGTATCACCGGAGCATTTCTTTTAATCGTTTCCGCATCGAATTTCCATGTGAATTTCTTTTCGAATGGTCTGCGCTTATCCTTAAATTTCGGATTGATGACACTTCCCACAAGCACAAGGCGTGCGATTGGTTTCTGGAGCTTTTCCAAAACCTTAAGCGCGACGGTTCCTCCGAGACTGTGTCCCACAAGTATCGTGCGCTCATCGTACTTCACAGCGGCGAGTGCAGCGGCAACTTGATCTTTTTCATTTGGATCGTCAGTATTGGGAAGCTCCGGGATAATCACCGTATGCCCCATGCCCTCGAGCTCCGCCCTGATCCATTGCCATCTCGCATCGGTGGCTTTCCCTGTGTATCCATGCAAAATGACATAGGTGTACTTTTTTGTATCGGCTGCGATGGTGAGAGGAAAATCGATCTCCGCGCCCTCGGAGCGGCCGATCCAATTCTTCTGTGATTCTTTTATCTCCTTCGGCCAGTCGAGTGCATCGAGATCGTTGATGAGCCGGTCGGCGTAATCGGTAATTTTGATATTCCACTGAAGCATCTGCTTCTGCACGACTTCGCTGTCACATCGCTCACAGTGACCATTCACCACTTGCTCGTTTGCAAGCACAGTTTTATCTTTCGGGCACCAATTGACCGCTGTCTCTTTTCGATATACCAAACCCGCTTTGAAAAATTGCAGAAACATCCACTGCGTCCATTTATAATATTCCGGATCTATCGTCTGCACTTCGCGAGACCAATCGAATGAGGTGCCCATCGAGCGTATCTGCTTGGACATGTACTCGATGTTGCTCTCTGTCCATGTGCGGGGATTGAGCTTGTTTTTGATGGCGGCATTCTCAGCCGGAAGCCCGAAAGCATCAAAGCCGATGGGATAGAGGACATTCTTGCCCTGCATGCGACGGAAACGCGCAAGAATATCGGGCACCGCAAAAGCGTACCAGTGCCCTACGTGGAGGTTGCCCGATGGGTACGGGAACTCGACAAGCAAGTAGAAATTCTCCTTGCCTTTGGCGGTATCGGGGGTCTTATAGAGTCCGTCCTTTTCCCACTGCTTCTGCCATTTTTTCTCTATCTTGCTGTGGTCGTAGCTCCTCATTGGGAAAAGATAACACAGCCACTAGCCACTAGCCACTAGTGATCAGCAGCCCACGAATGGAAGTTAGGGCTTTTCTAATGGCTAAACCCTAATGGCTATTTACTATTTTTGGTAGGGTGGGTAGCGCTGTGGATCAATGGAGCGATCGAAGCACACCTCACCCGTTCCGTGCTGCCAGTTATCCTCCATCATCTTGCCGTTAACTGTTGAATCCACGGGCATCGGAACGGGGCGACCGTAACCGCCATTCATACCTCCTTCGGTCGTAAAGGTCGCGCACAGCGTGAAATCAAGCGGGCTGTTACGCTTGTACGTGTACGGCTTCCCTGTTGCCGGATCATTCGGGATCATGTTATTGGAGATTGGATCACTCACCTCAGAGAGCGTCGCAGGGAGGGACTCTTTTTGCTGCCAGTAATTCACGATTTGCCACTGGATACTCTGGAGGTCTTGCACGCGGATGGCATCCTGCTTGAGTGCGCGGATCTGCTGCGGCGTACCGATGATGAAGAATCCCGCCGCAATCGTCCCAAGCACGAGTATGCCGACACCCCAATTGACCATGCGCGCACGCGCCTGCTCACGATCCCAGTAGCCCCAGAGGTCTGCGAGGAAGTGCATGAAGCCGAGGCCGGTCACCAAGAGTACGGTCAGAACCTTGAGTAGGAATCCTACGGTCAGATCTTCACCCTGCAAATACGTATTGAGCAGCACGATGAGGTCGATGACGAAGGTCGCGCCCGCAAGAAAAAGTGTGAGGAAGAGCGCCCAGCGGCGGACCCATATCTCGTTGCGCGAAGAATCGGCCGCGATGGAGCTCCGGATGAGACGCATGAGGATAAGGAAGACCGGCGTCAGAATGATGAGCGACGCCATTTCGTAGCTGATGCTCGAGGAATACGGGTCGTAGTAATACGAATTGGTGACCGGATTCGGAAATGCGTGATTAATGTAATCGAAGAGAAGCGTGATAAAAGACACTACTCCGGTGTAGAGAGATGCCATTGCCCCCACCCAGAGGACGAAATCCTTCGGCGTTACCTTTGGTTTATCCATATGCGTCCAAGTATACGCTATTTATCTGTATTTTGAATCTCTGCTTTGTAAGCAGTTATAACAAAATCAAGCCCCAAGGGAGGATCTTTTCAGATTGACATAATCCTTTGTGTGTATCATAATCCTCGCGGATACGGTTCTGTCGCACTTTGACATAACCAAGTCCTTACAGTAACTCTGCAGCAACTGATAGGAGGTTCAAATCATGCTGTTGAGATGGATGGAAGGCATCGGTATCATCCTGTTCGTGATCATCGTGATCACGCAGGTCGTCATGCCGTTGTGGAGCGGACGTCGCCTTTTCGCGCTGTTCCGCAGGAGACAGTCCGAACAACTCGTCGTCGACGCGCGTGAACGCGCCGCCGATGCGGAATTGACGCAAGCTGCCAAGAATATCGAGCCCAAGCTCGAAGGTCCAAATACCGGCGCCGCAAGCGCCGCTCCGGGTACGCCGCCTCCCGCGGTGCCTCCCGTTCAAAGTGGCGGTTCCGTCCGTTCGCGGAAACGTCCCTGAAATCATCGTCAACATCGAACCCTTGGAAAGGGAAAAGGTATGCAACCGCTTCTTCACAACCGAGTCATCGCGGGCGTCATCGTTGGCGTCCTCGCGCTGTTCGGCATCTGGGCCGTCACGTCCTTGTTCGAGAACGTGGACGGCGACGAAATCGTTGTCATCCAGTCGCCGGTCGACGGTCGGCTGGACGTCTATTCCGAACCCGGCGTGAAATGGCAGGGCTTCGGCACAGTCACGACGTACAAGCGCCGTGGCATCTATGAGTTCGATTGCAAGGAGCAGAAGGTCGACCGCATCATCAAGAACGACAAGGGGCAGGACGTCAAAGTGACGGTCAGCTCTTGGACTGGCGGCATCGACATCCGCTTCAACGACGGCGGCCACGGCACCATCTGTGGGTCAATCCAGTACGAGTTCCCCACCGATCCGGAAACCGTCCGCAAGGTCTACACGCGTTACAAGGACCCAAAGACGATCCAGAAGCAGCTCGTCGAAAAAATGGTCGATTCGGCCATCTATCTCGCGGGTCAGCTCATGAGTTCGAAGGAGTCCTACAACGAAACGCGTAACGACCTGATCCACTACATCTCCGACCAAGTGCAGAACGGTGTGTATCGGACGCGCACCAAGATCACTCTCGCGCCCGATCCATTGACCAACCAGCTGAAGCAAATCTCGGTCGGCGAGATCGTCCTGGACACGGACGGCACACCCAAGCGGCAGGAAGCGAGTGCGGTGCACGAGTTCGGCCTGAAGGTGTTTAACTTCACCATCAGCCGTCTGCCCTACGACGAACAAGTCGAAGCGCAGATCCGCCAACAGCAACAGCTCACTATGGACGTGCAGACGTCCGCGGCGGAGCTGAAGAAGGCGGAGCAACGCAACCTCACCGCCGAACAGCAAGGCAAGGCCAACGCTACCGAAGCCAAGTGGGCGCAGGAGGCCCTGAAGGCGACGGCAGTCACGCTCGCGGAGCAAGAAAAGCAAGTCCAAGAGCTGAATGCAAACCGCGACAAGAACGTCGCTGTTACGAACGCTGAAAAAGACCGGCAGGTCGCCGATATCAAAAAGCAGGCGGCCGAATTCACCAAACAGGAGCAGATCCTGCTGGGTGAAGGCGACGCAACGCGTCGGACGCTGGTCATGAACGCGGACGGCGCACTGGAGATCAAAATCGCGGCTTACAAGTACGCCGTCGACAAGTACTCCGATGCGATTGCCAAGTACCCCGGCAACTGGGTGCCGCAGATCGTGATTGGCGGACATGATGCCGCTAACCCCGGCTCCGGAGCGTTTACGATGATGGATGTGCTGAACATCCAAGCACTGAAGTCGCTCGGGCTCGACATCGGCATCAAGCCTAATGCGGTCGTTCAGCCGCCGGTTCAGCAACCGAAACCGGCTGCAAAGATCCAGTAAGGAAACCGCAATGCGGTTTGGTTATGCACGCTACCCCCGAGCTTCGGCTCGGGGGATATTTTTTAACTGTGAAGGAACTCCATCACCCCGGTACCACCCGCTTCCCGTGGCTACGGGGCAGGCATCCCCAAACCTTGAATTCCATGACGTCCCCATCGTTCACAATGTACTCGCGACCTTCGGTGCGCACCGCTCCCTTTTCCCTCGCTTTTGCCCACGAACCGAGCTCCAGAAGCTTGTCCCAGTGAATGACATCCGCACGAATAAATCTCTCGCGGAAATCCGTGTGTATTGCGGCACCCGCCTCGGGGGCGCTCGAGCCGCGGCGTATGGTCCATGCGCGACTCTCTTTCTCCCCTGTCGTCAGGAACGAGATAAGGTCGAGAAGTTTATATCCGGCTTTGATGAGGTCATCGAGGCCATCATTGGCTACACCGAGCTCGCGGCGAAAATCGGCACGCTCATCATCGTGGACATCGGAGAGGTCGCTCTCGACTCCCGCATCAACTACGACATATTGGGAGCCAGATGAATCGAGGAAACTCTTCAGCGCCTGCCACCTATCCCCTCCCTCAGCATCCACGTTTACCGTGCCACTTTTTCTGTTGAGTACATAGAGTACCGGCTTCATGGTAAGGAGGTGCAAACTTTTCGCGACGAGCTGCTCTTTGGCATCAAGGGTGACCGTTCGTGCGGCTTTGCCTACCTTCAATACAGGAACTATCTTGCGCAGCACATCGCGCTCGGCGGTAAGCTCCTTGTCGCCCCCCTTGGAATCACGCTCGACACGATCAAGCCGCTTCTCCGCGGTCTCCATATCGGCGAGCACGAGCTCGAGGTCTATGGTCT
>OBEQ012385822.1_pt1 | contig 12530 bp, 14 predicted proteins | sample 1670901 | NCBI WGS metagenome assembly OBEQ01 (sample SAMEA104232315, study PRJEB22302) | groundwater metagenome | biome: forest; feature: aquifer; material: groundwater | place: USA | collected 2011-08-07 | depth 5.4 m | reverse complement strand
GCGTCCTCCTGGCCGGTACCGGCAATTACCGTCTGGCGGTTGGCGCCGTCCAGATCGGTCTTGACGACATCAATCTTGCCACTGAGTTTACTTAAGAAGTAGAGCTTGCCGGCCGGGGTGACCGTCAAATTGTTAGTTTTAATCTCCGTGTCGCTGGCGCTCAAGGTAACTTGCTGGCTGTTATAGCCACCACCGGAGAGCTTAACTGCCTGCTGGGCTTGGCCAGCTGGGACTACTAGGGTCGCGGTGCCCTTGCTATCGGTTTGGGCTTGAGTCTCGGAGAAGCCAATTGTTACGTTAGCCGCCGGCTGCTTGGAGATTTTGTTGGTAAGTACCACCTTAACTTGCCGACCGTTGGCTTTTAGGTAGACGACCGGTTTGCTGCCTTGGCTGAGCAGCGGTACTAGCTCACTAACAGAGGCGCTATTGTAAAACTTCTTGCTGATCATAAAACTGCGGTGACCGACTTTGACGCCCTTTAAAAGGGCTTGGCCCTGAGCATCAGTCATGGCGCTGATTGAGCCGGCGCTGACCGTAGCGCCGCTGACCGCGGTGTGGCTCTCCTGATCTAGAACTTGCAGGCTTAGGCTGTGCTTAAGACCGATGGCTGAGGCCAAGGGATAACGAGTCCACGGAATAGCTAAGAAGAATAGTATGGCGGCTAGAACTGTTAGCGGGATTGACCACTTTTTATGAGCGACGTATAGCTCGCGCCAATGCTGCCAACGAGATCGCCTATGAGCCGGGTGTGGCGGTTCGGTCGACATCTGATGATGGCCGGCCGCGCCCGGATGATGAGCAGGCAGTTCTTGGGCTGCCTCAGACTTAGTTTTTTGTTCGTCGTCCATGCCTAAACTTCTTAAGACTAACTATAAGCCGTTGGCCGTTTTTTGCAACAGATGACCAGCGGGCAGATATCAGCGTACTAGTACGCTGATATGAGGTGATTATGGGTTTTAGACGGAATAAGCTAACGCTTACCGGCTAGAGTCCCAGGAGAATGGTAGACCAAAAAAGCCGGCCAAACCAAGGCTTTGAGAAGCCCCACCACACTCGGCCAGAAACCGCTCGTGATATGCAGGTAGTAAACCGCCGCGCCGATCATGCCCAAGAGGTACCAGCCGCCGCCCGGGCCATTGCCCATCTTAGCCTTTTGCCACTTTTTCATTTACCCTCCTACTTTTTATTCTACTCCTCATCTAGTTCATAAGCTCTCGGGAAGATAGCCCGAGCGTCGGATTCACTCCGCGCCCGGCGCGATAAGAAACCCCGAAGGGGTGTCTTATAAGCCGGAGCGTTAGCGGAGGCGAAAAAATGAGGTCGGGGGTGACCTCATTTTAGCGGTTAATATTAACGGGTTGCGCGAGCCGCCTTAGCGCTCGTTCTTGTCTAACTCTTGGTTGATGGTGTTGGCAATCTTCCGAGCGTGGTCAAAAGACACGCCTACGCTCGCCACCACATCAGCCTGACCCTGGCCCTCGACGGCGGTCGGCTGGACCAGACCAAACTGCAAAATCATGCCGTTTTCGTTCGAACCAATCACGGCGATGTCGCTGTAGACAGTCTGGACGCGGTTACGGTCGATCACCATGTTCAGCGTTGGCTGCTTAGCCTTGGCGGGTTTATCGGCCATTGGCTTACTCCTTTCTAGGTCACTGCGGATCTGTTCGGTTGATTGGACGACCAGGATCGACTCCGGCGGGCGACCGCTGAGTGACCAAAGCGTTAGCGCCGCCGAGTGATTGAGTTGCAGAGCCTGAATCATCGCCTGGAGCTGGGCGGGTGTCGGCTGGACGTGGCCATTTTCAATCTTACTCATCAGAGTATTATCGACTTTTATGGCCTCGGCCAGGCCGTTTTGACTGAGGCCTGCGGTAGCCCGTAAGTCTTGTACCTGATTCCCCAACTGCTTGAGATTTTTCATAAGCTCTAGGACTATACTAGCCTAAAGTTGAAAAACTTTTCAACGTTTTATAAACAACAAAACTAGCTTGTACAATAAGCTTATGCCTAGGACCAAAAACCAGGTCGGTATCGCCCATCTCGGCCTGCTACTGTTATTGATTCTGGTCGTCGGCGTGGTCGGCTTGGCCGGCTGGCGGGTGGCTAAGCACCAGAGCCTGCTACCATCGATTCAGATTGGCGGTTCCCATCCCGGCTGCCAAGGCAAGGGCCCGGGAACGATCACCGCTTCACCGATCGCCCTGGCAGACCTACTCTATATCCAGCCGACCGGGCTGGAGACCGGCGGTCATGTCACACCGATCGACCACGGTTACTTTTACATCAAGGGCGCTCAGGCCGATCCACCGGCCCAGGCGGCGGTCTACGCGCCCCTGGATGGAGTTATTACCAGCGTCTCGCGAACCGTCCGCAACGGTGATCCAGCGGCCAAATCGGATCATCCGATGACCGCGACTTACGACGACTACGCGCTGAGCGTCGATGCCAGCTGCACTTTTCGGGTGCGCTTCAGCAATATGGTCAAGCTCGGCGGCCCGCTGGGCGATAAGGTGGGCCAGCTGGCCGGCAATCAAACCAAAACGCCGGCTTTCGCCGTCAAGGCCGGCGAACTGATCGGTTACACCGGCTTGCCGACCGCCCAGGGCATCGACGTCTGGGTGGAGGATGATACTTCGACCCTGACCGGCTTCGTCAATCCAAAGCAGTACACCGACGCCGAGGCCTGGAAAACGCACATCGTGGACTTGTTCGACCACACCAAAGAACCACTCAAAAGCCAGCTACTAGCACTACTATTACGAGACGCTTCGCCGCGCTGGGGCAAGATCGACTATGACATCGACGGCAAACTGGTCGGCAGCTGGTTCAAGCAAGGCAGCGGTGGCTACACCGGCGGGCAGCACGGTGGCGAGGGCTACTGGAAGGGCCATCTGTCGATTGTGCCCGATGGCAATGACCCCGGCTGGACCGACATTTCATTCGGCGACTACCAAGGCCAGCCCCAGCAGTTCGCGGTGATCAGTAACACGCCCGACCCGGCCAAAGTCGATCCCTCAACTGGCTTGGTTAAATACGAACTCGGCGCCATTGAGCGCTACTCAGCCACTACCGGCGAACTGTGGAGCGGGCGGGCCTACCTGCCGCATATTCGCACTCGCGCCAAAGGCCCCGCCCAAGGCACCGTGCTAATGCAGATGACCGGCCCGCGGACGCTCAAGATGGAAGCTTTCCCCGGCCAAACCGCCGCCCAAATTTCTGGCTTCGATAGTGCTGCGTTAACTTACACTAGATGACTAGCCTTGAACCCAGTCTTCGGTGACACAGCCGGGTGACACGAACTTTGACAAGTCATAAATCTGCTTAGCCTTGTACTGATTCCAACCCTCGTGGACGGCCGTAATCTTGGCTCGCAAGTCAGCTTTGATGGAGTCGTCCAAATATTTATATGGACAGAGGTGACCAGCCTGGGTGTTCACCGGGTGCAAGATACCGATTTCTAAAATGCCATAGCCCAGTTTGGGCGTGCCGTGCGGACTAACGTCAGCGATGATTTGGCCGCCCTTGACGTGGTCGCCCTCTTTGACCACTGGATTGATGACGTGCTCAGTTTCATAAATAAAGCTGCTGTTTTTGTCTTTGGCGACCATGATCGAATAATCATCGCTGTAGAGTTTGGTGATTTTGACGACCTCGCCATCGACCAGTGACTGAACTTTCACGCTCAGCGGCAAGACATAGGTTGGCTGAGGATTTTTCTTGGTCGGGTCAGGTGTCCGTGGGTCTTGCTGGCCAAAATCGCCCCAAATTTGGTCGGCAAATAAGTTAGCTTCGATAAATACCATCTCGCCGGCGCTTTGAGTCGCCGGATCGTATGTACCGAGGTTAAAGCCGATACTTTTGAGCTTGAGAGGCGGCGTGTTGGGGTCTTCTTTGGCCGGAGTCGTTGGGGCTCGGCTGGCCGCTTGGCTTTGGCTGGAGCTGCCTTTAGCCGGCTGGTGTCTGGCTACTCGCCAAGCGGCCGCTCCGACGCCCAGCAGCACCACCGCGACCAAAACCGGCAGTAAATGAAACCCTCTTTGGCCCCCACCCATTAGTGTTGTCCCGGCTGCTGATACTGGCTGGCGTAGGGGTTGGGCCGTAGCGAGACGTAGCCAGCCGGGCTGCCGCCCGTGCCGAGGCCCTGATCGCCATTTACAAACTGCTCCCCATTGCATTTGTAACCTTTAGCGTCGGCGGCTGCCCGGCTGAGCACAAAATCGCTCGGCTTAAATCCCAGCTGAGCATAAGGTGCAAAAGCGGTCGGCGTCATGTAATCAAAAATCGACAGATAGATTACTTTGCCAAACTGGTAGTTGGCCTCGTAGGACACGTCGGTGCCGTCTTTGGGGCCGATGGTGCCGACCAGCTGGCCGGAGGTTACCGAGCTGCCAACTTTCAAACCCGGCAATAGATCGATGTGAAACAGCTTGACGAAGTAGGCCGAGTTTTTGGCCGAGGCGATGTGGACCTGGGTACCGATCGGTGTTTGCTCAGAGGTGTTGGCCGTAATCTTGCCGTCAAATGGCGCGTAGATGTTAATGTTGGTCTCGCCCGGGCCGGGCTGGGAGCGAACCGGCAGATTGTTAACGGTGTTTTGGCCAAAGTTGAAATAGTGTTTCATGGACCGACAGCTTTCGCCATCCCAAGCACTATAGGAGTAATCATGGCCGGCGCCCGACCGAAACAGCGAGACGGCAAAGATCTTATCAGCCTGGACTGGGTTGGCGGTGATAGCTGGCACTTGGTTCGAGTCAAAACTAAACAGTGGGTGCATGAATTTTAGATAAGCCAGCCCCATGACGACTACGATAGCTGCGACCGCACCAACGATCCACCACCAAAGCCGCCTTCTCGAAGAAGCCTTACTGGATTTAAGCATAAGCCCATTGTACGCCTGTTACGGAGCTAAAGACTGCCGGATGGCTACTAGGTAGTTTGGGCCAGTTGGGTCATGACGAGCTTTAGGCACAATGATCAACCGGCTGTTTTTTATTCGTCGATGAGCTTCTTGCGCCCGGCGTTTCATATCGATGTATTTACTAACTTCTTCGTCGCCGATAAAAATAGTCGTCGGACAATCAATTTTGGCAGCCAGCTGATTCATATAAAGTTGCTTGAAAGCGGCGAGCCGTTTCTTGCCGGACCATCTCAGCCAAGCCTTCTTAGTATGCGGCAAATCCTCAGCAAAATATGGCGATAACGAGAACAGGAAAAGCTTTTTGGGATTGGTATAGTTAGCCACGACAGCTAAAGCAATCATCGAGCCCCAGGAGAAGCCACTTAAGAGAGAATTCTTTAGATCGTCCTCAGAAATTTCTGCCTTGACCTGCGCTACCCAATCATCAATGGTTTTGTACTTCCAATCAATAGTTACGAACTTCGGTTCGTACCCGGCTTCTTTGTAGACCTTAAGGACCGCTTTGTAGTTTCTTGATTTAAGATCCTCAAACGCGCCGGGTATTAAAAATGCCCTCATACAACCCTTTTCAGCCAGTCGCTGATGACATCTTTAACTTCTTGAAGCTTATTACTGCCATCGTCATTATAAAAACTATGCTCCACCCCAGTGATTTTGACTATTTTTTTCTTTGAACGCGGGATTTTATTGAAAAATAATTCTTGTTGGAAATAAGGTGTAGCCATATCTAGCTCCCCAGCCATTAGTAATACAGGCATCCTTAGCTTGTCGGCTTTAAGCAACAAGTCATATTTCTTTAAGTCCTCATTAACTCCCCAGCCAATTCTTTTGACTAACCCCGGCTTGGACCGACTAACGCTTTCAAAGTAGCCTTTCCTGCGCCATTCTTTCATAAACTCCGGATCATGTTCCTCTTTATAGTCGTTATATATTTTGTAGTTAATTACCGAAGCGATAGGTGCCAAACAGAGAACCTCATCAGGATGGACCTCGGCGTACCAAGCGGTTGAAGTACCGCCCATGCTATGGCCGCAAAGCGCAAACGGTTGCTGAAACCACGGCTGAGCCCGGGCCCAGCTAATAACATCTTCTAAGTCTTCAATGTAGCCGGTGTAGGTGACATCTTTAATATCACCTTCACTTTCGCCGATCGAATGGGTGGCGTCAAAGCGAACTACTCTGAAATTGTTTTCAAAAAACGCATCAACAAATGCTTGGATGTGCTTTTGCTCCATGAATCCACCTTGCCCATGGGCGATAAACATTAAGCGCTTCGGCTCTTCAGGGGTGTCGACTTGCATAACCAGCTTCAACCCGTGCCGGTTCTTAATTTCATGACGTTCAGGCTTCACTGGCCAGAATCCTTATCTTTTTGAAGTTCTTACCATTAAGGCCGTTTATCACGACTGGCTGAAATTCAAACCTAGTCTTCTCTAGTTGCCCTGGTGATAGAATAAGTTGTCGGTAGTTGTCATCTTTCGGCTTGAGCACACCGACGCCAATCCAAAACTTCATCACTGAGTCTTTGGTTGAGCCTACTGAGATTGTCATACCTGATGGAAGGGGTTGAGTAAACGCTAGGATTTTCTCCGGGCGGCCTTTATGATATCCAGCCTCTGCTTTAGTAGACATATAGGCATTATGCAGATGATAGACCCTCTCCCGCCACTTCGGATCTTTTGATTGCTCTTCGGTAACCCTTGTATTCAACTCAACCATAGCCGCTTCTGCTTCCGACAAAACTGGCAATCCTCCCGGTGTTTCTGCTGTCAGTTTCTGAAGATTTCTCCGCAAAGATTCATCAAAAGCTTGCGGCGACTCAAACTGACTACCTACGGTTGTTATAGTCATCTTTAAGTTATTTGGTTGATAAGTTTGAAGAAAATTGATCAATGCCTGATAACTTCTTATATAAGCCTCGATATCCTTTAGGTCTACGTTGTCGAGCTTTGGGATAATTAGATCGTCAACGAAGAAGTCAAACCATACGCCTGGTTTATAAATCTCACATATTGGTTTCACCCAGTTGGAATAGTACAGAAGCGAGAATAATTCTGCCCAATCTGTTTCAGGAGCCTCCTCTAGTCGCCAAAGCTTGTAAGCGCCGTGAAGAAAAGTGATGTTAATTGGCTGCTTTTTTTCAATGTTCAGGCGTATAGCATTTTTGACCTGTTCCACCAGTTCAGTCTTGGCGGAGTACTTACGAAATTTTTTGGACATTAGCGTTTTAAAGATAGCTTCGGCTAATTGTTCGTCGTCGTTAGGCTGTATAGTGCCTGACGGCTGCTTAAGTTCTTCGAGCTTAGATTGGATGTATGCTTGGGCTGTCATAAATGGAGATGCGGGACAGACATAACTCTGCCGTCGTAGCCTTGCGAGCTACCACCTATTCTCGGTCACCGCATCACTGTTATTGTACTACTTCAGTTGACAGTCGCGATTATGCTGATTTCGATGCTGGCGCCGAGTGGCAACTCTTTAACGCAAATAGCTTCGCGAGCCGGATACGGCTCTTTGAAGAAGGTCGGATAAACTTCGTTAAGCTTTGGCAGCTCGGCCATATCCGTAACGTAAACGGTGGCTTTGACCATGCTGTCTAGCTCGGCACCAGCGGCTTTGAGGATCGCCTCGATATTTTTTATGATTTGGCGAACTTTCTCTTCAGTCGTACCCTCGACAAGCTTGCCATCAGGCGTGCCGTGAATCTGGCCGGACACGAAAATAAAGCCGTTGCTAATGATAGCTTGTGATAATAAACCTTTGGCGCTCGGTGCTTGATCAGTTTTAATCTGTTTCTTCATAGAGTAGAGCGGCTGCTTAAATTCCGATCTCGATCTTCCAGTGCATGGGGATAACAGTCAGATTGATAGATGCCTTGAAATCCGTCTCTTTTTTCCATTCGGAAATTTTATCTTTAATCTTGGTGGTTAGCGCTTCGAGATCCTCTATCTTGGTGTCACTCATTCGAACAAAAATTTCAATAGGTGCAATCTCAACCCTCACTTTAGCTGTATTAGCATAGACAAAGACGTCTTTTATACCGGTTGCTTCGGAAACGATTTTTTGAACTGCTTCTGATAGCACCCTAGCTTTGGACTCATCAACTTTATTGTCATCATACTCAATGTTAATCAGCGGCACAGCAACTCCTTATGGCGTTAGCCTGTTTAAATCGCGGGGGAAGAGGGTGGCTTCTTTGACATTATTTAAGCCGATCAGTTTTTCGACGGTCCGCTCCAGCCCCCAGCCGAAGCCGCCGTGCGGCGGCAGGCCGTACTTGAAGGCTTGGAGGTAGTATTTGAAGCCCGGGGCGTCGGGATCGCCCTCGGCCATTTCTTTGAGCTGTTTGACCAGTACTTCGTAGCGGTGCTCGCGCATCGGCACGGTGGCGATCTCGACGCCCCGGAACAACAGATCAGACCGATCAGCGACCTGCGGATTCTCCTCGTTCACTCTGTGATAAAACTTCATGCTGGCCACCGGCCACTCCGTCACAAATAGCGCCTCGCTCTTGAGGTGCTGGCGGGCGTAGTCGCAAATCCAACGCTCCTCGTCCGGCCGCAGGTCGTTCTCTTTGGTCGTATCGACGTCGTGCTCTTTGGAATAAAGCTCGTGGATCTTGGCCATGGTCAGTTCTGGAATCGGCTCGGCCAGCAGTGGTTTTTGCGCGTTCCACAGCTTGAGTTCTTCAGCACAATCGGCCCACACCCGCTTGACGATGTGCCGCAGCAGGTCGCCGGCAAAGGCCCGCAGCTCCGGAAAAGTGACGAAGCCCATCTCGGCATCAATCGTAATGTATTCGGTCATGTGACGTGTGGTGGCCGAAGGCTCGGCGCGGTAAGTCGGGTTGATCTCATAAACCCGCTCAAAAACACCGACCATCATCTGTTTATAAAACTGGGCGCTTTGGGCCAGCGTGGCTTCCTTGCCAAAGTAGTCGAGCTTAAAGACCTCGGCGCCGCCCTCAGTGGCCCCGGCCAGCAGCTTTGGCGTGTTCATCTCGATGAACTCGTGCTGGTGGAAGTACTCATCGACGGTCTCCAGCACCTTGGACTGGATTTTGAAGACAGCTTGCTCCTGAAGGTTGCGCAGACCAATCACCCGGTTATCAAAGAGAGTGTCGAGGTTTTCGGGCTTATGGCTGAGCGGCTTGTCGATTTCGATCGGCGGCTCGTCGGTCACCGGTACCTCGATGGTCACTTTGGGCTCATGGATTTCGGCGCCGCCCGGCGCCCGGGGTTCTTTTTTAACCTGGCCGGTGACCGATAGCACCGTGCCGATGTGCAGGCCGCGCAGCTTCTCAATCTCCGCCTCGTCTTGCATGACAATCTGGACCAGCCCGCCGCGGTCGCGCAGCACAATGAAGTTGAGGCCGCCGAGCAGGCGTTTCTTGTGCAGCCAGCCGCGAACCAGCACGCTCTTGCCGGCGTGAGAAGCCACCTCGCGACTCAAAATCCGTTCCATAGGTGTTAGTGTATCATCCAACACTTCAAGCTAAAACCTCGCTACTTAGTTTTGTAGATCTCGACATTATCTACCAATTCTAGATCACTTATTAATTGGCTGAGTTGATGCCGATAATCGCGGTCGGACTCCAAAACGCTTTTTTGGACTGGTCGAAAATCCCAGGCAATGAGCTGTCGGCGGAAATGATGGCGAAGCTTATTTCGGTTTTCTGGGATATCAAAGGCCACGACTAACTTGGTTCGGCCAGTGAATTTCTTGACAACCGGCTTAGACCTATAACTCATCTTTTTAGACCACCTAACACCTCAAATTTTGCACGATCGTGCAAAAATGTAAATTGGTTGAGGTAAGAAATTACAAGTCTAGACTAAGAATCGTTAGGCTCAAGTTCTTGGCCATCGGCTTTTTCGGGCGGTTGGTTGGCAGCCGGCAGATCGGCAGCCTCGTCACTAAGCGGCTCGCCAAAGATTTGATCGAGGACCTGCTCGATAGCCAGGGCGCCGACCAGCTCCTCAAAATTATTAATTACGATCAGCAGGTGTTGGCCAGTTTTCAGAAACTTGCTCAGCGCCTGACGCAGGTCGGCCGTTTCCTTGAGCCGCTCGACAGGCCTATGCATCACCTGGCGGACCTTGCCGCCAGCCGTCCGGCCAGCTAGATCCTGGAGGTTGAGGGTGCCGACAATCTCATCTTTGCCGGTTTTGGTGGCGTCTTTGATGACCAGAAAACGCAGCTGGCCGCTGCTGTGGAGTTCATCCATCAGATGTGGACCGATCGGATCAGTGGCTGCCACTAACTTCAGCTGGCGCTTGGGCGTCATGATATCGCTGACTTTCTTTTCGCTAAACTGCAGAGCGCCGCGGGCCAGCTTGAGCTCGGCCTCGGACAGACGGCTGTCGGCCTGGATCTTTTGGCGCTCGAGTAGCTCGAGTACATCTTCTTTTTCGTAGAGTCGGCTGTGCGGCTGGCGAGCCGGCCAGAGCCTCTCCAGTGGCCGCACGGCCGGCCGTATCAGCGACAGCAGCCAGACCAGCGGCGGCACGACTAGCGCTGCCAGCCGCCAGCTCCACGCTGGTAGACTCAGGCGGCTGGCCAGCAAACCAGCCCAGACGACCACCAGCGCCAGCCACCAGGCTGTTTTATAAGCCCAGATGACCAGCACCAGGCCGCCGCCGCTGATCAGTAGCGCCAGCACCAGCTCCAGAGCCGGGCCAAAGCTGGCTGCCTGATACAGATTATGGAAATGGCGGTCGGCGCGGGCCCGGCGGCGCAGCTCGACCAGCGGCACCAGCCGAATCACTTCATAAGTAACCACTAGCAGCGCCAGCCCGACCACCAAAGCCGCCAAAAGCACTAGCTTCATCACTGTTATTGTACACCGCGCTCAGAAGTGCGGTATTATGTTGTAGCTGATGGATCCCGTTAGACTCCAGCCCTGCATTCCCGGTCTAGAACCGTACGTTGGGCGTCAGGTCTGTTATCCAACCCTTATTAAAGCTAGTAAGCTAGAGGCTGGAGTCTAACGGGATGGATAAGCGATTTCTGGCGATTTTGGCGGCGCTGGTGGTGATCTTTGTCGGCATCTTTGCCTTCAGCCAGCACTCCGGCAACAAAAAGTCTAGCGGCGCCAGCTCGGCGGCCACCAACCACGTCGAGGGCCAAGGCCAGGCCGGGGTGACGCTGGTCGAGTACGGCGATTACCAGTGCCCGATCTGCTTCGCTTATTACCAGCCGCTTAAGCTAGTTGTGGCTCAGTTTTCCAGTCAGATTTATTTCCAGTTCCGCAACTTGCCGCTGGTCAGCGCCCACAAAAACGCCTTTGCCGGCGCCCGAGCGGCCGAAGCCGCCGGCCTGCAAAATAAATACTGGCAGATGCACGACCAGCTGTATGAAACTCAGCTGTCTTGGGCCGGTGCAGCCGACCCACTGCCTTTCTTCAAGGGCTACGCCGCCGGCTTGGGCCTCAACGTCGATCAGTTTGCCGCCGACTACGCCAGCAACCAAGTTAATGACGCCATCAACGCTGACCTAGCTGCCTTTAACGACACCCGCCAACCCCTGCAGACGCCGACCTTTTTCCTCGATGGCAAGCTGCTCAAAAACTCTGACCTAAGCGATCCCAAAACCGGCACTCCCCAAGTCGATAAATTCGCAGCCGTCCTGAACGCTGAAATCGCCGCCAAAGCCAAGCACTAGCCTAGTCTTAGCTTTCGATAGCCTGTAAGATAGTGCTTAAGCCCGGTAGTGAGCTTTCGAGATTATTCGACTACTGCCTGGATGTTCAGCTCGTCAAATAGGTCTAGCCTGCATGCACGGCCTAAGCAATGAATTAAACTTCGATGTCGAATAAAACCTCGTCGTTCGACGAGCTGACTCGAAAGTCTACTACCGGGTAAGGTAATAAAACAGTGGCTAAAAAAGCGAAAAAGGAATCGAGAGATATCGTCGAACTGGTCGCCGAGGCGCCGGCCGCGGCGCTCGACAAGAGCGTTAGAGCCGGCGTCGAGGTAGCTGAAAAGCTGCCGGCCGGCCAGACCATCAAACGAACTAAGGCCTACTGGCACATCCTCGGCCCCGGCCTGACCACCGGTGCGGCCGACGATGACCCCTCTGGCATCGCCACCTATTCCCAGACCGGTGCCAAATACGGCTTCCAGTTACTCTGGACGGCCGCTCTGACCTTCCCGCTCATGGCCGTAGTCCAAGAGATGTGCGCCCGTATCGGCCTAGTCACCGGCCGTGGTCTGGCCGGCAACATCCGCAGCCACTTTTCGCAGCGCCTGTTATATCTATGTACCGTCTTGCTGGTAGCCGCCAACACCTTCAACATCGGCGCTGATCTGGGCGCCATGGCCAAGGGTGCCCAGCTGCTGACGCCGCACGTCAGCTTTAGCCTTTTAGTCATCGGCTTTGCCTTGCTCAGCATGCTAATGCAGATTTATACCCCTTATGATCGCTACGCCAAGTACCTCAAGTGGCTGGCCCTGATCCTGCTGGCCTACGTCGCCTCGGCGTTGATGGCCCACCTCAACTGGCACGAGGTCGCCAAGCACTCTATTGCCCCATCGATCAGCTGGAACAAAGATCAGATCCTGCTACTGTGCGCCATTTTGGGCACGACCATCTCGCCCTATCTGTTTTT
>OBEQ012928467.1_pt1 | contig 12531 bp, 13 predicted proteins | sample 1670901 | NCBI WGS metagenome assembly OBEQ01 (sample SAMEA104232315, study PRJEB22302) | groundwater metagenome | biome: forest; feature: aquifer; material: groundwater | place: USA | collected 2011-08-07 | depth 5.4 m | reverse complement strand
TTCGGATTTTTACAATAATCTACAGCTTCCTGCAAAGGTTGTACTTCTTTGGAGGCTGATTCCAGGAACACAAAATATTTCTTTATATTTATGTTATGAATCGCTGCAAATCTCTCAATCTGTTTTTGCTGATCATCAGGAGAATCACCCTGTAGACCTTGTTTAATTGAGGAAACTCTTATTGCCGCAACTGCATTTTCAATTTTTATTTGATTTTCCATGGCAGTATTGAATTTGGATTTTGCGATTCTTCCAGTATTCGGTCAATAATTAGGTTTGCTATAGCTTTGATATGCTCTTCAGAAGATAATGCAGATTGAGGTCTCTCTTTAATTTCAAATTTCTTCATATGATTATGTTTTAATCCTGATTTTCTCATATATTATTATAAAATATAGCTTCAAATTATAACTATAGTTATAATATTAATCACTTAAAGGTCGGTTGTCAAGAGTTGAAACAGCTATAGGTTGAATCTAAATCACGCATAAACTATAATTCGCTGTATGGCTGAATCGAACCGACATTTACCAGAAAGCATGGCTCAATGGAGAGCTAAAGCAGCTGAAGTAGCAGCTAATCAAAGAAATGAAACAGAATTATTGGTAGAACAAGGATATCAATTATTTTTTGATACGATTGGCAGTATAGGCTTACCAGTTGTTCCATCTTACTATGAACGCTTACAATTCCATCAGAGATTATTTGAAGACTTAGAAACAGGAAAAATTAGATTTGCTACATTTGATAGTTCTGATGAAAGGTTAAAAGGTGATGGTTATCATTATTTTACATCAGACCAATATCAACTAGGAATATACAACCTAGCAGATCATACAGAGCTACGAAAAGATGGGAGTAGTTTAAGAGTAAGAGAAGCTCAGGTTTTGGTAAGGCCAGTTAATCTAGTAGTTGGCGGTACTTACTATGAAATAAAGTATAACCAAGTGGAAAATCCTGTAGAGGGAGATGATAATCCCAAATCAAGAAGAGTTCTTAATATAAATAGTACTGATTATACAGAGATTGTGAATGGTCGTCTTGAACCTAAAGGGGTGGAAATTCCGACAGAATTTGATCATATTAGATTACTTAATTGTTTGGCTGCAATCTATGCAGAAGAAATGAGTCAGATTAGAAGATCCCAGATTTTAATACCAGATCCTGCTAGTATCGTTCTAAATTAAACCTATTCATCTCATCATAGCCTTTACTTGTATTTTCGTTTCTGCTATAAAGATTTTGCTGCTCAATCCTGCCCCAGAATCATGAAAAACTGGGAAAAACTTAAAGCAGGTTATTGGCTCGATAAATTTTGGATATATCTTCTTCATGTAAGAGATAACGTTAGTGCTTCTTTCCATAATCCCTCATTTATTCCAGTCATTACATTAATTCTTGGTTTAGCTTTAGTTGTATATATCCTCCGTAAAATATATTTAATCAGAAGATCTTTAACAGAAAATTCTATTTTGCTTGAACTTACTCCACCATCATTCACAGAAAAGAGCGCATATACTACTCAGCAGTTATTATCTGTCATCCATGATTTAGGTAAACAAAGATCATTTACTGACAAGGTGTTAGGTAGAAAAAATATCTTTTCTTTTGAAATAGCATCTACGCTAAACCAAGGTATTAGATATTTAATAAGAACTACACCAAAAGAAGTAAATAATTTAAAAAGAAATCTTTTGTCATATCTTCCTCAAGTATCAGTAAAGATAGTTAATGAATACTTACCTCAAAATATCGGAAAGTTAGATAAGTTTCAAACAAAAATAGTTGAGTTTAAATTAAAACATCACTTTGCTTACCCTCTGCAAAGACAGGATTCTTTAAAAGAACATGATCCTGTGGCATATATCACCGGCATGATGACTAAACTCTCTCCAGGTGAACTTATCTCTTTTCAAATAGTGCTATCTCCTACTCAAGTCAGACAAACTCAAACTCTTTCTAAAATGATTCTACATAACGAAGATGTTTTAAGTTATTTAGCTAAACCCCAATTTCCTCAAGTCATTAAAATACCTTTCTATATATTCATGCTGTTAGCAAAGTTAGTAACAGTAATTCTTAACCAACTAGGCTGGGCAGTTGGGGAACTGATGAGTGGAGGAAGAAGAACTCCTGCCTATGTGTATCAAAATTATAATTCTCAAATGCAAATTCAGCAGCATATTAAACCAGCCAGAATGTTAACTACGTTTGAACAGAATACTGTTACTTCCATCCAACAAAAAATAGACCAGTCATTATTTGAAACATCTATTAGATTGCTGGTTGTTGTGAAAGATAAAAGTGAATTAAAAGAAAGAATTAGAGGATTTAGCTCCTCTCTAGCTATTTTCTCTGTTCCTAAATACCAATCACTCAATAAAAAGTATAACTTCCCGCCAATACTAATAGACAAAATCCGCTTAGTAAACTTTAAAAAGAGATTACTGTCTTTAATAAACAATCAAAGTTCATCACTTCTATCAATCTCAGAGGTGTCGGATCTTTATCATTTTCCTTTTAGCAGAGTGGCTCAAACAGAAAATATTATTAAAACATATTCCAAAGAATTACCTGCACCAATATCTTTAAAAAAAGGAGAAAAGTTATCTGTGGTGTTTGGAAAAAATACTTATGGCGGACAGACTACTGATATAGGGTTGACTGAGGAGAAAAGGAAAACCCATATGTTTATTTTAGGAAGAACTGGTTCTGGTAAAACAACTTTAATGTTTTCTATAGCAAAGGGAGATATTGAATCAGGGAAAGGTTTGGCATTTATTGATCCTCATGGAGATGTAGCAGAAGATTTATTGGCTATTGTTCCCATAAGCCGTAAAGATGATTTAATTTATGTTAATCCTATTGATTTAAAAAAGCCCATTCATATCAATCTTTTAGAGTTAACCCCTGGATTAGATGAAGATGATGCAGAACTGGAAAAAGAAGTCATCTGTGAAGGAGTAATTTCGTTATTTAAACATGTTTTCTCTAAAGATGAAAATACCAATGCCCATAGAATTGAACATATCCTAAGGAATACAATTTATACAGCCTTTACTGTTAAGGATTGTACGCTTTTTACCATTAATAAAATTCTGACTGATCCAAAAGTCAGAAAAGCAGCGATTAAAAACTTAGATGATGAGGATTTAATTAATTTCTGGAAATATGAGTTTGGTAAAGCCGGAGATTATCAGGTTGTCAAAATGACTCAGGGAGTAACAGCCAAAGTAGGAAGATTCTTGCGTTCTCCAACTGCCAGAAGAATGCTGGAGCATCCTAAATCAACAATTAATTTTGATGACATTATAAATCTTGGAAAGATTTTAATTTGTAATTTCTCCCAAGGGAAATTAGGAGAAGATACAGCAAAACTTTTCGGGACAACTATTCTTACTAAACTCCAACAAGCAGCATTAAAGCGGGCATATATTCCTGAACATAAAAGAAAAGTGTTTTATCTGTATGTTGATGAGTTTCAAAACTTTGCTACCCAATCATTTACTAAAATGGTGGTGCAAAATAGAAAATTTAATATGCCCCTTATTATTGCTGAACAATCAACTGCCCAACAAAATGACAGAAATATTACCAATGTTATTTTAGCTAATGTCACAACCATGATCTGTTTTAGAACAGGCAGTTTTTTAGATGAGCAGTTAATGCTTGATCAATTCTCACCGTATTTAGAAAAAGGCGAAATACCAAATCTCCCAAGGTACCGATTTTATATTAAAGTCTCAGCCATTGATTCAGAAGAACCGTTTTCTGGAGAAACAATAAAAATAGATCTGAAAAAAGATCAGAAAAAAATTGACTTGCTTGTTAAAACCTCACGGGATAACTGGGGTAGGGATTATGTTAAACCAAAGCCCTTTAAAAACACCCAGAGCAGTGAAGATAATGAAGATGAATTAGACAAAGATAAAAAGTATGGGAAAAATACCGTGTCAAAAAAGTTACTGCCTGATGAAGAAGAGGACTAAAAATACCTCGTGTGGGAACGAGGTAAAGTTTGTTTATTTTGAAGCTAATTATTAAAAAAGTTTCATCTCTATTCTTATATATACATATAAGGGATAAAATATTATAATCCAACCTAATAAATATTCATTAAATCAAAACTAACTCCTGCCTTAAAAAATAAAACTACTGCTCGATCTTTAAACATTAACTATCTATGGAACTTCCTAAAACAACTGACAAACAACTTACTACTCTTCTTTACCTTTATAAATTCTACTTTCTTCATACCAATCAAATTCAAAAACTTTTCAGACATAAAAATCCTCGAACAGTACAAGAATGGTTAAAATATCTTAAAGATAATAACTATATTCAGACCTATGATTTTAATCAAAATAAATTAGTGACAAATGCTTTACCTGCTGTTTATTATCTAACAAAACTTGCCAGAAGAAAATTAAAAACTCATGACAAATGTGAACTATCTGTATTAAACAGAGTTTATCAAATAAAACCAACAGCACTCTTTGTTTACAAAAATATCTTTCTTGCTGACATATATCTAACTCTCTTATCCCAAATGGAAGGAGAAGAAAAACTACATTTCTCCACCCAAGCAAATCTAAAAGGGTTTGATTATTTTCCTCAACCTTTGCCTGATGCATATATTGCCATTAAAACACCCAAAAAAACTAAAAGATATTTTATGTTTGTCATTGATGAAAAAATACCCTGGTATAGACTGGAAATGAGAGTAAGAAAATATCTTGAATATGTTGATGATAATGACTGGAGTGATTATACAAAAGACCTACTCCCAACATTTCTTTTTATTTGTCCGAAAGAATATCAAAAGAAAAGGATATATGACATCATTAGTGATGAAATTTCAGATGGGATATTTTATGTTGTTTTAAAAGAAGAGATACAACAATCTGGATTTAAAGGTGGAAATTGGGAAAGAGTGAAATAAAAATATTGAAAATTATTGAAAATAGCGACCTTCCGAAGGAAGGTAAATAAATGCTCAACTATTATTATGCACCCAAGGTAACAATACAGCCGTATTTAATTCTTTAAAGACTCTATCTAACTTTTCTACTCGATCAAGGTCATCTTCCCAGCTAAAAGATATACCAGCATCATAAACAGTTTGTAATACTTCTCGTATATCTCTTTCTTGAGCCGGTAAACCTATAAAATACCAATCAAGGTCTTTTACAAAACAAGCTTGTATCATTGTTACCATTTTATTTCTTTCTTCAACTGAGAGTACGCTAAGAAATTCTCTATCTACTAAGGTTGTATCTTGTATTGGATGAAAGAAACTACCTCGGCTCCATACACTCTGCTCCCGTTCGCCATCTATGGCAGTAGACGTAGCTCGCAGAAACTCCAGCATTGTTGGTTTAACCAGATCAATATCAGGCGCAATTAATTCTCTGGCTCTAGGAAGTAAAATTTCTCGGCTCATAAATTTAAGGTGTCTCCCCGTATCTTTGCACAAACTCATCATGCCATTTTTTTCTAAACTGATCACTATCTACATAATGAAGAAGTGCTTGTTCTTGCTCGCGCCTGTCCAACAAATCACCAATAATATCATCAGTGGAGAGTGGTATTTCTCCCCTTTCTTTAGCTTCTTTCTCAGCTTGAAAAGCTGCTTCCATTTCTTCTTCAATTGCCTGCCATCTTGGATCTTTTCTTGTTTCTTCTACAAATTGAGCTATCGACTTTTCCCTTTCTTCCTTCTCTTGAGCTTTTTGCTGCCAACGATTTATTGAGTGATGGTAGTATCTTCTTTCAATATCTTTTACTTCATTTTGATCAGCACTAAAAGCCCCACCATTTTGATACTGAGGATGTATTAGTATGGGATACCCTGAGGATCTATCAGTAAACCAATCAAAAAGATGTTCTTGGTCAACCCCACCATCAAAGTCTTCGTTCAATTCGTCAACCGCTACTTCCCACAAGGCTCTCGTGGTATTAGCAAACTGGGATAAACTCTGTATCCTTGTCATAAAAAGCCTCTTGTGTTCAGAGCCAGCACGTCTCCTTCTTCTTTCCTCGTCTCCGAGAATAGTTAGGTTCATAAATAAAACTAAACTTTCTTCTCGTGTAATTGGCTCTGGATGCAGCTTTTCTTTGAGATCATCAAGAAGAGTGTGATCTGCATTCATCTCATCAATCAAATCATAGGCAGCTAGTGGCATATCAAGTTCTGGAGTAGGCATAATTCTAATTAATGCTCCAAATGTAGCATTACGTTCCCGGGGAGACATAACTCTATACTGTTCTGTAAAGCTTCCATGTTCTACCATATTTAAGAAGGAATTATAGTCCTATAACCTTTAATTAGCAATTTTTGGTATAATCCAACTCATGTTACGAGAACGCAGAACATCAGCTGGTGAAATGCCCCGCTTAGAGGAGTTTATTCGTTTTGCCCCACCTACCACAGCAGAAAGAATTTTGGGGAGAGTAAAGGAACCAGAAGGCATGCTTCTTGCCAAAGCGCCTATCTTTGTAACCCAAATTCCCAGCGATGATCCTGAGAAACAACGGTTTATGGCTGTTGCCAATAGAGCGATAAAACCAGCTGAAGTTCATGCAATGATTATGAGAAATGCTCCCGATCCTATGTTTGGAGGTAAATTAGATGGAATAGTTGGTGATCTTCATATGATTGTAACTCCGGATGGACCGAATATAGAACGGAATAAACGTCACCAAGACACATTAAAAGAACATTGGAGTGATTTGATGCTACACCACCAAGTTATTACAGAAATGATGGAAGAAGCCCATTGGAGGGAGAACAGCTCTCGGTATATCATCCCCTATAACCAGGCAAGGGATGGACTTTTTTCTCTTCTAGTAAGAGGTCAATATCTTCATCCAGATTCATGGATATATCAATACCCAGTCGATTCCCTAAAACTATTTTTAACAAAGAGTGATGTTTTAAACAGAAGAGCCCTAGATGAATTGGACAAACTAATTTTAGAACTCCCGCAAGACGTGCAGGAACAGATTGTTGTACGAAGGACAAATTTAGATAATGTAATTGTAGCTCCAACTCCTGATATCCCTTCCACAATGGACCAGCAACTTTATTATTCGCGTTATATACCCAGTCAAGGGGGAGGGATTATTAAAACAGGGACTGTTTTTGAAGCATCTGTAAACCTACAAGGCAACCACAATAATAGACCTGTCATGCTAGTTCTTGATAAATCTACCGCCAAAAGCTGTAATGTGGTATATCCTGTAATGACATGGACTGTGGATGGTTCTGGAAATAGACACCTTGAGGCAACACCATTGCCAGAGCAACTCTCTGCTGCGACTCTTGCAACAATAGGCATGCCAGAGATTCCTGAAGGACTTGAGTTTCCTCCAAACAGAGCAAACCCTTTATTTGGTATCTCATTTCTTCTCTACCTTACCCCACAACTTGGTGGAGAATGGAGAAAAGCATATAGATACAGAGACATTGCACCAGACATTGTTAATACCCCTGGAATTGAAGCACATTCACAACCTCAGAATATGGGGCCAGTTCAAACACTTGCTTTAATGTTACGTCAAAGAAAAGATATCGCACAAAGTGAACTCTTACCTGGATTAGAAAAACATTATAGAAATTCACAACACCCAAGCTTATTAGGAAGACTGCCTTTTCTTTCTAGATACAAAAGATGAGACATATCGGTTAGACATTTTGAGTTTTATAGATGATTTGATAGAATTAGCCGCATGTCAGCAGAAATTCCAGGATTTTCACAATTAGAAGCAGAATTTCATCAAAGATTAGTTGAGGAACGAGCTATCAGAGAACAACTGCAAGGAGCTAGGCAAGTTGCTCTAGAGGCATGGGAACAAATGGAGCAAGCCAGGCAGTTTGCACTTGAAGATATTTTAAAGGAAAGTGGCTTAGGCATATGTTCATATGGCTCAATGGGACATGGACACGAAGAGACAGAACAAGAACAACTTGGAATACTTCCAAGACAACAACTCAGCTATCTTTATGTTAAAGGACCAGATAAGGATGATGGTCCAGGGTTATACTCTGTCTGCACGTCTCATTACCAATACCAAAATGACCTGAGAATGTGGAGAGATAGTCAAACAATGCAAAGTAGATGGTTTTTCAGTGAAGTAGAAAATAAAGGAGGAAGATTCATAACAGTAATTGGCTCTATTGATGTTACTGATATGCCACTTCAATACCAGTCACGAGATATGGGGAAAGTATTTCAATATTTTAACTTTCCAAAACTACCTCCTAAGCCAATTTTTCCAGCCTGATAATTAGTATATATGCTATAATCGCCCAGTTGTGATGAAAGAAAGTGCACCTTTACCATTATTACCTCCCTCTGAAATCCAGTGGCCAACTGGAATAGAACCAGATGTACTTGAAAAGATCAGAGATTCAGCTACGATTGCCCTTGGAGTATCATCGGCTATTACTACTGAAGCAGACCAGATTATGCAATTATTTCCTCCTCAAAGAAATTTTGAAGAAGCAAGACTAAGGCGAATATTGGATATATGGACAGTAGCAGTTTATCAACAACCTGCATATTTGTTAATGTGTGCTGAAGGTTCAAAAATTGGACGATCTTACCCATCATTTTCCCCAATTATGATTGGCATTGGAAGTGCGCTAGAAGGAGCGCCAGTATCTTTTGAAGCTCTTTGGAGGACAATACCAAGAGTTGACCCGAAAACTGTTTTACGGAAATATGAACGTACAACACCTTTGAGATACTTAGATGAGTTTGTAAAATCAGAATTAGAGAGGTATGGTGATAGACCAGAGTATGTAGGACAAGCATCAAAGGATGCACTTACCCGAAGTAAAGATAGAATTCATGAATATTATGAAGCTGCACTGAATTAAAAAGAAAACTTATTATTTTCAGGGCAGAAGATGAGATACATCGATTACACAAATCTGGCAGAAGGAGGAATAAAAAACTGCTATAATAAAATTAGATTATGAATGAACCAACTGAACAAGCAAATTTCGGGAATACAGAAGCTAGAGCTGAAGAGTTAGCAGATACATATAGTATAAGAAGACCTGATTTTGGTTTGACTGAATTTATGGCAGCTGCAGGTAGTAATTACACAGTTCTTCAAACAGAACAAAAACCCTGGAAAATGCTTCATCTGATTCGTCAGGGCGATGGAAGAATGGAAGCAGATGCTTTTGATGTAGTTTTGTCAGAAGATGGAAATGTAAAAGGCATAAAAAGAGCACATGATGAGACAGACCCAATAACAAGAGATCGCCAAAGAGTTGTAATGGCAACAATTTTAGGAGAAGATGCAACTACTTATAGATTTGATAGAAGTAAGAGCTCTTCTGGGGGTGAAAATTACAGCCTAACTATTTCAAAAAAACCTATGGTTTCTTTAGATGATCCAGTTTGGGGACTAAGATTTAGAGATTTAACTTTTGGTGTTCATCCAAAAGGACCAGATGATGTAGAGATAGAATACACAAAGGATGCAGATATCCCCCTTTCAGCTCTAGATACACTTATGGATTCATCTAAACCCAAACCCAGAATTCACACAGGTGAAGCAGGAAGATCTGTTCCAATTCCTAGGGAAGCCGTTACAAGAGGAGAAGATAATCAGGAAGAAAAAGATCAGCTAACAGCTTCTTGGGGAAGTTCGGATGGACGTTCTGAAGTTATTGTTGAATTTCCTCCAGTAATCTCAATGGAAGATGGATTGAAGGTTGAAGCTGCTCTGAGAACTAAAACAGATTGGATGAATTTACCACGAGAACTTCCAATAGTTCAAATTGGCAAACGAATTAAACTCCCAGATAGACCAGTATCGCGTTAACTATAAATTGATTTACATTTTCAGGGCTGCAGAAGATGAGATACATCGGTTATATAAACATTGACTTCTGTTTTAACTCTCTGATATAAAAGGATTATGGCAAATATTAAGGAAGTTCCAAGAGCAATATTACATAAAGCTAGTGGTGTAGCTAGAGAAGCTGTTCGGTCTGTTGCGGATAACCCTGGAGCTATAGCAGCATTTGGGGGTTTTGGTTTAGTAGTAGGAATGGCTGATGTTGGGGTAACCTCGAATTATGTAATTGAAGGAGAATTAAATAAAGTTTACCCAGCAATATCGCAATCAGAATTAAGTGGAGCACAACAAGAAATAACAGTTTTTGATAGATGGGTTGGGTTACAAATAGAACAAGGCCAAACCACTTTAGATATTAATACTGTTGTATCAGATGACCCTACCTATGCTCAGAGATTGAAGAAGGCTCATGAAATTATTGCAGCTGCAAATGTACGTGCGGAGTATAGAAAGGGTTTAATAGATGACGTATTCAAAGATAATCTAGGTGAGTTCAATAGATCTTTTGCTGAGATGGCAGGAGGGATATTAGTGTTCTTTGCAGGAGTAGCGAGGAATGCTCAAATGGTTGGAACTGGAAGAAGAAATGCCCCCTCTCATTCTAATGGTGCAACTTAATATTGACTTTTCCACACAACATCTGGTATATAGGTTGTGCTGCCAAACAAAGGCAGTATTTTTATCCGTAAATTCTGCCTAACCTGTCCAAAGATCGGAGGTGAGGTATGAAAAAAGCACTACTCATTAATTCAATTATTTTAACAGCTCTTTTAAATGTAGCTCCTGCATTTGCTCAATCTGCTGATATCTCAAAAGTTCAAAGTTTTATTACCAATATTATTCAAATCATGGTTACTCTGGCCGGACTTATTTCTGTTGCTTTCTTTGTGTGGGGAGGATTTCGTTATATGACATCATCCGGTAATCCAGAAGCATTAGATGGAGCAAAGAAAACAGTTATGTATTCAGGAGTTGGTCTGGCAATAACTTTAGGAGCATATGTTCTGATGAACATTATCACTCAAATAGCCACATCAGCCTTTGGTGGAGCCCACTAAGAGAATCGGTTAGGAATAGCTATGGTTTTATGAAAATATTAAGCGTATTTAGCTTACTTTTTGTTTCTGTACTGCTCTCTCCCTCCTCCGTCTTTGCTGCGACTAACAATCAGGATGTCACCAACTTTACTAATCAAACTTTAAATACTTTCCTTATCTTTGCCTCCCTTGCTGCTGTTTTCTTCCTAGTTCGAGGTGGATATTTATATATGACCTCAACTGGTAAACCGGATGCCTTGGAACATGCCAAAATTACCATCAGAAATGCAGTGATTGGTTTGGTATTAATAATTGGGGCAACTGTTGTTTCTTCCCTTCTAACTAATGCTTTTGATACACCAGCCGGTAATACCAACTCTGCTCAGTTACAACTGGTACCTATTGAAACAGTCAAACCTGCTGATGGATTAACCCAGGTATTACTTGATGCCATAGGAGGTTTTCTACAAAATATTGTTCAGTCTGCAACCAAACCAATAACAAACGGCATCATTACCTTTTTAACAACTACTCCAACCATTATTACCAACTCAGTGATCTTTAACTTCTGGTTGGTTATTTTAGGTATTACAGATTCATTATTTGCCTTAATGATTGCAGTGTTAGGATTTCATTTTATGTCTGCCTCAACATTTGGATTTGAAGAAATTGAGTTTAAACATTTGCTCCCCAGAATTGGTTTAGCATTCCTTGGAGCTAACATGTCTATCTTTTTAGCTGATTGGATTGTGCTCTCTTGTAATACTCTAGTTAAAGCAGTTTTAAATGCCACAGGAGGCATAAGTCAGGCTTGGATTACTAATGCTTTTGATCCGTTTGCTGTTATCTCCGGTAATACTTTTATTATTACTCCTATCTTTGAACTGCTGTTTTTAATACTCTCAATCGTTTTACTTCTCTTTTATGTTACAAGACTTATTACTGTTGCTCTTGGTGCAGTTCTATCACCACTTATCTTTTTGCTTTGGGCTATTCCTAAATTTGCTGATTTTGCCGAGATTTCAGTAAAAACATATCTTGTGGCTGTTTATACAGTTTTTGTTCAGGTAGTCATTATTCAACTGGCTTCATCTTTTCTTACCATCTCAGGTCAGTCAGGAACTAATTCCTTGATATCAATCATTGTTGGTATTGGGCTAATGTTTTCTCTTTTAAAAACTCCCCAGTTTATGATGCAAATGGTTTTTTACAATACCAGCCATGGTTTAATGAAAAAAGTTGGTGGACAGATTATGAATGTTATCTCCTCATCAGGAGTAGAATCAGCAGCTAAAGCAGAGGGTGCTGGTAGTGCAGGCAAAGCTGCCGTAGCTGCTGCCAGAAAGAGTGTAGCTATATGAGAACAACAGTCATACCGGCACAAATAACTACAGTTGAAGATAAGATTGCAGGGAATCTAAATTTAACACAAATCGTTCTGCTTTTAGCATCGCTTTTCGTGGCGACTTTTATTTATGCGGCATTTCCTCAAAAGCTGCATTTTTCAATGTATAAAATAGTATTAATTATTATTCAGTTTTTTGTTTTTACAGCATTATCACTACGGGTAAGAGGTAAGATTGTTTTAAATTGGTTATTTATCCTCTCCAGTTAC
>OBEQ011804318.1_pt1 | contig 12532 bp, 12 predicted proteins | sample 1670901 | NCBI WGS metagenome assembly OBEQ01 (sample SAMEA104232315, study PRJEB22302) | groundwater metagenome | biome: forest; feature: aquifer; material: groundwater | place: USA | collected 2011-08-07 | depth 5.4 m | reverse complement strand
TATAGCTGTTAGCTTTTAGATCTGAAAGGTCTTCCGGTTGGAGAACGGGGATACCATGCGTTTCGGCAAGTATTTTTACTGGTGATTTTGTGATTGTTGACCATGTCGAGAGTAATCGTCCGAAGGGTGACGAAGTGGTTCGTACTCAAAACGGCAGATACACCGTTGCTTTAATGGTAGCAGATATAAAAAACAATCAAGCCTTTTTTGTCCGCCAAATTCGTAAACCGGCGGTTAATGAACTTAATCCTACCGGCGAACTTCTGGAAGTCTGTGCAGGCAGGGTAGAACGAGGCGAGACCATAAGTCAAACAGCAAAGAAAGAAATTAAAGAAGAACTTCGAATCGAAGTTTCTGAAAATGATATTGAGTGGTTTTTTGATGGTAAGCCCAAATATCCTTCCCCCGGTATTCTAGATGAAATGATCTACTTCGGTTATGTCCTTATTGACGAAAGTCAGATCGATAAAAGTACCGACCTAGGTGGCGTTGCCGAAGAGGGTGAGATTATTAGGAGGATTGGGATTAAGTTTGACGAGGTAGTTAATTTACAGTTTGACGACATGAAGACCACTTTAATTGTTAGCGAGTTTTTAAAGAGATATCAGAAAACATTCGAAAGGAGAAACTAGTATGTATAAACCAACCCAGAACCTACTCGAAGGAATTAAAAACTGTTTTGAGCCCCAACTAATGCCATGGGATGAATATTTCATGCGCATGGCTGAAACTGATTTTCTCGATGGCCGACAGAATGTCATTGGTGCCAAATCTTTTTTTATCAGAGAGGCTCCATTTAAAGGATCATACACGCTACTGGGTGGAGTTACAGAGATGCTTCGCACGGTTTCGGAGTTAAGATTCGACCGGGAAGATTTCCAGGAATATCTGCGTGATATGGACTACGATATTAATTTCATAAATTTCCTTAAAGCTAAGCGCATGCTAAATCTAGATATTTGGTCTGGCCTTGAGGGAACTCCATTTTTTCCAAAGGAACCAATTATTAGTGCGCGCGGAGATTTGATTAGCCTACGATTGTGGGAAGGCATTGTAACTGAAGCGGTAAATTTTGCCAGTCTTTCTCTTACCAAGTGGCATCGTTTAGTCAGAACAGTCCGTCCCGGACAGGTTATGGAGTTTTCTCGTCGACGCTCCCAAAATCACAAGAAATCGACACTTTATGGAATGCTTGCTGGATGTTCTTCCACAAGTAATTCGGAAATGCGCCGTTTCTTTAATTTTAAAATTGGAGCTACTTTTGGCCACGAATTCGTCCAAAGTTACGGCGACGTCAAAACCGCCTTTGAGCACTGGCTTAATAAACAACCACGCCGGCCAATTGGTTTGATTGATACCCTGGATACCATGAGAGTGGATTTTCCGGCTTGGCTTGAAGCGGTTTATAAACATCGTGAGCAAATCAAAAATGCCGACCCAATTATCTGGGGTTGGCGAAATGACAGTGGTGATTTGGCCACACTACCTATTGATCAGTATAACGGGTTTATGAAACACAAACTTGCTCAAGACAACTGGTTTCGTGATCAAATGCGGATTGTGCTCACCAATGATCTGGATGAATATTCAGCCCAGTCAATTATTGCTCAAATCCGTACTCAAGCTGGCGCCGCTGGTTTCAACTCCGAAGATATTTTGAGGCGTATTATTTGGGCGGCTGGAACCAAACCCGGTACGTGTGACGGCCAGCCATCACTTGGCGGTGTAGCAAAATTAGTAGAAATTGATGGCTATGACTGCATTAAACTTGCCTTTGATCGTGATGGTCAGCCGGGAATTAAAACTTCCATTCCCGGCCTTAATTTTTCGTCGATTATTAGGGATAAGGACAACGAGGTAAGGTTTTTACTTGTACATCATGAGCCTGCCTTATTGGACACTGAAATTATTGGTGTTTTTCCGGAAAATCCTCAACGGCAAATTAAAGTCCAAAGGGGTTATTCTTCAAGACGGCGCCAGGCTTTAATCTGGGATTCCCGTGTTCCTTATCATGAAGGTGCTAATATTTTTAGTAGTAATACCACAATTTCTGACATCCAAAAAAGCATCATGTCTTGGGTTGATTTCCTGCCTTGGGAGATGACGAGACTCGATATGCCTGAACCGATGAAGGTTTGCCTGACACCAGAACTTCAAAAACTTCGTTCTCAAATGATTAAACAAGGTGTCTTGCGATCAGACTTTCTGAAGTAGAACTTTCAGTGGTTGAGAAGCGACTAATAATCGTCATCAACCACTCTTTTTTACAACTACCGATTAATTGGGTGGCTGTAAAAAGGAAGAGCTCTGCTTTTTCCTGGTTTTTTAAAAACTAAAAATCCTAAATTATAAGGAGAAAAATATGCGCCTGATAAAGGTCGGCATTGCCAATGTTAATTCGACTGTTGGAGCCTTTACTTCAAACACCGATAAGCTCATTCATTTAGCAAAACTAGCCGCTGAAAATAAAATAACCGCGGTGGTTTATCCAGAGGGTGTGATTGGTGGGTATTCACCGGAAGATTTACTTGATTGGCGGGGTTTTACAGCTGGTCAATGGAAAGAACTCAAACGTTTTGCAAGGGCTACGTGTAGCTACGGATTTAATTTTAACACTATTCATCTTGTAGGATTATTTTTGAATCATCAGGGTGAAAACTACAATGCCGTTGCCTGCGTATGTGGTGGCGAAATCATCGGCGGATTGCTCAAAGAAAACCTGCCGACCTATAATGTTTTTTACGAAGGTCGTAAATGTTCTCGCGGCCGACAGAATTTTACCATTGAAATAAATGGAGTTACATTTGGCGACGTTATTTTTGAAGCAGGGTTTGGTCTTTTTTCAGCTGATATTTGCGAAGATATTTGGCGAGCTGATGGGCCATTACGTCGCCATGCTTATAGCGGTTCCGAGATTAATTTTACTAGCAACGCCTCGCCGTTTCGATTCGGTGTTTATGAGACCAGAAAAGAAATGTTGGCCACACGTTCAGCGGATAACATTATCTGCGAAGCGTATAGCAATCTGGTTGGCGCCAATGACGGTTTGGTTTTTGACGGTGGTGGTTTTGTTTATACCAATGGGCGATCTTTGTGTGAGGTGCCAAGGTTAATAAGAGATGGGGGATTGTGGACGTGCATTGTTGATCTTGATGACGTCTCAAATGGGCGGGCTCAAAATACAACTTGGCGGGACGCTCGAGCGGAATATTTGAAAACGAATATTCCTACCCCAATAATTGATATTGATTGTGGTCCAACCCTAGATCAAAGTTATGAAACCACTAAACCAAAAAACAAAAATTTCTTTTTGCCAGCACACGGAATAGACATTAAAAATAACCGCTATAAGTTTTTTGAAGAACTTGAGCAGGTATTAGTGATTGGCACAGCCGATTATATAAGTAAAGTAGGGAAGTTCAAAAAACTTGGCAATGCCGGCAGTGGCGGCAAAGATTCAGCGGTGACCATCATTATTGAATGGCTGGTTGCCAAGGAATTATTGGCTAACGACAAGCTTGCTGTCGAAAAAATTAAGGATGGCTATGTAACGGTTTTTTCAATGCCATCTCGCTTTAATCAAGAAAACACCCAAAATCTAATTAGGGAGTTAGCAGAGGAGCTTGGTGTTAGATTTGTGGTTTCTCCTGTATCCGACGAAGAATACGTGGAAGCTATAAAGAAAACCAAAAACATGTTGGGTTCGGGCGAAGAAGTTGACCGGATTACCAAACAGAATATCCAGGCTCGCATCAGATTTACCAGGATGTGTAATTGGGCCAATGCCAGCGGAGGTTTTTTCCCGCAAAATAGCAATATGAGCGAAAAGGCCGTCGGTTATTGTACGATTGGTGGTGGCGATATTGAGGGTAATCTTTCAATTATTGCTAATTTACCAAAGACAGTAGTTTCAGAGTTTCTCTTGTACCTTAGACATAAATATAGTCTTAAGGCGGCGGAAAAAATTTACAGAACCAAAGCTTCAGCCGAACTTGAAGATAATCAAGAAGACGAAACCGATCTTATGCCCTTCCCAGTTCTCGATGCTTGTTTCGCTATTTTTGCTGGTCAAGGTGCCATGCCCTTGGATGTTTATCGGCAAATCAGACAGATGTTTTCAGATGAAGACTTGAAAGCAATGCGAGCTGATTATGATTCGGGCATGCTCAAAGACTGGGTTAAAAAATTCACCCGATTGTTTATGTCGTCAATTTTCAAATGGGTGCGAAGTCCGCTTTCTTTGCATCTTGGATCGCTTGACCTGGAACGAGAACGCGCTCTTCAAATCCCAGTTGTTCAGTCAATGGAATGGCTCCTAGAATCTCTAGATGCCATTGATCTAGAACCCTGATAGTTATTTCAACCCGCCAGTTTCTGCTGGCGGTTTTTAATTTTCATGATTGAAATAATTAAATGTTTGTGTTAATTTATACTGTATAAAACCTAAAAGACTTTCTCAAGTAAGTTAAGGCTTATGTATAATATTATTTTACTTGGTCTTACCTCTCTTTTCTCCGATTTTTCTTCGGAAATTATTTTACCGTTACTACCTATTTTTATTCAGACTTTAGGTGGAGCCGGTTTAGCTATTGGTTTAGTTTCAGGAGTTGGCGATGCCGTGGCGGCAATTTTAAAAGTAATTTCCGGTTATTATTCCGATAGAGTCAGGAGGCCTAAACGTTTCGTTTTATGGGGTTATGGTTTTTCAAGTTTTGCCAAATTTTTCTATCCTTTAGCCGGTACCTGGATAGACGTTTTATGGGTGCGTTCTATTGAGCGTATCGGTAAGGGTTTTCGTGATTCTCCACGCGATGCCATTGTTTCTGAATCGCTGGGAACGTACAAAAGGGGAGAAGGATTTGGGATTCAGCGAGCCATGGATAGTTTAGGAGCGATTTTTGGTTCTTTAACAGTACTGTTTTTGATTTGGAAATTTAATCTGACGCTTTCAACTATTTTTTTAATTGCCGCTATTATCGGGGTTTTCTCGATTGTACCAATATTTTTTGTCCGAGAGCCCAAGTCTTTACGTGCTCCCATTGATAAAAAAAGAAAATTTCAGTGGACGGGTTTTTCTTCCGAATTAAAAAGATTTATTGCTATTTCGACTATTTTTTCATTGGGAAATTTTAGCTTTATGTTTCTGATTCTTAAAGCTAATAGTTTTTTCGGAAGTTTAAATGCCAAAAATGCTTTAATCATGACTTTGGCCCTGTATGTTTTTTTCAATATCTTTGATGCCGCTTTTTCCAAGCATGCCGGAAAGTGGTCGGATAAGGTTGGCCGTCGGAAGGTGATAGTTGTTTCTTATATTTTTCTAGCTGTTACTTTTGCAGGCTTTTTGTTGGCCAATTCTTTGATATTTTTTTTGGTACTGTTTCCACTTTATGGATTGTTTAAAGCTTTTATCGATGCTTCCCAACGCTCTTTTGTTTCCGATCTCTCACCTGTAGAAAAAAGGGCTTCGGCTCTGGGAGCTTTTGAAGCTTTCACTGGCCTTGCCCTTATTCCCGGCGGTCTTATTGCCGGTTGGCTCTGGAATCTGAATCCCCAGTTTACTTTTATTTACGGATTAATTATTACGGTCTCGGCCCTGGTTTTACTGCAAACTATGATAAAAACGGATGGCAACCATCAATAGACAAACTAATTTTTTAAAGATATAATCTACAAATATTGCGGGGTCGCCCGCCTAGCCGACGAGCTAGTCGAGGCTGGTCTAATGGCCCAAATATATATGTATACTGTATACGTTCTAAAAAGTGAGGTAGCTGAGAAGAGTTACGTTGGTTTCACTAATAACTTGGAACGTAGAATAGAAGAACACAATTTAGGGAAAAGTGGTTATACTAGTAAACATAAGCCCTGGAAGGTGATATACACAGAAGAATTTCCAAGTATTAATGAAGCCGTAGAAAGAGAAAAGTATTTAAAATCAAGATCAGGAAGAAGATATTTGAAGAAAGTATTTACAAATTTATCTAGGCCTAGTCACTAACTTATTAGGGACAGGACTGATTGCGGGGTCGTCTAATGGTAGGACATGGGCCTTTGAAGCCCAGTATCCTGGTTCGAGCCCAGGCCCCGCAGCTGAGGAACGCAGGTGACGAAGTACTGAGGCCAGCAGGCCGAATGTGCCACCCTGAGCGCGGTTCGGTGCTCAGAGAGCGTCGATGTGATAAAATGTAGTTAGTTTAGTAACTCTTACTGGGCCCGACCGAAGAAGTTTCTATTTCTATGTTAACCATTGATTTAAAGGTTAACATAGAGTATAATAAAACTATGGAAAATAAAGAATTCATCTCAACAACTGAACTGGCTAAAATACTGGGGATTAGTCGGGTGGCCGTATTTAAAAAAATAAAATCCGGCAAAATAAAAGCCAAAAAGATTGGCCGTAATTTTATGATTTCTAAAAAGGATTTGCCAGTTGTTTTAGGAGATATTGTTAGTAAAGAACAAAAGAATGATATAAATCAAGCCGTTAAAAAAGCCATCAATCAGTATGGTGAAACCTTTCGCTTGCTTGGTAGGGAATAATGAAAACAATTTTTGTTTCGATTGCTGAAGTTGAGTTGGTTGCATTTCAGTTAGCGGATGGTCTTTTAAGATACAACGAACCAATTCCTGATTTTGGTACTCGTTTCCCATCAATCTTAGAAAGTTGTTTAGCCACACCGTTCCAAGAGTTTGGCGGTAAGTTTCTTTATGAAGGACTGGTGCTTAAGGCATCAGTGTTGTTTTATTTGATGATTAAAAATCATCCTTTCAAAAATGGAAATAAGCGAATTGCCATGATGACCATGCTGTATCTATTATACAAAAATAGCAAATGGTTAAATGTAGACAATCAAGTTTTATACAACTTTGCTAAGTGGGTGGCGGCAAGCGATCCAATTGTGAAAGATGCAACCGTACAGGCAACCGAGAAATTTTTTGGCAACCACTTAGCGGACTTATGATAAAACTAGCCCGCTCGAGATCCGTCGTTCTGTTAAAATAAGGATAGCTTAAAAACACCTTATTGGGCTTGACCATCAAAAGGTTCTAGCTCAAGGAGGTCAGCATAAACTTTTTGAAACAGAAGCTATCTCTGTATAGGAAGAGGTTTACTGATAATTGGGCGTATCTCGGTAGACGAATTTTTTGAATTTTGACCAGGTGGTTTTTGGTTTTTTGATGACTTGGATGACCTTGCCATTTACTAAGTAGTTATCCATGTCGTCTCGATGTATAAATATCGGGGAGATACTGGCACTTGATTCAGAGAGAAGAATGATGCGCTGATTTTCATTGTCTCTAAAATAGCGTTTTATATTGGCCATGCCATCTATGATGGAGAGAACATAGTCTCCGTTTCTAATCACGGTATTTGTCGGATCCACAAGAACATAGTCTCCATCTTCAACACATTCGCCATTAATATTGGCCTTATTCATGGAGTGTCCTGAAGCTTTGATGGCAAAAACACCCTTCTTCTTACTCAAAAGCTTTCCTGAAATGCGAAGATAGCCTTCTACTTCTTGCTCGGCGTAAGCGGTGGCTGGTCCGCAATTTGCCGTGCCATAAATTGGAATAGCCATGAGAGAACTTCGGGTTGACGTATAAGGTCTCGTCTTAACCATCACTTTGGCGAGGCGATCTATCTGCATGAAACCATTCTTCTCAAGTTGGAGGAGATGATGCTTAATTTTCTGCGGAGACTTTTCCTGAATGAGCTTTCCGATATCGCGGAGGCTCATATCTGCAAGATTTGTTTCCTCTGCTATTTTGAGTAATTTTTCTTGTATTGGGTGCATGATTTCAAGATATCAAAAAAGTTATCCACCGTCAACTAACAACTTGACGCTCTTGACGGAGAAAGTATCATTCAGCAACCGATGGTCATCACCTGGGGCATATTTACCGTACCGAGTAAGTATGGTATACTTTTGTCTTTCACTACTATATGGCACAAGGAGAATCCATTATTAGGTTCACACAGGTATCCTTTGAATATGGACATAACAAGCCCATTCTCACCGAGGTGGATTTTTCCGTGCGCCGAGGCTCAAAAATGACTATCATGGGTCAGAACGGAGCCGGCAAAAGTACCATTTTCCATCTCATCACTGGTGCACTGAAACCTGAATCGGGGGACATCCACGTAGCTTCGCATTTGACTATTGCCCTAGCCTCCCAGGTGGTGTCTCGGGATCAGCTGGATCTAACGGTGCGGGAATTTTTCCAGCAGTGCTTTGCCGAAAAAGTGTATGATATTGACCCAAAGATCGATGCCGTTCTTGAGGTTGTCAATTTACATGCACCCCTTCGGCAGGCTCAGGGCAGGCTCCACGACCGTATCATCCGTTCGTTTTCGGGTGGTCAGCAGGCCAGACTTTTGTTAGCCTCGGCGCTCATTCAGGATTCCGACGTGCTCTTGCTAGATGAGCCGACAAATAATCTGGATACTGCGGGCATTGCTCATTTGCGTCAATTTCTTATTGATTGTAAAAAGACCTGTCTCGTCATTTCGCACGATGCTGATTTCTTGAATGCGTTCACAGAGAGTGTACTCTACTTAGATCTTCGGACCCGGAAAATTGAGCAGTACCAAGGTAACTATTTTAATGTTGTTGAGCAGATTACTACCCGTATCGAAAAGGAAAATAGCCAGAACGCTCGCTTAGCCAAAGAGGCGATTGATAAAAAAGAAAAAGCTAATTTTTTTGCCATGAAAGGCGGACGACTTCGGTTGCTTGCCAAGCGGATGCGTGAGGATGCTCAAGAGATGGAAGAGGCTCAAGTGGACGTACGAAAAGAGGATAAAACCATTCGAGCATTCACAATTCCAACTCAAGCTGGACTTATTGGTGATATCGTCACTATTTCCTCGGTATCGATTATCAAGAATCATAAGTCAACTCCGAGGAAGGTAAAGATTTCTTTACAAAAAAATAGACACCTGTTGCTTACCGGACCCAATGGTATCGGCAAGAGCACACTCTTGGAAGCATTGGCGTCTGGCGCGGCCAAGGGAGCCGTCATCGCGTCTGGGGTGACCGTCGGCTATTACCGTCAGGATTTCTCGACATTGAATTTTGAGGATACTGTATATGAATCACTTCAATCTATGGCCCAAGAATTAAACAATCAGGACATCCGCTCGATTGCGGCCAGTTTCCTGATTGGCAGTGATGTCGTCTATACCAAAATCGGTAGCCTGTCCGAAGGACAAAAGGGCCTGGTTACTTTTGCCCGTCTGGTACTCCAAAAGCCAGGGCTATTAATTTTAGATGAGCCGACAAACCACATAAATTTTCGTCATATACCGGTAATTGCCGCAGCGCTGAATAAGTACCAAGGTGCGATGATCTTGGTGAGCCATGTTCCCGAGTTTGTGAGCCAGATACGTATCGATGAAACGCTTGATCTAGAGTTATAATTTTTCTATGCATAATCCCGATATTAAATATGATGTTATTGTTATTGGCGGAGGAGCGGCTGGAATGATGGCCGCGGGACGTGCAGCTGAACGAGGGCGGCGCGTATTATTATTGGAAAAAAATATGCATCTGGGCGAAAAACTCAAAATCACAGGTGGTGGGCGCTGTAATATTACCAATGCCGAGGAAGACGAACAGCTACTACTTTCGCACTATGACTCGGCCAAGTCATTTTTACATTCGCCGTTTTCACAGTTCGGTGTCAAAGACACTTTTTCATTTTTTGAGTCTCGTGGTTTACCACTGGTGATTCAGGCACGAAAGCGTGTGTTTCCCAAGACCGAGCGAGCAATAGACGTTTTTATTGTGCTTGAGAAATACTTAAAAGAGGGCAAGGTTGAGGTCCGTACAAATGTAACTGTTGAGCGTATTGTCGGTGTCAATGGCCTGCCTCCGCAGGTAGGTAGAATTGAAAAAGTGATTGCCAATGGCGCGACATTTTTTGCGGCTTCATTCATTTTAGCTACTGGCGGTAATACCCATCCAGAAACGGGTTCTACGGGTGATGGTTTCCCTTGGCTATCACAGCTCGGCCATACGGTCAAAGAGCCAACGCCAACTATCGTACCTCTTGCCGTCCAGGACGAATGGGTGAAAAATCTTGCGGGTGTAACACTTTCAGGTGTGCGTATTAGTTTTTTTCTCGAAGGAGAGCTAGCCTCAACACGCCGTTTTCAGCGAGGCGGGCGGAAAATGACCTTGAAAGGAGATGTATTGTGTACACACTTCGGTCTTTCCGGTCCACTCATTCTCAATGCCGCCGGCGACGTTGCTGATTTACTCCACGAAGGCGCAGTCACAGCGAAAATTGATGTGTATCCACAGGACGAAATCGGCTCGCTAGACAAGCAGATCACCGCTGTGTTTAATATTCATAAGAATAAAGCACTTAAGAATATATGGAACGAAATTGCCCCAGTTGGTACTGGGCAGGCCCTATTGCCACTTTTGGAGGGCATCAGTTCTGATACCAAAGTACACAGTATTACCAAAGTTGAGCGACGGCAGATTATTGATCTGTTGAAAGCATTGCCAGTAACAATCACAGGTCTCATGGGCTATGATCGGGCAGTAGTTGCCGATGGCGGACTTTCACTCAAAGAAATTGATACCCGTACGATGCGTTCGAAGCTATATGCTAATTTGTATGTCACAGGCGACTTACTACACATTAGCCGTCCTTCCGGAGGATATTCACTTCAGTTGTGCTGGACGACCGGGTATGTGGCAGGAAGCAACGCCTAGTGTCTCGCCATGCTAAAAATTTTATGTATTTTGTCTATTTAATTGAGTGTACTGATAAAAGTATCTATACTGGCATAACTACAGATGTAGCCCGTCGATTTAATGAGCATAAAACTGGAATTGGAGGTCGCTATACTAGATCAAGACAAGTTGTTAAGGTTTTACATACCGAAAAATTTAAAACTAGAAGCGCAGCTTTGAAAAGAGAGGCAGAAATTAAACGCTGGCGAAGAGAGAAGAAATTAAATCTAATTAAACTAAGTAATAATAGAAAGCGAGAAAAATAAGATTTTAGTTGAGAGTTTATCTAGCAAATAAAACCGCCTATACAGGCGGTTTTATAGTGTTGTTACAGACATATTATCAGGTCTTATAGATTATGGGTGTTAGTATATCGGCACTAATAAATCGTCGAGAATATATAGTGTTCTAGATGGTAACTTGTCTGTGGCTTGATTAATTTAAGATAATAGTATATAATATAGACCAAGTATTAAGGACTTAGTTATAGTCTCTTTTTTATGGCCAAAAACAGCTTAAATCAAGCAATATCAATCGTTATCCCGACTCTTAACGAGGAGGGTAATATAAAAAAACTCGTTCATCGAATAGATGAAGCTTTGAGGCAGTTTGATATTCTATACGACCTGATTTTTATTGATGACCATTCAACTGACAATACCCGCGTAATTATTCATGAGCTGGCTACCCAATATCCAATTTCTTGTTATCTCAAAAAAGGGAAGGTAGGCAAGGGGTATTCTATCATCGAAGGCTTTGATCATGTGACCGGTGAGCTTACCGCTACAATTGATGCTGACTTGCAATATCCGCCCGAAGTAATACCGGCCATGATAGAAATTATAAAATCTGGTAAGGCAGACTTTGTTATTGGCGATAGAGACGAGAGTCAAAGTAATTTTATACGCAAGTTATTCAGCAAAAGTTTTAAACTATTTTTTGGACGAATACTCCATGGTTTTCAAGGGGACGTTCAGTCGGGCCTAAAAGTATTGCGTACTAAAATTATCCACGAAGTAACTATTAATCCGTCTCCGTGGGCATGGGATCTGGAGTTGATGATTAATGCCCGTAATGCCGGTTATAAAATTGACTGGGTAGAGATTTTATTTGCCAAGCGAACTTCTGGAGAGTCAACTGTCCAGATATTTAAGGTGGCTAAAGAACTTGCGTTAAATGCACTGAAGATGAAATTCAAACGCAAAAAATTGATTTCAATAATGCCCGAAGGTCCTAATATGATCGGAGCCGGTGTTGCTAAAAATGGAAGCCGATTTATAACCCACTCCACACTAGACTCAAATATTTCAGCACTTAAAACATTTACTTTTAATCAAAGGCTTTTTATTGCCACTATAATTGGCATTCTTGGTGTCGGTTTTTATTTCCATGCCCTGATGACTGGCATTGTTTTTATGGCCATCTTGAGTGCTATATATTTTTTTGATGCACTATTTGATTTATATTTGGTATTAAAAAGTCTTCATAATCCGCCGGAAATTAATTTCACTCAACAGGAATTGGATTCTATAGATGATGCCGAGCTTCCTATATATACAGTGATGTGTCCTTTATTCAGGGAATCACAAGTCTTGCCGGGATTTGTTAAGGCTATTTCAAAAGTAGATTGGCCCAAGAACAAACTGGATGTGATGTTGCTTCTTGAAGAAAATGACCCAGAGTGTTTTAGGAACGGACATATTGCACCCCGAATAGATAAAGGTATTCATTAGGGGTTAGCCCATTGAGGGCGCAATTTTCTAAATCATTGTACCACATAT